>Ga0209119_1004250_pt1 | contig 11884 bp, 11 predicted proteins | sample COG_03_FD_184747 | JGI IMG/M metagenome (GOLD analysis project Ga0209119, IMG submission 184747) | Pelagic Microbial community sample from North Sea - COGITO 998_met_03 (SPAdes) (version 2) | ecosystem: Environmental > Aquatic > Marine > Neritic zone/Coastal water | place: Helgoland, sampling... | reverse complement strand
GAGTAGGAGTAGGAGTAGGAGTAGGAGTAGGAGTAGGAGTAGGAGTAGGAGTAGGAGTAGGAGTAGGAGTAGGAGTAGGAGTGTGCCTCCTGTTATTTGTCAGAAGAAGTGATGATGCAACCGGTGGAACACCGGGACTGTTGTTAGCGGAAAAAATGGTATTGTAACGATTACGGGACTTGACGGTTTCCTGAGTCTCCTTATTGTGATTCCCGTTGGTGAAACGACGAATCATTGCGTTCAAACTAGTAGGATTCTGTTGGTTAAGCACCTCTACCGTTTTCTCCAAAGTAACAATATTCTTCTTGCGATCCTTTTCGTGCCAAGAATGGCACTCACGATCAACCCTGTACTCCTGGTTAGGTAGAGTAGACCACTTACCCTTGACGTGGCGTTGCACGTAGGAGTGGTAGATCATTTTGGCTATGGCGTACAGAGTGTTCTCGTACTGCTCAAAGGTCTTACACATCCCCGGATACAAGAATTTAAGCATATTGACCATGTGGTTGTTCATGCGTACCTGCAAGTATCTGAACTTGATGCTTGGTTCATTACCACGAGCACTGAATAGATCAAGGTAATCACTATTAAGTACCTTGTACTGCTTGTTATTGGGAGCAAATACGATGACACCCTGTATGTCACGGATATCAACCTTGCTAACGTAATCACTAAGTTCATTCATATTCAGGAATGTATGTTGCTTCGGATAAGGAATGTGAATATCCTCGGACAACACCAACTCTCCATTCACAAAGGTACCGACGTGGTAAAGTGTTGGACGACTAGGAGTAGCACAAACAATACGGTTCTCCTCATTGTGTCGAACCAAGAACATGTACTGCTTGGTGGGGTCCAGAATGGACTGGAACCGTTCAAGTAGACCATCACCGCTATCAGGGATAGCGGCACGAAGTTTCTTGTTGTTATCCACTTCAGATTCCAAAGCGCGCTTGAAAGACGTTCCAAAGGACTCGTTGGAAGACCACTTGCTACGGAAAGCATTAAGCTTTCTGTGAGTAGAAGTGTACCAACGACCAGAAAAGTTGAACATGCGAATCAAGGCACCTTCTTGTGCATCGTAGAAAGTACAGTCCTTAAACACGGGCTGAATGTTATCTTCAATGCTTTTCTTATCTGTATGATCGTACTCTACCGTATAGGGGAAAGCACGCATCACAATCTTATCTTGGTGGAAAACGACTCCACGACACTGACTAATGAGACTGTCGTCATCAGGACCGCAATGCACGTAACAAAACAGATCAAGACCGGTATCGTCATCTTGATCGGTTATACACACACTGTTTCCTAACCCCTCAACTGCAGCTCGAGTAAACTCGGTTTCTGAAAATTCAGGGACTTCGGTATTCACTGTGGAATCTTTCTCCACACATTCAGTAGAAGCTGTGATATTCTCAGCATTCTGTGATTTGCTAATAGTAGACATATCGAGTTTTCTTTATTGTTGTATTTGCTTAGATCATTTCAATTTTATTTAAATGTAAATAAAATGGATAATTGTTTACCAACACTTATTGGAAAGGGGGGAAATCTGTGCCAACGTTAGCATGTCTTTCCAGTGGGTCTCAAGGACCATCGGAATCTGGTATTCATTACACTTGTTTAGAAGATAGATAAGCGGTGCAAAGTCTTCTTTCCAAATGTGACCATCCCCGAGACATGCATGTGCATCTTTCTTCGCCCCCAGAGGAACTTCACTGTCATTCAAATGAAGAAGATAGAAATTCTCTATCCCCAAGTAATGATCAAAGTCTTCGAACATCCGATCTATCTCTTTCGACTCTCGAAGATCATAGTCCCCCTGTCCCCAGATATGAGCCGTATCCACACATACCTTCACATGAGGTTTCTGTTCTGGATCCAATCCCTGAAGAACGTCACGTATCTCCTCGAAGGTACGACACAGTTTATTACCCTCCCCAGCACAGTTCTCAAGCAAGAGAACAGATCCCTCTGGGAAATTTATTCGGTTTAGAGTCTTGGATACTGCGTGATGCCCCACAGCACGATCTACATACGAACCAGGGTGAATTACTACACCAGAACGCTTTTGAGAAAAGTTGACCAGGATAGACAGTTCATATTCAAGCGCTTTTATTACACCACGTACCTTACGATCCACAGCATAATTACCACTCCATGCAAGTCCTCCCTTCTTAGCTTGACCGGCTAGATTGGCACAGTAAGGATAATGAGAGAAAACATTCATCGGAAACCGAGTTAATAAGGTCTGTGAGTCTTCGATGTCTTTGTCACTAATCTGTTGTCTCTCCCATGCCGATTTGGGGTTACCCATGAAGAACTGAATAGTTTGCATTCCGTGGTGTATTCCTTTCGAGATGGTGGGGGTAATTCTCTTCGAAAACGAAGTGTGAGCGCCAACATCCCAATACATGTAATAAACATCTGTCATTTTCGTAATTTTAGTGTTTATTCTTTTATATGATATTTAAATCAATTTTTATATTTATGATTGTCAAGCCGCAACCCCAGATCAACCCAACAAGTTAGTTCCATATCTATTATTCTCATTTCTGCTATCAATAGCCCATTTAATACAGGTACAAATTATTTCGAAGTAAATTGATTTATTAGAAACTACCTGTATGACTTTCTGAAAAAGAAGGATATAGTCCAGGAAGATCCGGAGGACGGTACTTTGCCGGGTAATCGTTCAGATTCTATATAATTTTTAGATTTTCAATATAGAATCAAAATCCGGAGGATGGAACCGTGTAGCTGTAGAATAAATCTGTAGAATTTTTAAAAAAATAAAATACTCTGGCGTATATTTTATTTTAGAATCTCCAAAAGTACCGGACTCCAAAATCGGAGGAGATCGGAACTTTTAGTAATTACATTTTTTCAGATTTTGGACCGCTATAAAATCCCGCCACACACACATTATAAACAACAAAGTCTTTATTACAGATTACATTTAACCGAAGCATAACTGCTTCGGTTAGAGATATTATACACTTCATAGTAATGATTCATAGTATTCGACTGCACGCGGGTGTGCCTGTAATATATCATAGTTCACATCCAAAATACTGAGACCTTGTAAACTCTTTACACGCGACAAGGCCACGTAAGCCTGACCATGCTCAAAGATTCCAGAGAGATCAATCTCTGCGTAGTCCAGACTGCATCCTTGGCTTTTGTGGATGGTAATAGCGTACGCTACCTTCAATGGGATTTGTTTAGCACGAAGTATCTTTTTATCGTTCTCTTCTACTTCCCAAACATTGTAATCAATCAAGCGTTCCTCTCCGTTCAGAAAGCGCACCACAGGCATATCACCAACGAAACCGACCACCATACCACGACTACCGTTTGCCAGTCCGTTTTGTAGATCTAGATTCTTCAGTAACATAACCTGAGACCCCTTACAAAGTTGAAGAATTTTTGGCGCGATACAGTACTTCATAAACTTCTCCTTAGCAGTGGTCTTATTACTAACACCAGGGTATATTACCGTATTCATGCAATACTCGTAGAACTGACGTCCATCCTCGGCGAGCTTATCCAGTTCCTCGTCGTTGACGCGATCGACGTTGCGATTGGTAGAGTAAAGTTTTGTCGGTTTAATACCATAATCATTGCACAACTCTACACCAATACGTTTGTCCAACACCGTGCGGACTTGTTCATCAATATTCCCAATCCTAATCTTATTCAGAACTTCCTGAAAGTTTGTATCACTTTGACGAATAATTTCGTTCAAGTGTACAGTGCGTTGGATACATTTTTTCCAAGTTTTAGCCTCAAAACAAAACTTATCCGTTCCTACACAGGGGAGTTGGAGGAAATCCCCGGAAAGTACGATCTGAATACCTCCAAAAGGACGTTCGTCATTCCGGACAACCCTAGCGATTTCTTCCAACTTATCAAATAAGTCCGGATCGAGCATACTAATCTCGTCAACAAACAGACATTCTAGTTGTATCCAACGATTATGTAACCAGCGCCATTCACGGATCTTGTTCACTAGAGCCTCTACGCTACCATTTCCGTAACCAATACCCAAATAAGAGTGAATAGTGGTTCCGTTTAGTAATAAAGCAGAAGTCCCAGTTGTAGATGTAACTGCAATCTTCTTTCTGTTCTGGTACGCTTTCATGAATAGCTTAATTACCGATGTCTTGCCAGTTCCGGCCATACCAGTTAAAAAAATGTTATCACCACGCACCAAGTATGAATATGCTTCTTCCTGTTTTGGTTTCAGATTAATTGAAAAATCACTTGACATGTTTCTGTATTTTATTGATTCTAAGATTGACATTCAATTTTATTCTTATATATACTTGCTTAGATTAATACCAGCCTAATTATTTACGAGGACAAACGTCTCCGTAAGTAATCGTGTTTCACACAAAAATAAGATTAGAGATGATAACCGAGTAGAAAACTTGGAATGGGTATAATTACTTACCATGTGGACACTCTTCTCCATAGGTAAGTTTCGTAACATTTGTACGACCAGTATAGAGTGCATAAGCATCTTCTGCACTCATCTCGGGCTTACCATAGCGTCTGTTAACGTAATTATGAAACGAATTGAAGAAATTGAATAGATTCTTTCTACAGCTAACGATTTCGTCCATAAGGAGCCAATTAGCTTCAATGTACGCGGTAGCATGATCGGCACACTTCTCGCATGGAATCATCACCTGCATACCAAGAATAAATCCTTTCATACGCTCTGCGCACAACGGAGATGCATGAATCGGATAACGAGCAGCACCGTTATGTATTGTGAACCAAAAGGCAGGTCCCCAAACTTGAGGGTCGTCAGAATTAGCATATTGAATGGTTTCCCACTTCATATTCATCTTAACCGGTTTCGGTTCCTCTTGGTATACAGGTTCGTGAACCAAATGGGATTGTGGTATAGGGGTTATGTTCCGGAAAAAGTCATTTGCAGTTTTGTAATGTGCTTGTCTAGGCATTTATTACAAAACGGTATATTTTTTAATTCAGTTACTCGTCATCGGAATGGATAATCATGAAAAGGGTGTTGCCACATTTAGATAGATAATAGATAGAGAGAGGAGAGAGAGAGAGGAGTGGGTGGAAGGGGAGGGAGGGGTGGTGGGAGAGAAGACTCGTCATCGGAATGAATAATCACCTCGTCATCGGGATCTTCTGTCGGTTCTGTGACCTGCTTTTCCTGCTTTTCCTGCTTTTCCTGCTGTTCCCGCTGTTCCTGCTGTTCCCGCTGTTCCTGCTGCTCCTGCTGCTCCTGCTGCTCTTCTTCTTCCGACTCTTCGAACACTACCACATTGTGCACAAAGTCACTATGTAGCTTCTCGATATTCACTTGGATCTGATGTTTGAACACGAATTCTCCCAACTTTTCAAAGTTGGGACTACCACAGTAAGGTATACTTGGTAGTCCGTAATCTTCAAACTCGGTAAAGAGTTGACGGCTTCGAATATGGTTAAGAACAGAGAAGTCCTGACATTTTGCAGGATCCGCATGTACTCTATGCTTCACGTTACTTATGAACCCCTCGATCGAACCATATCTCTTGATATGATTATATGCAGTCTTGGATCCTATACCAACAATATTAGGATTGTAATCTGTACCACACATGATACACAGATCAAGAAGCTGTTTCTTATCCAATTCTAACCCTTCTAGAAGAACTTCGTGTTGAATGCGAACACATGTGTCTTTAGAAGTATCGATCTTGGTTAGAAATACCGGTGCGCTGTAAGCCATCACGTCTGTGTCCTCAGATAGCACTGCATCGACTTTTCCATCAATGCACAGTTTCGCACACATCTTTTCGGCCTCCCATGGGGCGGTATAGAACGGAACCTTTAGAATTCGAAACAGCTCTTTGGCATGATCGAAATCATCAGGTGCAATATCGTAAAGCTGATTACGTTTCTGCTGAATCTTGTTTTCCACCCATTCCATATCTACACCCTCAGAACGTCGCCCAAGTAGTCGCCTCGGAGATCGACGCCGTGCGTATAGATCGCTTAGGCATTTGGCGACTACACCTGTCTTGTTGTAATCATCCAATGATTCTTCCAGTTCATACAGTTGTTGCTCCATTTTCTCGCGGTTGTCGCGACGTTTAGCTCGCTCTGCTTCCTTCTCCGGTGGCGCCTTGCCATCAAAGATGAACACACAGTGAATTTCGTTACGTCGTAAGCACGCAATCAAATTAATGAAAGCACAAAGCCATCTCTCGCCACAAACTGCTTTGAATTTGTGTAGATACAAAGAGATGTCGATAGCGACCCGTTTGAAGCCATATTCGGAGATATGGATCTCTTCGAAGACGTCGGGACATATATCCCTCAAGAATTTGTTAAATCCGCTCTTAATTCCCATTTTTTTGTTTCAGTTTAGTTTCTTGCTAATTATAGTTCTTTATGTATAATAGTTCATTTTTATTTTTAGTTAACGCATTTATTTTTAATTTTCGGGTATTGATATAAATGCCTAACAAACGCAATTCCAGACCCACGTCTTCTAGAAGAAAGAGCAGTCGTAAGAGTCGCAAACCGTGTCTATCAAATCAGATTCTAAATCCGGAGACAGGTCGTTGTGTTAAGAAGTCTGGTAAGATCGGAAAGGAAATTCTGGCCGGTGCTGGTAGATCCAAGTCTTCTAGAAGAAAGAGCAGTCGTAAGAGCAGTCGTAAGAGCAGTCGTAAGAGCAGTCGTAAGAGCAGTCGTAAGAGTCGCAAACCGTGTCTATCCAATCAGATTCTCAATCCGGAGACAGGTCGTTGTGTTAAGAAGTCTGGTAAGATCGGAAAGGAAATTCTGGCCGGTGCTGGCAGATCCAAGTCTTCTAGAAGAAAGAGCAGTCGTAAGAGCAGTCGTAAGAGCAGTCGTAAGAGCAGTCGTAAGAGCAGTCGTAAGAGTCACAAACCGTGTCTATCCAATCAGATTCTCAATCCGGAGACAGGTCGTTGTGTTAAGAAGTCTGGCAAGATCGGAAAGGAAATTCTAGCCGGTGCTGGTAGACCCAAGTCTTCTAGAAGAAAGAGCAGTCGCAAGCCCAGACGCAAACCTTTCAGTCGGCCATCACCCTTTAAACCAGTGATATCTCCCATTCCAGAGGAACCATCTATTCCGACGCCCATATCACCGGTCGGTATTCCAAGTAAGTTCCAACAGATTGCAGAAGATTGTTCTCAAAAAAATATTTGGAAACAAAAGGAGAAGATAGGTGAGGGAGCATTCGGTGTAGCTTATACTGTATGTAAGGCCGGTAACTGCGATTACGTTCTTAAAAGTCAGACAGATAATAAAGACTTCCGTATTGAATTACAAGCCTTGTATGAACTTCAAGATACCAAAGTCGTACCGAAATTGCATGCTGCTTGGACTTGTAAAGGTTACGGTTATTTGGTCATTGAGAAATTGGTGGAGTGTGATCTCACTGGGGAAGATGAGTATATTCAGATTAAAAAGATATTGGACAAGTTGTACAAGGCCGGATGGTTACACGTTGATACTCATCCGGGAAATATAATGTGTGCAGACAAGGGTAAGAAAGTTGTCATTATTGACTTCGGTTGGGCTGTCAAAAGGGGTCCAAAGGGTGAAGATCAGACGTATACAGACCATCCATTACGAAAAAAGGGATACCGAGGAAAGCTAACATGGCGCAATTTGAAGATTGTGCAAAACTATAACTTTGAACTAAGCTTTAATGAGGTTGCAAAATCATTTGCTCCCTCTTGGAACCTTACAAAAGCAAAAGAAATAAAATATAAAAATGCATGGCGAAAGGCTTTACAAGAATTAAACGGAATCTTCGATCAGAACAGATAAATAGGTGATCAGGATAAATATGTGGAGTCCAATGTTCAAGCTGTATCTTCCTGTTCTTGTGAAACCATTTATCATTAATCTACAACGTTATCTTTCTGAACCACTGGAAACTCTAACACGTTGCGAAAATTTTTGAATCGTTAACAAGCTTAGAACTTAGCCGTAAAACAATCTGGTTTAAAGATAGAGTCTCGATAAGTAAAGAAATCAAATGCCAAAAGCTGCAACACAAAATGTCTCAAATGCTCCAAAGAAGACATCCGCCTCCAAGAAGGTTGCTGTCGCTGAGACTCCCGCAAAAAAGACGACTACCTGTCGTACAAAGAAGGCTATCAATCATAAGGTTGAGGAAGTTGAATCCGTGGTTGATACTCCGTTGATACCAACTCCTATGGTAGAAATTAAGAAACAAAGAAAAAGACAGACTCCGACTCGTGACACTATATTGGCTGTATTTGATGAACTTGTCGAGATGATCGATGGTGAGATTCAACGTCTGAAGGACGGTCCTGTAAAGACAAAGGGTGGCAAATTCCTGAGATCGGTGAATAAGCGCATCAAGTCTCTACGCAGCCAGACTTCGCGTCTAATCAAGCAGAAGACCAAGACACCCCACAAGGGTAACAAGAACTCCGGTTTCCAGAAGCCGGTAAATATCTCTAATGAGCTTGCCAAGTTTGCTGGATGGCCCGAAGAGGAACTTCGTTCTCGTACTGACGTAACCAAATACATCTGTGACTACATTGCTCAGAATGATCTTCAAAATCCTAAAGATAGACGTTTGATCAACCTTGATTCCAAACTTCAGAAGCTTTTGGGGCACAACCCCAAGAAGAATAAGGCATACTTCCGCTATTGCGATATTCAGTCTTGTCTGAAGACGCAGAATCATTTCCCAAAGGATGAACAAAAGTAATACATAGTAGTTTGTTCCCTCACTCTAACCACATGGTTATACTCCACGTGGAGTATCCTTTTGTTAAAAATTGTTAAAAATATTTGTTTTGTTATAAAACAAATATGAGAGTATTATTAACTATGTTCGTAATATTAACCATAGTTAACGGATATATTTTGTTAAACAATATAGAGTGTAATATTCCGAAAATAATATCTCCGTGTGAAGACATTAATTTGTTTCTATTACAAATTTCCCAGGAAGTAGCAAGTGACCTAAGACAAATAGGTTTACCTTTTTATATTGGAGAAAGTAGTCAAGCCACTGGAACGATATGTAATAAGTCTGATATTTATTATGCGTTTACGACATCATATAGTGATAGTAATAATACTGATATAGATATTTCAAATGATTTATTAGGATATCCAAATACAATGTATAATGTTATATTACATGAAATATTACACACATTAGGTCTAGACCATAGTAAAGAACCTGGTTTAATGTCATATGCATTAAAAACTTCGTGGTTTGGGTCTATTATAGATGATTGTAGAAAGTTATGGATATCTATTGATGATTTCAATGGAATAGTAAAATCTTGTTTTTAATAGAAAATAAAAATCCTATCAAATCCTATCAAATCCTATCAAATCCTATCAAATCCTATCAAATCCTATCAAATCCAAAGGGAAGAGCTATATCTTAGCAGGGTGGGATTAATCCTATGTGGACCAGGTGACCGTACTGAAGCGTTGCACACTCGGCAGGTGGTTCGAGAACCGACGGATGATCAAGCAATTAGAAATGATAAAAATTTAAATTCCGTAAAATTTAAATTAATGCAAAATATTCTTCAACCTGTCTTGATTACGGTTACATCCAAGTCTGCCCATGTGTGTGAATGCCGTTGATACTGTCTAATAATAAATTATGCAATCTCCAGAAAACATTATATCATAATAAGCATTTTGTTCTTCTTGTCTATCATGGGAATCTGGAATATGGGCACAAGATACTGATCGTTTGCTCTTTTTCTTCGCATTGGAAGATTTTCCTCGATGAAAATCACCCATGTCTATATGGGTTGTGTATTTAAGTTGAGAATCGTAATTTTTTATGTATTTATCAGCAAGAATATCAATTCTATCATAAAAAGAGTCGTAAATATCTTCTTCGTAACGCTCATCCATATCTTTACAGTATTTAATGTTAAGTTCTCTTCTCGAACTCTGCTCTTCTTTTGCTTCTTCAATAAAATGCAGAGCATTCAGAATTCCGCCGTTAGCAGAAATATTCTTTGTTTGGGTAGAAGCATACATAACTGTGAATAGCTTTAATAACATCTTGTTTTTTTCAATTTTAAAATTATCCGTGTATTTACCGGTATGAATCAATTGTCCGGTAGCCGGGATACTAGTTATATTGTGAAAACAGACTTTGTTGCTGTTTTACGGACACCAAAGACGGTAGATTCAAGGTGTGCTTTCGCATTTTACACTTTTTGTATACTCATTTATTTAAGAGTAAACAGTTAAATATTTAAAATGTCACGTGTGAAAGAAGCAGATATATGGGCTCTTCTCGAACGTTGGTCACAGGCTAAAACCGAAATGAGAGAGATAGAGAAACGTATCGAAAAGTACAAACGCTTAGCCAAACGAGTGATGGATAGTCAGGACATCAACAATCTCTCCAGTGATTGCTATACGCTAAAGCGTAAGAATATATCACGTACCACGATCTCTAAAAGAGACGTTCCCGATCATATATGGGAAAAATACGCACGTAAGTGTTCCTATCCTGTCTATTATCTAAGCGAAATAAGTATCTAAGCGAAATAAGTATCTAAGCGAAATACTAGAGACTCTGACTCAGGCTGGTCCAGCAACAGGAAGTGAGTGCTTCATGAAAGCCTTGACGCACGGTTGTCAGAGCTGGAGAGAAACGGTGTCGGTAGTTATGTTTTAACAACTATAGCCTTGTAGTAGTTTTTATAGTTCCGTTATTCGAAAAATGAAATTGAAAAATTTTAATTCAATCTAAGGAAATGTTAGAATACAATAAAACAAAATGTCAAACTCTGAAAACACACAGTTAACACCCGCTGCGGGTTATGATCCCAAAGAACAAATGATATTCTCCGAACCTATTGCTGGATCCGTCCCAGACAGCAAGCCGAAGATCGAATTCAAGCGAATCAATATTTCTACTCGTAACGAAGACGGTACACAGGGAGAGTTGATCTTCCCGACCGAACGTCTGTTTTCCTTCGGTGTATCTGAGAATGTCAGTCAGGAGACTGGAAAGGTGACTGGTTACACTTTCCCTCTTTGTCTGTGGAACCGTGATGGTGCTACGCGCGAAGAGAAGGCTTGGACCGATACTTTCAATGCAGTTGTAGATAGGTGTATTGATTACATTATCGATAACAAGGAGGAGATCGAGATGTTTGAACTCAATCGTGCTGATCTTACCAAGTCCAAGGGAGGTTTGAACCCACTGTACTGGAAAAAAGAGAAGTACAAGGATGAAAAGACAGGTAAAACCGTACTTCGCGTAGTTCCAGGTCAGGGTCCTGCGTTGTACTCCAAACTTATATTCTCTAAGAAGAACGATAAGTTCCTGACTCAGTTCTTTGATATTAACGATGAGCCATTGAACGCTCTTGACTTAATGGGCAAGTATTGTTACACTAATGCCGCCGTCAAGATTGAATCTATCTTCATCTCCGGTACTGGTAAGATCTCGCTTCAGATTAAGTTGTACGAAGCCGTTGTTGAGCCATCCAGTAGTGGAATGAAGCGTCTGCTTGCTCGTCCCAAAGCAAAGTCCAAGGTTCTTGCAGCTAAAGTTGGAAACAAAACCGCTGGTGCCGTGATGGACGAGGATGACGATGATGTAGTTCCTTCCGATGACGACACCGGTAGCCTCGTAGGTTCTGACGTCGAGGACAAAGCACCCACCAGTTCGACTGTAATCAAGAAGCCCGCTCCTAAGGAAGTGACACGCCGTGTCGTCAAACGAGTAGTTAAAAAGTAAAAAGTAAAAAGTAAAAAGTAAAAAGTAAAAAGTAAAAAGTAAAAAGTAAAAAGTAAAAAGTAAAAAGTAAGAATATCTGTGGTCATGATTCTAATCTTATACCGAATA
>Ga0209119_1004249_pt1 | contig 11887 bp, 12 predicted proteins | sample COG_03_FD_184747 | JGI IMG/M metagenome (GOLD analysis project Ga0209119, IMG submission 184747) | Pelagic Microbial community sample from North Sea - COGITO 998_met_03 (SPAdes) (version 2) | ecosystem: Environmental > Aquatic > Marine > Neritic zone/Coastal water | place: Helgoland, sampling... | reverse complement strand
GCTATTATTATTGCTTCTACTTACTATATTGTGATGCGCGAGCAGGCTAAGTAAGCATCAACCATATCGGTTTGGAGACCAACTATGACACCCCAAAGCTTAGCCCATGTAAATGGTGAAATAGTGCCCATTAACGAGGCAAAAATATCCCTTTTAGATTGGGGTTTTTTGCATTCTGATGCCACCTATGACGTGGCCCATGTTTGGGATGGACATTTTTTTCGCTTAGACGAGCATGTGCAGCGTTATTTTGCAGGCATGGAAAAATTACGCATGTCCATTCCTTATAACGAAACCCAACTGACAGCCTTGTTATTAAAGCTAGTGGGGCAAAGTGGCTTGCGCAATGCCTATGTAGAAATGATTACCACACGGGGCGTGCCAGAGTCGGGTTCGCGTGACCCTCGCACTTGTAAAAACCAGTTTTTTGCTTTTGTAGTGCCCTTTGTTTGGATTAGCCAGCCTGATCAAGGTTTGCATCTGGCTATCAGCCAACAACAGCGTATTCCCAGTGCCTCGGTGGACCCCACCATCAAAAACTACCATTGGTTAGATTTAGTTATGGGGCAATTTGAAGCCTATGACCAAGGCGCTCAAACGGCGGCGGTAGTGGATGACAAGGGCAACATAAAAGAAGGTCCTGGGTTTAATATTTTTATCATTAAAGATCGCCAGTTGCGCACCACTGCAAAGGGGGTGCTTGAGGGCATTACGCGCAAAACGGCTATACAATTGGCCCAGCAATTAGGCCTACAAGTAGAACTGGGGGAAATCTCAGCGCAAGATTTGCGTCAAGCTGATGAAGCCTTTGCCACCAGCACTGCCGGTGGCATTATGGCCATTACTCAGGTGGATCATCAGGTGTTAGGTCGGGGGCACATAGGGCCTCTCACACAGCAATTGCAAGATGCATATTGGGCCCTGCACTCGCAGCCCAAGTTCGCCCTTGAGGTGAATTATGAGTTGCCGTTGTAACGCCACTTTGTTCAGACAAGCAGGCCAGTGAGCAGTTAAAAAGCACTGCGCCAGCATTTGATTTAGCTGGTAGCTTTAATTGCTCGTGGCTCCTATAATGTGACTAACAATGTTGTTTAAAACGCTAGTTTTCTAGTTTGTGTTTCATTTAAACGAGTCCCTGCATGGCATATCAGGTTTTAGCCCGTAAATGGCGGCCCCAAAATTTCCACACTATGGTAGGTCAAGAGCATGTATTACGTGCCTTGGTGCATGCCTTAGATGAGCAACGCTTGCATCATGCGTATTTGTTTGCTGGCACCCGTGGGGTTGGTAAAACCACCATTGCGCGTATCTTGGCGCGCTGCCTTAACTGCGAAGAGGGCGTTAGCTCTTCTCCCTGTGGTGTGTGTTCAAGTTGCGTTGAAATTACTGAGGGTCGTTTTGTTGACCTGATTGAAGTGGACGCGGCCTCACGAACTAAAGTAGAAGACACGAGAGAGTTGCTCGATAACGTGCAGTATGCGCCTACAAGAGGCCGCTTTAAGGTTTATCTGATTGACGAAGTGCACATGCTTTCTACCAGCAGTTTTAATGCCTTGCTTAAAACCTTGGAAGAGCCACCTCCTCATGTAAAGTTCTTGTTAGCCACCACCGACCCACAAAAACTGCCCATCACGGTGCTGTCGAGGTGTTTACAATTTAACCTTAAGAACATGCCTGCTGAGCAAGTTGCAGGCCATTTACGACATGTGCTTACAAGTGAAACCATTGCCTTTGCCGAAGCCTCTTTGTGGCAGTTGGGTCGCGCTGCTAAAGGCAGTATGCGTGACGCTTTGAGTTTGACAGATCAGGCCATTGCTTTTTGTGGTGGTGATTTAACGGAATCTGCTGTTAACCAAATGTTAGGTAGCATTGACCAAGGCAAAGTCGTTGAGATTGTCAGCCAGTTACAGCAAGGCAACGCCTCTGAATTGTTGAAACTTATTGGTGAACTGGGAGAGCAGGGGCAGGATTTCACTGGGGCCCTAGAAGATCTTTTAAGTCTGTTGCATCAAATGGCCATTTGTCAGGTATTACCAGAGGCGCCTGTGTCTGTGCAGTTTGATAGAGCTAAGGTGAAAGAACTGGCCCAACAAACAAGCCCTGCAGACGTTCAGTTGTTTTACCAGATGGGTATTATGGCGCGCAAAGATTTAGAACTTGCACCCGATCTGCAAGCCGGTTTTGAAATGGCGTTGTTACGGATGCTAGCCTTCAGGCCACAGCAGCATGCAGGCCAGATGAAAATCACAGAACCGCAAACTCACACCCAACCCCAAGCCCAAGTGCCTGAGTCTATTACTGCAACAGAAGCTGTTGTAGAAAGTGCAGCAGAGCTTTTAGTTGAGCAAGTTGAGCAAGTTGATGAGTCTACAGCACAAGGCATGCCGGCTACTGAAATGGCGTCAGTGCCTGACGCACCAAATGAAGAACCTTCTATGCCAGAGGCAGCGCTGGTTCAAGAGATAGCGCCAGTTCAAGATTCACCACCTTGGGAAGAAGCACCCATGCAAGCACAGCAGCCGGTGTTTAATCATGGAACCCCAGCTAGAACAAGCCGCAGCAGCTGAACCCGCCTCGACACCAGAACCTGAAAGTGAAAGTGAACCTGACAGTGAAAGTGAGGGTGAAAGTGAACCTGAACCTGAACCTGAACCTGCAGTGGCAGGGGGTTTAATGCCTGCAAAATCGGGTCGTGATTGGACCTTGGCTGATTTAACGCAAGAAAACTGGGTTAAGGTGTTTAATGATCTTAATTTATCAGGCATGACTCATGGCATTGCAGCTAATATGGTGTTTGCCCAGCGACAAGGCACAAAGCTACAATTTACCTTGCAGCAAGGCCAAAGTAGTATGCTCAATGACACTCATCAAGACCGCATGCGTGAGGCCTTGGAAGCAATGTTTGGTTGTAATTTGGAACTCACTATTAATATTGGTGAAACCCAGGTAGAAACGCCTTTTGCCAACCGTCAAAGGCGTGAAACAGAACATCAACAGCAAGCCATCATGGCCTTAGAAAATGATGCTAATGTGGCCAGTTTAACCACGGCTTTTAACGGCCAACTAGATACCAATAGTGTGTTACCCGTTAACCCTATTGAAATTGAAACTTAAACTTATTATAGAGAAACTGATATGTTAAAAGGTGGCATGGGCAATATCATGAAACAAGCCCAAAAAATGCAGGAACAAATGCAACAAGCACAAGAAGACATGGCTAAAGCTGAATTTACTGGCGCGGCTGGAGCAGGCCTAGTGCAAGTGGTAATGACTGGACGCCATGATGTAAAACGAGTGCACTTAGATGATTCTCTTTTGTCTGAAGACAAAGAAATGCTCGAAGATTTATTGGCGGCAGCCGTAAATGATGCGGTACGTAAAGTAGAGCAGGCCAGCCAGAATAATATGTCTGATATGACCGCTGGCATGGGTATGCCGGCGGGTTTTAAAATGCCGTTTTAAGTTAATTATAGGTTCACCATACATGTCCTTTAGCCCACTCATTGATGATCTTATTGAGTCTTTACGATGCTTGCCAGGTGTTGGCCGTAAATCAGCTCAACGCATGGCGTTGCATATTTTAGAGCGTAATCGTGAAGGTGGGGCAGTGCTTGCCCAAAGCTTAAACCTTGCCCTTGATAAAGTAGGGCGCTGCGAACAATGCCGAACTCACAGTGAGTTACCAATATGCCGTCTGTGCAGCCAGCCAGAGCGGCACAGGTCCACTTTGTGTATTGTTGAAACACCTGCAGATGTGTTGGCTATTGAACAAGGGGCTGGGTTTAAGGGTTTATATTTTGTGCTCATGGGGCATATTTCCCCCATGGACGGAATTGGCCCTAATGAACTGGGCTTAGACGTTTTAATTTCACGCCTGAGTGATGAACAGATCACAGAAGTAATTATTGCCACTAACCCCACCATCGAGGGCGACGCTACTGCCCATTTCATTCACCAATTAATAAGTCAACAGTCAAGTCTCCAAACCATTAATGTGACCCGTATTGCCCATGGCGTCCCCATTGGTGGAGAACTGGAGTATGTTGATGGTGGCACCTTGGCTCACGCCTTTGCTGGCCGCAAGAGTTACACCTAACTATGTCATCTGATTACCAATACATTGATACCAACACAGGCCTGCAACAGGCTTGTGAAACACTTATTCAAGCCCCCGCCATTGCTGTAGATACGGAGTTTGTGAGGGTAGATACCTTTTATCCTATGCCTGGACTAGTTCAAATAGCCGCTGCAGGTGAAACCTTTTTAATAGACCCAATCACAATTGACCAGTGGCAGCCATTACAAGCGCTGTTAACAGATCCTGGCACCCTTAAAGTGATGCATGCCTGCAGTGAAGATTTGGAATTATTTCAGCATTGGCTAGGGTTGCGTCCCACACCCATAGCAGATACGCAAATTGCGGCGGCGTTTGTAGACATGGGCTTGTCGCCGGGTTATCAAAGTTTGGTGTTAGACCTACTAGGGGAAACTGTCGACAAAGGCGAGACACGTTCAGATTGGTTGCAGCGTCCGTTACGAGATTCCCAATGCCATTATGCAGCGATGGACGTAGCCCACCTTATGCAATGTTATGATTTGTTAGCCCAGCGCCTAAAAGACAAAGGTGTGTGGCAATGGTATGAGCAAGACATGCAACGTTTATCTCAACCCAAGCCACCCATAGCTCCAGAACTGGCTTATACGCTAATGAAAAATGCCTGGCGCTTGCAAGGCAAGTCGGTTGGCCGTTTGCGTGGCCTAGCCGCGTGGCGAGAAGAGGTGGCTCGGAGTGAAAACAGGCCAAAGAATTTTGTGGTCAAGGACACCAGTTTGATTGAGATAGCACGCACCAATCCCACCGATCTAAATGCCTTAGGCCAATGCCCTGACGTGCGCCCCAGCAGTTTAAGGCGCTATGGTAAACAATGGTTGTCTATTCTGCAGGCCTCCTCTGAAGTTTTGCCAGGCGTGCCCCAGCCCTTGTCTAAAAATGAAAATAAAGACTACAAACGCCTGCATAAAGTGGTTACAGATCAAGCTGAAAATGCCGTGCTTCAAGTACAGTTAATGGGCCGTAAAAAAGAACTGCTTGAGCTGTTCGAAGGCTTGCGCAATGAGCAGCCATTTAGCTTACCAAGTAACTGGGAAGGTTGGAGAGAAGAGTTTCTTGCCGAGCCCATTGCCAGGGAATATAAACTCATCCAAGAGACACGTTAATGACTCAAAAACGTATTATTTGCTCTATTTATCGTAGCAAAAAGAAAGACGAAATGTATCTTTATGTGGATAAAACTAAAGCCCTAAGTTTAGTGCCAGAGGCCTTGCTTAAAATGTTTGGTCAACCTGAGCACCGCATGGATATGTTACTAACAGCTGATAAAAAACTCGCTAAAGCCAAGGCAGAAGACATCTTGTCTAATATTGATGCACAAGGTTATTATTTACAAATGCCCCCCGTGCGTGAAGAGTACATGTTAGACCTTTACAGAACACCGCTGAACCCAACCTACTAACTTTAACCCTCTTATAGGGATAAACTGGAGCTTATGAAAGAGTCGACACAAACAGGATTTTGGAAAACAACCGCACCCAACGAGATGACCAGTGAGCAATGGGAGTCTTTATGTGACGGCTGTGGCCGCTGTTGTTTGCAAAAATTAATTGATGATGACACGCCTTTAATGTATCACACCAGTGTGGCTTGTCGTTACTTAGATCTTAAGTCCTGCAAGTGCAGCGTTTATGAAACGCGCCAAGATAAAGTTTCAGACTGCACTCTGGTCACGCCTGATACAGTGGCTGAGTTCAACTGGTTGCCTGAAACCTGCGGTTACAGGCGTGTGTCAGCTGGCAAGGATTTACCAGATTGGCATCCCTTGGTCACAGGGGACCCCAAATCGACTGTCAAAGCCGGTATGACAGTGCGTAAGTGGGCAGTTTCTGAAGCTAAAGTGCCAGAAAGTCGCTGGGGTGAACACATCATCGAAATCCAACACTTAGGAGAATAATGTTAGATACAGTGCCTTGGCGCAGTATCTTTATTTTGTGTTAAAGTGTTTGGCATAATTATAATAATTGGGTTTGGAATCAATGTTTAAACTTCATGCTATACGCAGTCTAAGTGCGTCGATTTTAGTAGTCTTTATTGCTTATACACAACCAATCATGAGCCAACCCTTATCTAATGAAATGGATATTCGGGTGTTGATTGATGTGTCTGGGAGCATGAAAGACACCGACCCCAATAAATTACGCATTCCAGCCTTGCAGGTATTAACGCAACTATTGCCAGCCGGCAGCAAGGCCGGTATTTGGCAGTTTGCTGATGACCCTAAAGTCATTGTGCCCCATGGTGTGGTGAATGCCCAATGGCAAAAGCAGGCCTCTGCTGCCACTCAAAATATTTCCTCTAATGGCCAATTTACAGACATTGGAGCCGCTCTCAATGCGGCCTCATTTAATACCCAAGATCAAGTCCAAGGTAGGCAGTTGCATGTCATATTGTTAACGGACGGTATGGTTGACGTGAGTAAGGATGCGGCGAAGAATAAACGTGCCCGCACGGCCCTGCTGGGCCCTATTCTACAACAATACATTAACGTGGGTGCTCGCGTGCACACGGTGGGCTTATCCCATAAAGCAGATAAGGCCACCCTAGGTGCAATGGCCCAAGCCACTGATGGGTTGTTTGAGGTGGCAGTGAATGCTGACCAGCTGCTAGAAATATTCTTAAGGGCGCTGGACAATACGGTCATTACCCAACAAGTGCCTGTGCAAGTGACTGAACAGTCTTTTGTGGTGCAACAAGGCGTTGACTCCATGACTGTGGTCATTGAAAAAAATGGTGATGACAACGTTAAACTTAAAGACGGTAAGCAGCGAGTCTTTGGTCGTCAACAAACCCGCATTAATCAACAATGGCAATCGTCATTAACCCACGATGTGATTAGGGTGCAACAACCCACTCCGGGTACTTGGGCTTTAATTAGTGATACGGCCACCTTGAAACGTGTCAATGTCGTTGGTAAATTGCAGATACTATTGCAACAAAGCCATCAAAACATCAAGGTAGGCCAGCGCAGTTATATCGATGTGCAGTTAGCCAACGAGCTTGGTGAGCTATTATCTGCTGAACAACTGCAAGGTTTTGAGCTCAAAGTTAATATGAGCGATGGAACTGCGCAAGTGTTTAGCCGGCAACAGGCCTTTGTTGCAGATGCTAAAACCCGTATGCAATTGCCGGTGCTCAATCAACCGGGCATGTATAACCTAACAATATCAGTGGCTAACGGCCAACTCATACGCACCATTAACCGCAGTCTTAGAGTTCATCCACTGGCGCCTTTAGTCAGTGACGAAACAGACTCTTCTGGTGTCTTGGAAACTGAAGAGGTGACTAATCAGACGTCTCAAGTTGAAGCGATGTCAGTTAGCAACGAAACAGCTTCACCTGCGCTGCAGTCCCTTATGGAAGAAGACTCAAGTGCCAAGCCAGCAGAAGTTGCGAGCGAACCCGAAACAGCGGCAAGTCAGATTGCCAATTTGGTTAAAAAAATAAAAGCCAAGGTCATGAGCCCAGAAAAAATGGCGCCAACCCAACCGGAGGCTGATGGCACAGTGAATGAGGATGTTGACACTAGCAACAGCCAAGTGGCTGAAGAAACCATGTCATCCACAGATTGGCGCTGGATTATAGGGCTTGGTGCGGGCTTTATTTTGTTGGTGTTGGTGATTATTTTACGCCGTAGGCCTAAATCATTCAGCTAAATTCAAAATAACGCCTAGACTAAATAAGGGTAATAACGGGGTTGCAGTTGACCCCTCCTTATATGGAGTCTTTATTTGCGGCGCAGTCTGTTAGTCACGGTGACTAATTATTTGGGTTCCACCCAATTTTATTTAACTCGAACTCACCAAAAAATTGGCCTTACAATTATCACTCTCACGCTTATGAGCCTAATGGTGGGTGGGGGTGCGCTTGTGTGGTTAGGCAAGGCTCATCACGATGTGCTGCAACAAGCTGAAAGTTTCAGGCAGTCTGACATTAAATCTAAAGCCCAAATCCACAAACTACAAACCAGTGTTACAACGCTGTTGCCTGCCGCTAAACAGACAGCAATCCCCATGGTTGATTTTCAACATTTTCTTAATATTGCACCGGCAGCAGCAGCGTCTTTAGAGCACTTGGAAAGGCAAACTAAACACGATAACGCCACCATTCAAGCTTTAAATCAACGCTTAAATGAACTCGTGGAATCTCACTCTGAGATTAATCAAGCATTACTTAGACAAACTCAATCTCGGTTTAAGATGAGTCAGCAACTGCATCAACAAAACCAAGAAATGTTAGTCATGGAGCAGAGCCTGCGCCAGCTGCAGAGTCTCTTGGGTGCTCAGGCGGATCATGAGTTTGATTTAACCTTAGTTCCTCAAATGATACCAACGGCGCAGCACCGACTCACATTGCTGGCCCTCATTCCAAATTCGTGGCCTGTGGCTAAAAAAACGGCAATTACTTCCTCCTATGGCAAGCGTTTACATCCCATTACCGGTGCAAAAAAAATGCATAAAGGCATTGATATTCGGTGTGCAGAAGGTGCTCCAATATTAGCCACAGCCAATGGTGTGGTGGTTAGCAGTATAAAATCCCCAGGCTTTGGCAATGTGATTACGTTAACCCACAGCTATGGTTTTTCGAGTCGTTATGCTCATTTACAAAAACGTTTAGTCCAACATGCTGAGTTTGTTGATAAAGGTCAGGTTATTGGTCTGTGCGGCAGTACTGGGTTATCTAATGCACCGCACCTGCATTACGAAATACAATTTTTAGCAAAACAAAAAAACCCTTGGCCATTTATTAATTGGAACTTATCCAATTTTGATGGCCTTTTTCAACAAGTTAAGGAGGTTCAATGGCAATCTTTAATCAAACCCACTCAACACAAGACTACCCAACTACAGCAGTAACCATTATTGCAACAGGTAACCGATTTATTGGCGATATTGAGGTGTCTGGCCAACTGCAAGTGGATGGCACTATGGAGGGCAGTATCTGCGCTCAAGACACCATGACCGTGGGTGCTAAAGGTCAAGTCAATGGCTGTGTTAAAGGTCAATTAGTACAAATTGCAGGTCGCTTTGAAGGTGAAATGTGGTGTCAAGACCTAACCATTTTTTCAGGTGGTTTGGTGTCGGGTAAGGTGCATTGCCAGCAAATGGTGATCGAACCTGGGGGCAGCTTTTTAGGCCATCGTGATGAAATAGCAGCACAAGGCCATGATGATTATTCTCAACTCGAACCGACCAGCGTGTTATTGGAACCCATTGAGGTCTAATCGGTGCCAAACTCAAAATAACACTTGAGCAAAAGGGGTGACTTCCAAGATAATGGGGGTGAATTTGACCCCTAAGTTAGGCTGGAGCCGATCCTATGTGTGAACTTTTAGGCATGAGTGCTAATGTGCCTACTGATATTTGTTTTAGTTTTACTGGGCTCATGCAGCGTGGTGGCGGCAGTGGGCCCCATCGTGATGGCTGGGGCATTAGTTTTTATGTGGGCAAAGGCTGTCGCTCTTTTCACGACCCCCAACCCAGCGCTAATTCAGAAGTGGCCCGCTTAGTGCAGCGCCATGCCATGAAGTCACACATCGTTATTAGCCACATTCGTCAGGCCAATGTGGGTCGTACTTGCTTAGAGAACACACATCCATTCCAAAGGGAGTTGTGGGGTCAGCACTGGACGTTTGCCCATAACGGGCAACTTAAGGATACCTCTAGCTTAGCTTTGAACCACTACTTGCCGGTGGGGGATACAGATAGCGAGCATGTGTTTTGTTGGTTGTTAGGTGAACTGCGCACGGCTTTTCCCAAAGCGCCTGCTGATGCGTCGGTGGTGCGCTACTTTTTGCAGCAGCGGTGTCAGTTTTTGAAGACTTTGGGAGTGTTTAATATGCTCTTGTCAGACGGTGACCATCTTTATTGTTTCTGTTCAACCAAACTCAGTTGGATTACCCGCAGGGCGCCTTTTGGTAATGCCTGCTTAAGTGATGCTGATGTGAACGTAGATTTTGGTAAAGAGACAACGCCCAACGACATTGTGTCGGTGGTGGCAACAGAGCCCTTAACAGATAACGAAACTTGGCATACCCTTCAGCCTGGTGACATGCTGGTACTGCATAAAGGCATTGCATTAAGCTGAAATGGGGCTTTGACTTGAATGATGCCATTACTCGCTTGAAAGTTTTACTGGTTTTCAAACAAATGTTTGATTAGCATAGGGGTCAATTACATTATTAATAACAATAATTAAAGGTTTTATTATGACTCAAATTGCTGGTGTAGACCTTGGCGAATACCATTCTGTCACTGATGTGTTTCTAGAAGCCTGCGATAAGTATGCCCAAAAGCCTGCCTTTAGTTGCATGGGGCAAAGCCTGTCATTTACTGAGATGGAGCGCCTAACGGCTAACTTCGCTTCTTATTTACAAAATCATACCGATTTAATGGTTGGCGACCGCATTGCTATCCAATTGCCCAATGTACTGCAATTCCCGATTGCCGTTTTTGGTGCCATGCGCGCGGGTATGGTGGTGGTGAATACTAATCCTTTGTATACCGTGAGAGAAATGGAGCACCAGTTTAATGATTCTGGTGCCAAAGCCTTATTGATTTTAGCCAACATGGCCAGCCTAGCTGAACAAGTGGTGCCTAAAACCGGTATCAAACATGTCATTGTTACTGAATTGGCTGACATGCATCCCTTCGCTAAGCGTCTGTTAATTAATACAGTGGTGAAGCGGGTCAAGAAAATGGTGCCCGCCTATGCTTTGCCCCAGGCTTTAAGTTTTCGTGAAACCTTGGCATTAGGTGCCAAAAAAGCCCCTGTTGCTGTGCCTTTAACCCTAGATGACACCGCAGTGTTGCAATACACTGGCGGCACTACCGGCGTCTCTAAGGGTGCCCAGTTATTGCATAAAAACTTAGTTGCCAACATGATGCAAGTGCGCGAACTCATTGTGGACATATTAGACGGTGACCGAGAAGTGATGATTGCGCCATTACCGCTCTACCATATTTATGCATTTACCGTGAGTTTGGTGATGTCAGATATGGGCCATGAAATGGTGCTTATTCCCAACCCCCGAGATATTCCAGGCTTTGTGAAGGAGTTAAGTAAACATAAGTTCTCTTCCTTTGCGGGACTCAATACGCTATTTGTGGCCCTGTGCAACAATAAAGAATTCAATGCACTGGACTTTAGCCACTTAAAACACACAATTTCTGGTGGTATGGCCCTAACTGAAGCGGCAGCATCCACTTGGCAAAATGTCACAGGGTGTCAAATACAAGAAGCCTATGGACTCACCGAAACCTCTCCCGCCGTTTCCTTTAACCCCTATCGCGATATTCGTATTGGCACTATTGGTAAAGTGGTCACGGGTACTCAAGTCAAGGTGATTAGTGAGGACGGCACTGACCTAGGTTTTGATCAAGAAGGGGAACTTTGTGTTAAAGGGCCGCAAGTGATGGCAGGCTACTGGCAGCGACCTGAAGCGACAGCGCAGGTTTTGGATGCTGATGGGTGGTTTAAGACCGGCGACGTGGCTATATTAGCTGAAGATGGTTTTATTCGGCTTGTTGATCGCATAAAGGATATGATTAACGTGTCTGGTTTCAACGTGTACCCCAACGAAATAGATGATATCGCAAGTCAACACTCAGGTATTTTAGAGTGCGCTGCCGTTGGAATTCCTAACTCAGTAAGCGGTGAAACCGTGAAGCTGTTTGTGGTTAAGTCTGACTCTAATTTAACCGCAGACGATGTCATCAGCCATTGCCGAGAACATTTAACTGCTTATAAAGTACCCAAGGAAGTGGAGTTTAGAGA
>Ga0209119_1004230_pt1 | contig 11921 bp, 12 predicted proteins | sample COG_03_FD_184747 | JGI IMG/M metagenome (GOLD analysis project Ga0209119, IMG submission 184747) | Pelagic Microbial community sample from North Sea - COGITO 998_met_03 (SPAdes) (version 2) | ecosystem: Environmental > Aquatic > Marine > Neritic zone/Coastal water | place: Helgoland, sampling... | reverse complement strand
AGAGGGCACTTCAGTTCTGATGGCTCTATGAAATGCCAGATACCGAAGTCTAGCCCATCGTTTCTTACCATCCATCTCAGGAACATATTCAGTCGTTTGGCAGAGGAGTTTTTAGCTGGATTCGCTATGTGCTTTCGGGTACGATCAGGTGCAAAGTCATAGGCAAAAAAGGATTGATGGAAGCTAGAAATCTTATCCTTCATGGTATCACCTACAAAATAGTCTTCTAGGGACTTACCGTCTCTATACCAATGCCTTAGTACTTCTATAAAATAGAGTACGTCAGTAGAATTGAATGTGCGATGCACAAATTTCTCAAACTGCTTGAGCTCGGTATCGGAATGATCTAGGATAAATCGGTGTGGCTCCTCTCCCATCCAATGCATTAACTTATTCCCATTATTGATGATGGTCTTCCGCTGACCCCACGCCAGTATAGCCGCAAAGAATGAAGCAATCTCTATGTCTTCCTTAGTCGTAAAACGATGCGGAATAGAAATAGGATCATTGTCTATAAAGTCCTTAGGGTTGAGGTTTTGGAGGATGATGTCGAGTTGGGATTTGGTTTGGGCGAAGTTCATTTTATATAAACACAATATTTTAAATTTCAATAAATAGTCAGTTAAGAATCACACTATTCCATCGCTCCTGCCAAATCCTCTATCAAATCGCCCACATCTTCTATACCTACGCTTAGTCTGATAAGCGAATCTACTATCCCTGTTTCTTCTCTTTCTTCTTTGGGTATACTAGCATGAGTCATAGTAGCTGGGTGACCTATGAGGCTCTCTACACCACCTAGACTTTCTGCTAAGGCAAATAAATTAGTTCCTAATGCTAGTTTCTTGGCATCTTCTAGTCTGTTGCCTTTAAGTGAGAAGGATATCATGCCACCATATCCTCGCATTTGTCTTTTGGCTACGGAGTGATTAGGATGGTCTTCAAAACCTGGCCAGTAGACCTTATCTACCTTTGGATGTGTCTTTAGCCAGCGAGCTACTTTCTCACCGTTTTCACAATGTCGCTGCATACGCACATGTAGCGTTTTGATACCTCTAAGCACTAGAAATGAATCCATAGGTCCGGTCACCGCCCCACTACTGTTCTGTATTCGGTACATCTCTTTGGCTATAGCCTCATCATTGCAAACCAATACTCCCATTATTACATCTGAATGTCCGCCAAGGTACTTAGTAGCCGAGTGCATCACTATATCCGCACCTTGGTCTAGTGGATTTTGCAAGTACGGAGTGGCAAATGTATTGTCTACTGCGAGCATCACTCCAGCTTCTTTAGCAATTTTGGCTGTAGCTTCTAAATCTATGATGTTCATCATAGGATTGGTAGGTGTCTCTACCCAAATTAACTTCGTATTTTCATTTACCGCATTCTTAATATTTTGTACATCAAGCATATCTACAAAGTGGAAAATGATACCGTACTTTTCGAAGATAGTTTTGAAAATACGGTATGTTCCTCCATACAAGTCGTTGGTAGATACTACTTCGTCACCGGGGTTTAGCATTTTAATTACGCAATCTATAGCTGCTATTCCACTCGCAAAGCAAGCTCCGTACTTACCATTCTCTATAGCAGCAATATTGCTTTCTAAAGCACTTCTTGTTGGGTTAGCAGATCTACTGTATGCATATCCCTTGTGGATTCCTATCCCCTCTTGCACATACGTACTGGTCTGATAGATAGGCGTCATTATAGCTCCAGTAGTTGGATCTGGCTCTAATCCTCCATGTATAGCTTTAGTGCCAAATTTCATTTTATCCGTATTCATTTGGTCAAATGTAACTTGATATCGATCTCTTTCCAACTTAAAATGACAGTCTAATTTTTCAACTTGCCTACAGTCTTATATACCTTTACAACTAATTATATGAGCAATTTGAAATACATTTTGATAGCGGTAATAATAGGGGCACTTATCGTTTTTGCGATGTATAGAAATAGCAGTAAAAAGAAGACTCAAGAAGATGCTGATGTGGTAATAGAACGTATAGAAGCCGTAAAAAAGCTCATAGTTACTGAAGGATACTTCTCAGAATTATACAACTACAAAAAAGCTGACTAATCGTATTGGAGAATTACTTACTCTCTTTTATCTAGTTCAAATTCATATTGAATGCATTTAATATGTTATAATCATCCTTACCAAAGGTATTGAAGGTACTTTTTTGCAAGTCCTAGTATTTAATCTCAGGCTCTACACTTATTTGCGGAGCTAGCACATTTATCAATTTGATAGTCTTAGTAGCCCCGTCTACATGGTATTCCATTTTAGTAAGGTCATAGTTAACACTGGCTTTTCCTTTTACAAGTAGGAATGCCTTCTTCTCAAATTGAATAAGATCATAAAAGTACTTATCTGCAGTACATATTATTTAAGTCAATTGTACTAAGGCATTCACCGTGGCTGGAAATGATAAAAGACCCTAGAGGAATCTTCGGGATTGGCATAAAAAAAAGCCCCATCCGTAGATGAAGCTTCTTTTAATAGTTGGCATTCTAAATATTAACTTTCTGTTCTCTTTCTTATAGCAACAGGGATAGCAAATTTAGGCATGAAGTTAATCAAGTTAGTCACCAGCTTGAGAGAGTACTTATATACTTCGTTGTAAACATAAGATGCAATTAATGCTACTAATGAAGATAACATAACTATTATACCTATTTTGATTGTATCACTAAAATAGTCGTAATCACTACTAATATTCACGGGTATCATTTCACTTAGCATATCCATTCCCGGAATAAAATTAAGTAAAAGTCCACCATATCCGCTTAACGGAGCATAGGCAGACGACCCTACAAGTGCAGACACCAAGACTAGAATTCCAACGTGAAAAATTAGGATAAAAAGTAACTCGCCAATAGTAAGAATTAGTTTTGGAAAAGTTTTAGCAAATATAAAATCAAGGATGCCGTCATAATTGAGTGCCTTAAGTTCTTCTGTACGCTTTTTTAATACGCTATAGAGTATCCAAGAAGTAACTATACTTATGGCTAGGCCGATAACCATGCCAACTATTGAACCGAACATTTTTCCGCCGGTAAGATAGTCTGCGGTTACACTAGTTTCTATATATCCGTTGTCGCCAAAAAGTCCAGATATAGATAGATATATCCCTCCGAGAAGGAGTCCAATGGAAAAAAGCCAGAATATGGAAGTAATGACGTTTTTAAAAACATTTCCATCATCAAGTTTGCCCAAATAAGGAATAATAAATTTGTTGTACGCTTTGTCAGTAATTGAGAGCGATACGAAAGGTAGATTTTGTTCCATTTAATAAATTTAGTTAGTTTCCTACTCGTAAGGTTTTTCAGATACACCCCGTTTATTAGAGTGGTTTCTGGACTCCACTTGATTAATTGATTAGTATTATAACAGCTATGTTGAGCGGTAATCTACGATAAGAAGATGCAGGCATACAACACTTGCCTACCGAAAGTAGGTACATAAAATGACAAAAAAAAGACATTTAAATAAAAACTAAAATAACAATTCAGTTTGTGCTTCCGTTTTTTGTTTTTTAGCCTCACTGTACGGATAAATAGATCTCTATGTAAGGTGCAAAAAACTTACGTTAACACGCATATAAATAAAAATATAAAATTAAGAATTTAATGACTTCTACATCCCAATAGTTGCACCCCTGAGCACAATAATTTCAGATTAGGATAAATAAAAATGATATGAATAGTATTCAATTTACGAGATATTTTTCAGATAAGGCAGCCTGCTCATAACACTTTAGGGCAGCTAGAGAAAGAGAGAAGGGTAGTCTGTAAGAAGTGTAGATGCAATAAGCACTGGTGGTTAAAGAATATGGATCAGTGCAAGTGCTCCGAGTGTGATTTTAGGATAACTATACGAAGTGGCACCGTTATGCAGGACTCTAACTCAGGGTTATATCAGTGTTACCTGGCTATCGCCTTTATGAGTTTCAGCAAAAATGGAATATCAGCAAGTGAGCTTTAACGTCAAATGGGTATAAGTTATTACTGTAGTTGGAAATTAGGGCTATGTTTAATGGGGAGTACTTAATGATTTACGCAAAATAAAACAATGTTGAGGCATTTAAAAAGAGGGATACAATTCCTTGAAAGACCTATTTTCTGGTTATTGTGGTAATTCCAAAAGCATTTTTACCAAGGTTTATGAAAATAATCTGCTCGAGTTATTCTTTGATGTCGATTCGGTTAAACTCAAAGAATTTATATCTAGCTCTATAATTCAAGAATTATTTAAGAAACATAATCTCGTGCTATTAAGATAAGGGGTGATTTAGGAGTTCACTGTTTGAAATCTACCCAATTTAATAATAATGAGCCTACAACAGCCTTTTTTTTTTAATCTGCATTAAATCATCAAAATCATATCAATAGAATCCTGAAGCTGTTAATAATCTTCCAATTTAATAAACTAAATAGTGCTCACGACTGGATTCGAACCAGCACGTCCTAAAGCGGACACCAGCCCCTCAAGCTGGCGTGTCTACCAATTTCACCACGTGAGCATATTGTGGTATTCTTTCTTATATCTAGACCGCTACTTGCAGTGTGTCTAATCCCAAAGGGGTCCAAATATTGTATTTGTTTTCCTCTCGAGTTATCCTCGATAAGTTCTAATCATCGGGACAATTTCAACAGGTGAGCATATTCACTCACGAGCTTATTATAATGCAAATATAACTTGGACTATAGACTAGAAAACAAGATTCTATAATATATATATATAATACTTTCTAGCCTAGGAAAATCTGTCGATTTCTCGCTTAATGTCTTTGTCTTTTAGGCTTTCTCGCTTGTCATGGTATTTTTTACCTTTACCTATGGCTATTTCTAGCTTGGCAAATCCTTTCTTCGAGATAAATAGTACCAATGGCACTAAGGTATTCCCCTGATCCTTGAGCTTATTATTTATCTTCTTTAGCTCAGATTTTTGTAGCAAGAGTAACTTTTCTCTATCAGGATTTTGCACGACATATCCAGCATTCTTAAACTCAGAAATTCGCATTCCTTTTATTTTTAGAATACCCTTAGGATCTATATAACAGTACGCCTCAGATATGCTCACCTTCTTTTCTCGCACAGATTTTATTTCAGGGCCAGTTAGCACAAGTCCAGCCTCAAATTTATCCTCTAATATATATTCAAAAGAGGCTCTTCTATTGACCGTAATACTATTATCTCGTGTCTTTTTCTTAGCCACTATTTGCTACTCTTTTTAAACTTTCTAACTCTTCCTCGTTTAGAATCTTTTGCCCAGTTTCTATTGTAGCTATTAGCCTCATACCAACTTTAGCTGTAATGGTGCAAATGATCTCATTATAAATTACACTTTTAAGTGTTGCTATAAATCGCACTTCTGAGCCAACAGGTGCTGGACTTTTGTGCTTTATATCTATGAAAGTACCTATTCCTTCTTCGTCCACTTCTTTCATATCTAGCACAAACAGTCTACTGGTCCACTCGGCATCTCGAGCCAAGGCATATGTACTGTAATAAGGATGTAATTGTACTCCATTAAAAATGGCTGCGTCCTTTTTACCTACAGTCTTATAGAACTCTTTGGTATCTCCGTGTCTGAACAGTTGCTTCATTATTTTAAGCTAATAGTTAGTTGTAATTAGTGAACACAAAGGTCACTAAAATTATTCGTTATAATTGGACTCAGCTCAAATAATAATCTCAATTAGTATTCAATAGGTTCTGATGGAGCAAATGTTACACAATGCTATTTAAGACTAACATAGAATAAATAAAATCTAGTAGTCTTAGGTATAAAGGCTCTGCAGCAATAGCAAAAAATATTAGTATTGTTTAGGTCGCCATTCTAATATAAATCAATGGCCGATAATGTTTTTTATCTCAACATTTTTGCCTTTGTAACTTGTAGCACCCAAGTAAAAGTAATTATCGGCACTATATTAGTTCGATGATACTTATACCTTCACCTCCTAATTCTACCCGTTCATATCGAATAGATTTAATAGCACTATTGGTTTTTAAATGTCTTCTAATTTCATTTTTTAGAATTCCATTTCCTTTGCCATGCAACACTCGTAACGAGTTAATCCCGAGTATAATAGCACTATCTATCCAAGAATCTATCTCCTGTAGTGCATCATAGGTTCTCATTCCGCGTACATCTTTTTCTGCATTAAAACTAAACTGCTTGTCCATATAGGACTTGACACCTATATGCTTTTTTACAACTTTTTCTGTTTGTCTGCCTACGTGGTCTAGTTTACTAATATTAGTTTTAGTGGTGATAGAGCCCATTTGTAGTGTGGCCTTATTCTTCTTTATTTCTACTATTTCGCCTATGGAGTTAGTATCCTCTATCTGCACCCTATCCCCTACCTTAAATTCTGGTTTCTCTTTCTCTATTTTAACTTCTTTAGTTTCGAGATTACTTTCTAAGGCCTTTCGAGCTTTCTGAGTTTTACTTTTATCGGCATTAGACTCCTTTATAAGTCGAATAGTTTTCTCTATTTCTTTGTTAGCATTTTCTATAATGCCTTGAGCCTGATAATTTGCTTGCTCTAGTATATCCTTTTTTTTGATCTCTATTTCTTGTTTTAATGCCTTGTATTCTCGCTCTATTAATTGAGCTTCAATCAGCCTTTTATTCAAGTCTATTTGTTCAGACCTTACCTTTTCTTGCTCAGACTGAACCTCTGCCAGCAGAGCATCCAAGTCATATTGTTTTGTATTGGTTAGTGCTTTGGCTCTCTTTATTAATTTCTTATTCAATCCTATGTTTGCAGCTACCTCGTAAGCAAATGAGCTTCCTGGTTGGCCTATTTGTAATTTATACATAGGCTTCAGTTTATCTATATCAAATAGCATAGCCGCATTTACTACGCCATCTAGCTTATCCGCTTTTGCTTTTATATTACTAAAGTGAGTCGTTATAATACCTTGAGCCTCCTTTTGGTGTATCACTTCCAAAATAGCCTCAGCCATAGGCCCCCCAAACATGGGGTCCGTTCCTGTACCTATTTCATCCATCAAAACCATAGTTTCGCTATCACAAAAATTGATAATATGCTTAGCAGACTTTAGGTGCGAACTGTATGTACTTAGATCAGACTCTATACTTTGGTCATCTCCTATGTCTATAAAAATTTTTTGATAAACCCTAAAAATACTTGTAGAATCACAAGGAACTAAAAAACCAGACTGCAGCATATACTGTAATAATCCCACGGTTTTTAGTGAAACTGATTTCCCTCCAGCATTTGGACCAGAAATAACAATCAGTTTTTGCTCATCGTTAAAATTATAGTCTATTGGTACGATCTCCTTTGTTTCTTGCCTAAGCCGCTGCTCTAAGAGTGGATGCTTGGCTTTGGTAACGTTAGTTTGCCTTCCTATATTAGGATATATGCATCTCCATTCGCTTGCTAGTCGTGCTTTTGCACGTATAAAATCATATACAGATAGTTTTACGATTCCTCGCCTGATGTCATCCAGACTTAGAACAATCTTAGCTGTGAGTTTTTTAAGGATATTTACTATCTCTTGTCTTTTTTTAATATGAAGCTCAGATAGTTCATTATTTAGCGACACCAGTTCTAGCGGCTCTATGTAGGATATTTTTCCTGTATTTGATTGATCTATAAGGACTCCCTTTACCTTTCTTTTATATTCGGATAATACAGGTAGTACCATTCGCCCATTTTTTATACCAATCTCTGTATCCCCTAATAAACCACTATCCTTTGCTTTATTAAAAAGGGTATTAGAACTAGAAAGAATATTTTTTTCTGCCTTACCTATAGCATTAATAATCTTAGCCAGAGCAGGACTAGCAGAGGATTTTATCTTCCCATCTTTGCTTATTATTCTATTGACATCATCTAAAATATCGAAATCTACATCGACCCCTATAAATAAAGAAACTAACTTTGGGTATTTCTCTTGCGTTTTATCTATATATGCTAGTACATCTTGTAAAGCAGATACGACATCCGCTATTTGCCGAATAGTCTCTACCTCATAAAAGAAACCTTCTATTTTAGCTTTGCTATAGTGTAGGTTAAAGTCTAATTCTAGATTTAATGGCAGATCTCCACCACCTATAATCTCCATAATCTCAGCCGTTTGGGTGAGCCAAAGATTCACTTGATCCAAATCTGTACTACACTTTAGCCTTTCAAAATGTGCTAAACCTAGAGATGTAGCACAGTGTGCTTTTGCTGCGTCTAATACTAAATCAAAACCTAATTTAGTAGCTATACTCTTAGGATAAAACACTAGTTATAATCGCTTATACGCGTACTTACATTTTCTAAGATAGCACCCATTAAATTTGGATGCTTCGTGTATACCCGCATACTACTATCAAACTTTACAGCTGTAGTGCTATACTTATTAAACACCATAAGATAGTTAGTATCTCGCATGGCACTTTGAGTTTCCAAAGGCATATTCACCTCACTTTGGGCAGCCTCTAATAGTTGTATATCTGTTATTACATCTATCATTTCGTCTTCTGTCAAAATACCATTTGGTAAATTAGCTTTTTGTGTACAAGATGCTATAGCTATTACAAAGCACAATAAAAGTATTTTTGTTCTCAAGTTATGAATCATTCGATATGCAAAAATATTCAAGAAATAGAGGAAGAGATAGGAAATACACAATTAGTTGTAGTTTCTAAATATCGGAGTTTAGAAGAACTAGAAAAAGTATACTCCTGCGGACATAGACACTTTGGTGAAAACAGGGTGCAGGAACTAGTAGATAAGTATGAAACACTGCCTAAAGATATAAATTGGCATGTTATAGGTCACTTACAAACAAATAAAGTGAGGTACATAGCACCATTCGTACACCTCATACACTCAGTAGATAGTCTAAAACTGCTAAAAACAATAGATAAAGAAGCTGAAAAATCAGATAGAGTTATAGATTTCTTGTTTCAAATGCATATAGCACAAGAAGATACTAAATTTGGTTTATCAGAATATGAGCTCAAAGGTATTTTAGAAAATGAAGAATACTCTTCCCTTAATAATGTAAGATGCAAAGGATTAATGGGGATGTCTACAAATACGCAAGATAACAATCAAGTTACATCTGAATTTACAGCTCTAAAAGCCACATACGATATGTATGCTACTGAATACAATTTTGATATACTAAGTATGGGAATGAGCTGCGACTATCTAGTGGCAATAGTAAATGGCAGTACAATGATTCGAGTCGGAAGTAAAATATTCCAATAAGAAATTCTTTGAAGTAGGGCTATATTTGTGTAGCTCGATTATTTCATTCTATCCTAAGATTAAAATTTAAAATAATTTCACTTTACCTATTCCGAGAATAGTCTTTGACGTTGCTTGCTTGTTATCCAGTAATGCTAAAACACGAGTTTTTATAAATAAGAGAAGGCCTCCTTGCGGAAGCCTTCTCAATTGACTATGAAAACTCTAAATCTTGGGCTAGAACGCCCAAGTTCTTTAATCTATATTGTTAGCTCTTTGCTAACAGTGGTGATTGACTTGTTGTATTGTACAAATGTAAAAATATTAATTGTATGCACAAACATTTTTTTTAAAAGAAATGTTTAAACCTAAACATATCCAACTAATGATTATTAGAAAAGGACACCTTGCGGAAGACTTCTCAATTGACTATGAAAACTCTAAATCTTGGGCTAAATGCCCAAGTTCTTTAATTTACAATGCTCACGAATGAGCGTTTGTTTGCTTTTTTCTTAAATTCTACTTTGCCATCTATTAATGCAAATAAGGTATGGTCTTTTCCCATTCCCACATTATCACCTGGATGATGCGTAGTTCCTCTTTGTCTTACAATGATATTACCAGCGATACAATCTTGACCACCAAATATTTTAACGCCGAGTCGTTTACTTTCCGACTCTCTACCGTTCTTACTACTACCTGCTCCTTTTTTGTGTGCCATTGTATTATCCTTTTATACTTTCAATTTGAATTTGTGTAAGATATTGTCTGTGACCATTTCTTACTTTATATCCTTTTCTTCTTTTTTTCTTGAAAACGATTACTTTATCTCCTTTAAGATGTTGAAGAACTTTCGCTTTCACAGTTGCTCCTTTTATGCTTGGGGCACCTACGGTTACTTTTCCTGCGTCATCTACCAACATTACGTTATCAAAATTCACTAAATTCCCCTCGTCTGCGGCTAATCTATGAACGTACAATTTCTGGTCGTTTTCTACCTTAAACTGCTTCCCTGCTATATCTACTATTGCGTACATCGTATTTTTAAGAACTGCAAAGGTAAAACTAATTTACAAATACACATATAGTATGTTTTTTTTTTCGTTAAAATATCTTAACAATTATTTATGCAATGTTAACAACCCGTTATTCTTTTTATTACTTTTGCACTCACTTTTAAAACAATGGATTTATTAAAGCAAATAGAATCGAGCCAAATAAGAACAGACCTACCTGAATTTGGAGCAGGAGATAATGTATCTGTTCATTACAAGATTAGAGAGGGTGAAAAAGAAAGAATTCAGGTTTTTCAAGGCACAGTGCTTCAAAGAAGAAATACTAGCCTGGATGCTACTTTCACTGTTAGAAAAATAAGCAGCGGTATAGGCGTAGAGAGAATATTCCCTACCCACTCGCCTAATATAGAAAAAATAGAAGTTAACAGAAGAGGTAAAGTAAGAAGAGCTCGTATCTTCTATCTTAGAGGTCTTTCTGGTAAAAGAGCACGTATCAAAGAAAAAAGATAAGCTTCACTCAAAACTTAACAGAAAGCCCGTCTTGGTAAAACCACGATGGGCTTTTTTATTTGCATCATAATATACGTACACAGAAGAATGGAAATTTCAGCCAAGTATAATCCCGAAGGACTAGAGCAAAAATGGTATGACCAATGGATGGCCCATAAGCTTTTTTCCTCTACACCAGATGATAGACCTAGCTATACCATAGTAATACCGCCGCCTAACGTAACAGGCATATTACACATGGGCCATATGTTAAATAATTCTATTCAAGATATTCTAGTACGTAGAGCAAGAATGCTCGGTTTTAATGCTTGCTGGATACCGGGAACAGATCACGCTTCTATAGCCACAGAAACTAAAGTAGTCAATCTGCTCAAAGAACAAGGTATTAGTAAAGAGGACATCTCTCGTGATGATTTTTTGGAGCATGCTTTTGATTGGAAAGAGAAATATGGAGGCATTATTTTAGAGCAACTTAAAAGGCTTGGATGTAGCTGTGACTGGGAGCGTACTAGATTTACTATGGAGCCTGAGCTTTCTGAGGCAGTGATAGATTCTTTTATAGACCTGCATAAGCGAGGCTATATATATCACGGCACCCGCATGATTAATTGGGATCCAGTAGGTAAAACAGCCCTGAGTGACGAAGAAGTAAATCACGAAGAACAAAACGCAAAATTATACTACGTTAAGTACCAAATAGAGGATAGTGAAGAGTCTATAGAGATAGCCACTACCAGACCTGAAACCATAATGGGTGATACTGCCGTATGCGTGCACCCTGATAATGAAAGATATAAGCATTTGGTAGGTAAAAACTGCATAGTGCCACTAGTTAATAGAGCGGTACCAATAATTGCAGACGATTATATAGACTTAGAATTTGGTACAGGTTGCTTAAAAGTGACTCCCGCACATGATATAAATGACTACGAAATAGGTAAACGACATAATCTAGCGACGATTGATGTGTTTAATGCTGATGCTACTATTAGTGAGGCTGCAGGCATATTCATAGGCGAAGATAGATTCAAGGCTAGAAAACTTGCAGCCGCAAAACTAGAAGAATTAGGTTTACTGACTAAGACTGAAGATATAGTAAACAAGGTTGGCAAAAGTGAACGTAGCAAGGCGGTTATAGAGCCCAGACTTTCTGCACAGTGGTTTG
>Ga0209119_1004227_pt1 | contig 11939 bp, 7 predicted proteins | sample COG_03_FD_184747 | JGI IMG/M metagenome (GOLD analysis project Ga0209119, IMG submission 184747) | Pelagic Microbial community sample from North Sea - COGITO 998_met_03 (SPAdes) (version 2) | ecosystem: Environmental > Aquatic > Marine > Neritic zone/Coastal water | place: Helgoland, sampling... | reverse complement strand
AAAGTTCACACTGCTGGTCTATAGCCGCATTCATGAAAAAACCGAGTAGCATAGGTGCAGGACCATTGATGGTCATACTCACAGAGGTCATAGCGTGAGCCAGGTTAAATCCTGAGTATAGTTTCTTGGCATCGTCTAGGCAGCAGATACTTACACCTGCATTTCCTATTTTTCCATAGATATCTGGTCGGCTATCTGGATCATTACCATAGAGCGTTACCGAGTCAAATGCCGTAGACAATCGCTTAGCTGGCATATCGCTACTGAGGTAGTGAAAACGCTTATTGGTACGCTCTGGTCCTCCCTCTCCTGCAAACATTCTAGTAGGATCTTCACCCTGACGCTTGAACGGGTAGATACCCGCTGTAAACGGGAACTTACCCGGTACATTTTCTTGCAGATTCCACTGCAGTACATCTCCCCAAGCTTCATACTTCGGTAAGGATACTTTGCTTATTTTTTGATGAGAAAGTGAGATTGTTTTCGTCTCTACTTTAATTTCTTTGTTTCGTACAAGGTAGGTATAGATATCATTGGCATATGATTCTTTCACGCTATCCCACTCGTCTATTACTATCTGTAGCTTCGGATCAAAGTCTAAAGCTACTTTAGCGTATGTTTCCTCTAGGTCTTTTATGAGTCTATCGGAATCAGAGATCTCTGCTTCTTGTATAGTCGTAATCGTCTTACTGATACCGTACAGTTTTTGTGCGATACCTGATTGCTCTTTTGCCCATTTGTCATATCCTCTGTTGCTATCGGCTATCTCAGAGAGGTAACGTACTCTTTTAGGTGGAATAATAAATATCTTCTCAGACATTTCATTCGCAGCTACAAGTTGAGATTTGAAACCAGCACCTGTTTTTTCATTGATAGTTTCTATTAGCTTAGCATACAGTGAATTCACTCCAGGATCATTGAATTGACTAGCTATAGTACCGTACACCGGCATATCGTCTGGATCTTTATCGAATAGGACGTGATTACGTTGAAACTGCTTTTTTACGTCCCGCACAGCATCTAAAGCTCCGCGTTTGTCAAACTTATTAAGAGCTATAACATCGGCAAAGTCGAGCATATCAATTTTCTCTAACTGAGTTGCTGCACCGTATTCTGGTGTCATCACATACAGACTGGCATCACTATGATCGGTAATTTCAGTATCACTCTGCCCTATACCAGAAGTTTCAAGAATGATGAGATCATAACCTGCTACTTTCAGAATATCCTTAGCTACGTCTATGTGCTTAGATAACGCCAAGTTAGCCTGACGAGTAGCAAGCGAACGCATATACACTCTATCGTTGCGGATACTATTCATTCGGATTCTATCACCCAGTAGAGCTCCACCTGTTTTCCTCTTAGACGGGTCTACAGATATGATAGCAATATTTTTCTCTGGGAAATCAACCAAGAACCTTCGTACCAATTCATCTACCAAACTACTCTTACCAGCTCCACCCGTACCTGTGATCCCCAGTACAGGAGTTTTAATCTCCTTGGCTTCTACTACTATTCCTGCTAAAAGGTCTTTATTTTCTTCAGGAAAGTTTTCGGCAGCAGAGATTACTCTCGCTATCGACATTTTGTTCATTTTGCGAAAGGACTCTACTTCCCCATTTAGATTTTTACCTGTAGGAAAATCAGAGGTTTTCACCAAGTCATTTATCATTCCTTGCAGTCCCATAGCTCTACCATCATCTGGATGATAGATCTTGGTAACTCCGTATGCTTGCAAGTCTGCTATTTCAGAAGGAAGGATAGTACCTCCTCCTCCACCGAAAAGTTTGATGTGGCCTGCTCCTTTTTCATTAAGCAAGTCACGCATATACTTAAAATACTCATTGTGCCCGCCTTGATAACTGGTCATAGCAATAGCATTCGCATCTTCTTGAATAGCCGTATTCACTACTTCCTCTGCACTTCTATCGTGCCCTAGGTGTATCACTTCGCAGCCAGTAGCTTGTATGATACGACGCATCACATTGATGGCAGCATCGTGCCCATCAAAAAGAGATGCGGCAGTTACTATTCTTACTTTATTAATAGGAGTATATGGCGTTTGATCTTGCATACTTTTTTATAAGTGGCACAAAGATAAGAGAAGGGAGCATTTAGCATATATAACGGTATAGTATAGATTGGTTACTAAAAATAGGAATACACTCTCATTTTAATAGTATTCCCAACATAGAATCAAACCCCTCCAGTTATTAGATAATCTTATATTTACGGCCTTAATAACTATAGATGGAGATAATTAGAGGCCTATTCGGCTTAATCGTTCTGATAGGAATAGCTTTTATATTTAGCAAACACAAGAGAAAAATAGATTGGAAGCTAGTAGGCACGGGAGTCGCAATGCAACTTATCCTTGGTCTATTGGTATTTAAAGTACCTCAATTTGCTGCTATCTTTGGCGTATTCGCAAGTTTTTTCACTCAACTACTTGCCTTTACAGATATAGGTGCAGAGTTCCTTTTTGGTAATTTGGTGACAAGCAATCCTGATATCGCCCAAACCATAGGCTACATCTTTGCATTCAAAGTATTACCTACCGTTGTTTTCTTCTCTGCTCTTACCTCACTCCTCTACTATTTAGGCATACTACAAAAGGTAGTTTATGGTTTTGCATGGATACTCAGTAAAACAATGCGTCTATCCGGTGCAGAGAGTTTAGCTGCAGCCGCTAACATCTTCGTAGGACAGACCGAAGCTCCATTGGTAGTGAAGCCATATATCTCACAAATGAGCAAATCTGAGATACTATGTCTTATGACGGGCGGCATGGCCACTATAGCTGGGGGTGTATTCGCGGCATTTATTGGTTTCTTAGGTGGTGACGACCTTGCTTCTCAGCAAGAGTTTGCCAAGCACCTCCTCACAGCATCTATCCTTTCGGCTCCAGCTGCTATAGTATGTGCCAAAATAATATTCCCGGAAACAGAAAAAGTAGACACTAACTTAAACTTAAACAAGGACCAGATGGGCAACGGCCCACTAGAAGCAATAGCCAATGGAACAACAGACGGCATTAAGCTCGCAGTAAATGTTGCAGGAATGATTTTAGTATTTCTAGCCTTCATTGCTATGTTCAATTACTTGCTGCTCAATGTAGTTGGTTCATTTGATGGCATAGGAACTTGGTGGCAGTTCGATTCACTCAATACTCTAATAGCAAGAAACACGATATACGAAGGTCTTACCTTAGAAATGATATTAGGCTACATTTTCGCACCGTTGGCTTGGGTCATTGGTATAGAAAGTCAAGACATTATTCTAAGCGGCCAACTCCTAGGTAAAAAGACTGTTGTAAATGAGTTTATTGCTTACCTCTCATTAAAAGATATGATCGCAGGTGTAGGTGGAGCTCATCTACAAAACCGCTCCATAATTATTCTAACTTATGCCTTATGTGGATTCTCCAACTTTGCATCTATCGGTATACAAATAGGGGGTATCAGCTCCATAGCTCCAAACCAACGTAGCACACTCGCTAGACTAGGTATGCGAGCATTATTAGGTGGCACACTTGCCTGCTTGATGACGGCTACTATCGCAGGAATGTTATTCGCATAATAAAATGAACAGAGGCTTTTTATACGGAGACGGATTTTTTGAGACTATACGGGTCATCAATGGTACTACACCACTAATACAAACTCATGAAAACCGTATAAACGACGCTTTCGATATCTATCAACTTGAGCCTATCTTTTTAGTAGATGAGGAATTTCTCAGAAGTATAGCTCTATCCTATAAGAACGATGGAATAGTAAGAATCAATTTCTTTAGAGACGGAGCAGGTAAGTATTTACCACTATCTAATGAGGTAGCATTCGATCATTCATTTACAGAATATAGCCAACCTTTCTTCTTACCCACTTCACTAGACTTAGAGGCTGACCTTAAGAAAGCACCTATAGACATAGGTAAACTAGCGATATATCCAGAACCAAAACCCATAGCACCTTGGATGACCGTAAAAAGTCTGAGCAGCATCTACTATGTACTTGCAGCAAAATATAAAGAGGAACAAGGACTAGACTACCTACTCATACAAAACACAGAAGGCCACATTTGTGAAGAGCTTATCAGCAATATTCTTATTCAAAAAGGGGAAGACTTTTTTATCCCAAGCCTAAACAGTGGAGGGATAAACGGAGCCACACAGCGGTTTTTACTTCGCAACTATGGCTTTGCTATTACCGAGAAGAATCTCACAATGAAAGATATTGAAAACGCGGATGCTGTTTATAGTTGCAAGGGGAGTGTCGGAGTACGTAGGGTAAAGTAACTAAAAATCCTGCAAGCAAGACACACGAGGGTCTTATCATTATAACACGCAGAACTCATTTATTGGAATGCCACCCCGTCAGGATCGAATACTAAACTTAGTATCTATGCTTATAAATAGGACATCCTTTCTGGATGTTTTATACAAATGGACTATCCATACAAAAAAATCCCAACTGCCAGAGGCAATTGGGATTTAAATATTTGATATTTATTCGTAGAACGAATTAATATCTGTATGCGTCGCTTTTGTATGGACCATTCATGCCTACACCTATGTAGTCTGCTTGATCTTGACTTAACTCTTCTAGTTCTACACCTATCTTAGCAAGGTGAAGTGCAGCTACCTTCTCATCTAGATGCTTAGGCAATACATATACTTCATTCTTGTAATTATCAGTGTTTTGCCATAACTCTAACTGAGCTAAAGTTTGGTTTGTAAATGAGTTACTCATCACAAATGATGGGTGACCAGTAGCACAACCAAGGTTTACTAGTCTACCTTCAGCAAGAAGGATGATTTCGTTACCATCTATATTATACACATCTACTTGTGGCTTTACCTCAAATTTAGAATCACCGTGATTATTGTTTAGGTAAGCTACGTCTATCTCATTATCAAAGTGACCAATGTTACAAACGATAGTTTTATCCTTCATTAATCTAAAGTGTCTCTCTGTAAGGATATCCTTGTTACCTGTTGCAGTAACTACGATCTGAGCTCTAGGGATAGCATTTTCCATTTTCTTCACTTCGAAACCGTCCATTGCTGCTTGTAGTGCACAGATAGGATCTATCTCAGTTACTATTACTCTAGCACCTGCTCCAGCTAGTGATGCTGCAGTACCTTTACCTACGTCTCCGTATCCGGCTACTACTGCTACTTTACCCGCGATCATTACGTCAGTTGCTCTTCTTATAGCATCTACTGCAGACTCTTTACATCCGTATTTATTATCAAATTTAGATTTAGTTACAGAGTCATTTATGTTAATAGCTGGAAGAGGTAAAGTACCTGCTTTCATTCTATCATATAATCTAAGTACACCAGTTGTAGTTTCTTCAGAAATCCCTTTGATTCCTTCTACTAATTGCGGGTATCTATCTAACACCATGTTAGTCAAATCTCCACCATCGTCAAGAATCATATTTAGTGGCTTACCACCTTCGAAAGCGTGAAGTGTTTGCTCTATACACCAGTCAAACTCTTCTTCATTTAATCCTTTCCAAGCAAAAACAGAAGTACCTGTAGCAGCTATAGCTGCGGCGGCTTGATCTTGCGTAGAAAAAATATTACAACTGCTCCAAGTCACCTCAGCTCCAAGAGCTTGTAGTGTCTCGATAAGCACTGCAGTCTGAATAGTCATGTGCAAACAGCCAGCGATACGTGCACCAGCTAGTGGCTTACTATCTCCAAACTCTTTTCTTAAAGACATTAGTCCTGGCATTTCTGCTTCGGCAATGTTGATCTCTTTTCTACCCCACTCTGCAAGCGAAATATCTTTTACTTTGTAGTTACTCATTGATTGTGTTGTCATTTCTATTTTTAAAAACGTTGCAAATTTAACACTTATAGAACAATCCCTTCCTTTGTTTTGTTGCATATTTGCAATAAATAATATAAAAATTATGTATCCAGAAGAATTAGTAGCTCCAATGAGGGCTGATTTAACAAATAATGGTTTTACAGAACTTAGAGATGCCGAGCAGGTAAACAGTGCTATGTCAGAAGCTAAGGGCACTTCTTTGCTCGTAGTAAATAGTGTATGTGGCTGTGCAGCAGGAAGTGCTCGCCCAGGGGCAGTTGCTTCTCTTGGTGGTGAGAAAAAACCAAATAACTTATTTACCGTGTTTGCAGGTCAAGACTCAGATGCCGTAGCTGCAGCTCGTCAACACCTTTTGCCTTACCCTCCATCTAGTCCAAGTATAGGTGTATTCAAGGATGGGGAACTAGTGCATTTCGTAGAGCGTCATCACATAGAAGGTCGTTCTGCAGATATGATTTCTAGTCACTTACAAGAAGTGTATAAAGAGCATTGCTAGTCTTGAGGATTAATTAGCTACTTCGTAAACTAGTTACATAACCTCAAGCCTTAAAATCTAGAGCACCACATATAAACGTGGTGCTTTTTTTTGTTTTAATTTGAAGTGCCTACCTGAACAGCAATAACATAATTGTAGATAAGGTTTTCTTCCTCTTTAGAAATTTTGGTACCTTTTTTATCATTTGATAATTCAACCATATTCGGCACAATCTCCTTCCATCGATCCTCACTGTACTTTGTCGGATCTTTGGCCGTATGACAAACTGTACAATATGAATTATACAAAACAGCACCTTTCATAAATTCCTCATTAGTATACCCAGGAATATGAGCTATCACCTTTGTGAAATTAAATTTAGGTTCACTACTTACATCCGTTTTCTGCTTGGCTGAAAAACAACCTACAAGAAGAATAAGAATCAGAATAAAAGACAGTATATATTTCATAAAAAGTAAAACAAACTTAAATCAAAAATCCCAACCACTTACGTGATTGGGATTTAGAATTAAGTTTTTATGTCATCTCGAGTGTTCACCGGTAGGTGAATGTATCGAGAGCTTATCAAGGTGCTCCTACTCTGTGCATTGCACAACGGAATCCGAGAGTAGACAACGACTGTTGCTCATCTAAGTATCTTCTAGTACCAGGAGAAGCCCAGTAGTATCTATCATTCCAAGAACCGCCTTTGTAGACTCTAGCTTGATCATCTATAAGTGTACTTACACCATATTCATACCCTTGCTCGCCGTCCATATAAGACTCTTCGTCTAAGTAACCTATGTTATCCGCTCTCTTATAGTTTCTACGTCCTACATTTTCTTCTTCAGTAACAGGTACATAAACCACTCTACCTAAACTGTCTTTAAGATCTACTATACCATCTTGGTCTAAGCCTACTTTATCAAAAACGTTACCTCTATATGAGTTAAAATCACTCATATCTTCAAGAGACAACGGACGATAAATATCCATAACCCATTCAGAAACGTTACCACTCATATTATACAGACCGTGATCGTTTGGCCAGTAAGAAGCTACTGGTGCAGTAATCATAGCACCGTCGTTTAATTTGTTTGCTATACCTGCAAGGTCACCCTTACCTCTACGTAAATTACCATAGATCAAACCTCTATCTTTTTCTTTTCCTCCTGAGTATCTAACAGTAAGACCTTCCCAAGAATATATTTTCTTTTGGTTAATGTTTTCATAAGTAGATGACCCAATGTTAGCTTGTGCGGCATATTCCCACTCAGCTTCAGTAGGTAATCTGTAATCTGGCAACATTATACCATCTTCCATTCTTACGTCTCTTGTACCACCCTTTTTCACTTTGTAGTCTTTCATTTGTTGCTTACCAAAAGTAAGTCCATCATGTTGTCCTACATAGTAAGCTCCAGTATTAAAGTTAGCCTCATTCATTTGATCAGGATCTGGCTCTAATATGCCTTCTCTTATCAAAATCATTTCATTCACTCTATCACTTCTCCAAGCTGCATAAGCAGTAGCTTGTTGCCAGTTGACACCTACTACAGGATAGTCTTGGTATCCTGGGTGACGGTAGTAGAGATCTACAAACGGCTCATTATATGCTAATCTCTTCCTCCATACATTAGTATCTGGAAGGGCATTTTTACCTACCTCAGGATAATCTACATACACACGCTCTAACCAATACACATACTCTCTGTAGTGATTATTTGTTACTTCTGTCTCATCCATATAGAATGATGGCACAGTAACCTTTCTTTCAATGTTGTTATGCTCATAAGTCACATCTTGCTCAGATGAACCCATAGTAAAAGCACCGCCTCTCACAAGTACAAGTCCTGGACCTGTCTCTTGACCAGCATACTCGTGCTTTTCAAAACCACCCCACTTGGAGTCATTGTAATTCCATCCAGTACTGGACGACTGTTCTTTTTTACAAGCTACGGTAGACATAACTGCCATTGCTAGTAATACGATTGTTAATTTATTAAATTTCATAAATTGATAAACTATTTATAATAACCTTTTTATACCTTAGAATATTGTGCAATAATATAATTTTAAACCTCAATTAAAAATCTGGACAACTCATTGGTCTATATTTTCTGCTCGGCTTTTTGGCACACCACTCTATACCTGCAGAAATCTCATGAGAACCAGGAGCTGCTGACCTGGCATCTGAAACCGTTAAATCAAAACTATATCCAAACTTAAATTTATCTTTTCTAAAACCTACCAATGCCATAAGAGCATCTGAGTTACCATACTCACCAAATGTTTGTCTAAACCATAAACCAGTAACCAAAGGGCCTTTGTTATAATAGAAACCAATATTCATTTGAGTAAACTTATTCTGTAACATAAATAATACGTTAGGAGAAATGCTAGACTCTGGATTTTTTCTGCCGTCCAAAGGAATAACTAGACCTGCATGTGCAGTATATCTTCTTGGAACTATAGCGGCAGGATTACCGAAGAATGATTGATTTGGCTCTATTAGATTGTGTACGGCTAAACCTCCATAAAAATTTTCAGTATACCCGACAAAACCTGCTGCAAAATTCACGAAATTAACTTGGTCATTTAAAAATGTTTCAGCAGTGGCTCTATTAAAACCTGCACTCGGATCTATTTGATCTTCGAATCTTAGTCTCTGCCAGTCTATACTTCGCTGTCCATACTGTCCCTCTATACCAAATCGCAAGGTAGAACGCTTACTAGGTCTAAGCTGAAAAGCATAACCTGCAGAAACAGTCCGAGAACGTAAAAGCCCCTCACCTGCTCTATCATCTAATAACAGAAGAGATACTCCACCTCCAATATTATCAAAATGCTGGTCGTAACTGGCACTAGAAGTAATAAATGTACCAGGAAGTGATGGCCATTGGTTTCTATAGTTTAATACAACTCTACCACCACCATTGCACGTACCAGTACCCGCCATTGCAGGATTGGTATATATTGGGGCTGCATAGAATTGTGTAAACTCTGGATCTTGAGCCAAAACTTGACTCGAAACAAAGATTCCAAATATAAATAGTATAGCAGTTTTAATATTTTTCATTGCACACAAATTGTAATTCACAAAGATATAACATATTTGAATATACGTATGGAAAATATAATTATTGTGTCAATTTTACACTTTAGTGAAAAGAATACAATAAAATAAGGGGTAATATTGTTAGACATTCAAAGCAAAGTAAAACTATCAAACTAAATGCGTTTTCTTAAGTACAAATTCACTTTACCTCTCATTCTACTGATGAGCATTATGGCCAATGCCCAAACTGTAGAAAAATCACAGACCATAGAGTGGCAAATACGCCCAGACGTTCAAATAAATCCTGAAATTTCTACTACTCAAATCTTGGCACCTTTTAAGTGTACTAACTGCAGTGAGCAAGTAGCAGGCAAGTATATCATCCCTATCTATTCTACACAGATAGCCGCTGCCACTTTTGACATGCAATCTATACGACTAAAAAATGTATTAACTGAATCTGAAAACAACTCAAGACTTCATCCCTATATTTCTAATGATTTTGAAATAACAAAGGAAATATTATATGACCGTGGGCAAAGAATTATACGGCTAAATGTTATTCCACTTAGAAAAAACGGAAATACTACCGAATACCTTACCTCATTTGAATGGAGCTACACCACTACTAGCTATACCGGCATATCCACTACTGGACTAAAGAAAAAGAAGGCACAACCGTACACCTCTGTCTTAGCTACTGGCGATTTTTATAAGGTAAAAATAGCTGCTGATGGCGTGTATAAAATAGATGCTAATTTCTTAGCTAGCTTAGGAGCAAATATGAGTAGCATTACTATGTCTACTTTTAAAATATATGGCAACGGTGGTGAAATGCTTCCTGAATTGATTATAACTCCAAGAGCCGAAGGATTACAAGAAAACCCACTACAAAGTGTAGATGCCAACAGCAATAATAAGCTAGATGCTGGCGACTATTTTCTATGGTATGCTAAAGGGCCTGCGACATACTCATACGTGGCTGGCAGCAAAAACTACATAGGCAATGGTCACGATTACGATATAGCTTCTTACTACTATCTCACTTGGGGAGATGGAGCGGGAAAAAGAATTAATACCCTTCCCGATGGACAAGGGAACAGCTCTGCCACTACCGTAACTAGTTATGACCACCTGATCTACCATGAAGCAGATGAAGAAAACCACATAAAATCAGGAAGAAGTTGGTGGGGAGATAACATGCAAAATAACACCACTAAAAGTTTCAACTATAGCATAGCAGGAGCACTTATAGGTGATGATTTAGGTTTTCGTACAGTCACTACTGGCCGCTCATTTGATGGCCAGTCATCTTCTATGCAAATTAGTATAAATGGAGTAAATGTAGCTAGTGAGAACTACTCGTTAGTCTCAGGGAAATACGACGAAAAGTTTGCCGCTAACCCTACCCTATCTACGGTAAGCACACCACTTACCTCTAGTGCTATAGAACTTACGTATAGATATAACAAAACATTGAACGAGGCTGCAGCTTGGATAGATTACTTTACACTTACAGTACCACGTCAACTGGGTATGTATGATGATCAGCAGCATATGCGTTTCGCTACTAAAAATCTTGCTGGAGACGTAAGGTTTGAGATAAGTAATTTTACTGCAGTTCATACCCTTTGGGACATTACATCGCTGAGCAACCCAAAGATACAAGCTACATTTACAGATGCTGGCAAAGGAGTTTATATTGCTCCTGACATACAGAGCACAACCACTCCGATGTACATAGCTTTCAATAAAAGTACAGCACCCGTTCCTGCTTTTGTAGAAAAAGTAGAAAATCAAAACTTGCATGTTATTGAAGACGTAGACTATATAATGGTAGCTAACCCACTTCTACTAGCAGAGACCAATAGGTTAGCAGACTTTCATAGAGGTCGGGGACTAGAAGTAGTAGTGGCGACCACTAACCAGATATACAATGAATTTTCTAGCGGCTCGCAAGATGTAACGGGTATTAGAGATTTTATAAAAATGGTATATGACAGAGGGCAAGCTAGTCCGACTGACAACATAAGACCGCTACAACATGTACTTCTTTTTGGTGACGCCAGTTATGATTATAAAGATGCGGAAGCCAATAATACCAATGTAGTTCCTATCTATCAAAGCTTTGAGTCTAATTTTCCACCCAACTCTTATTGCTCAGATGACTATTACGCCATATTAGATGATAACGAAGGGAAATGGGGTACAGGATTACAAGACGAAACTCTGGATATAGGTGTAGGCAGACTGCCTGCTAGTAACGCAGCAGAAGCAAAAATACTTGTAGATAAAATACTACATTATCACAGTGAGCAGAGCAGAGGAGACTGGATACAAAACGTAACCTTTATAGGCGACGATGAAGATTATAACCAGCACTTACAACCTTCTGAGGACATGGCAATAGATATGAAACAGCAAAGTCCGCAGTTTAATATTAAAAAAATATGGCTAGATGCCTACGATCAGGTTTCTTTTGGTAGCGGGAATAAATACCCTAAAGTGAATGAAGAAATCACTAAAATGGTAGATAGTAAAGGAACACTTGTTTTTAACTATGTAG
>Ga0209119_1004217_pt1 | contig 11945 bp, 11 predicted proteins | sample COG_03_FD_184747 | JGI IMG/M metagenome (GOLD analysis project Ga0209119, IMG submission 184747) | Pelagic Microbial community sample from North Sea - COGITO 998_met_03 (SPAdes) (version 2) | ecosystem: Environmental > Aquatic > Marine > Neritic zone/Coastal water | place: Helgoland, sampling... | reverse complement strand
GTTCTGTAGCGATGAGCTTATTGAACATATCTGTGAGTGGAATTGCAATTCTAACTTCATTAACTCGCTTTGGATCCAGATCCTTGATTTCCCCAGTAAGTGCCCAGTCGTTGGTTTCAGGGTAGTAGTTGAAATCTATTTGCTTTTTATGGTTCACAAAGAGTTCCGTAAGAGTAAGCGTGAATTCAGTCATTTCTTGACGCATAGTGTGCATCAATATAGGGTCGTTATTTATCCCTCTGAGCATTTCTTTTTCGTCTTTTGATAATCGGGAGTGCGGGTTGTAGAGTTCGCTGTTTAGTAATTCATCGTAGGCCTTATTATCATACCATATGTTTTTACCGAGCTTGAACAGCGCATCACTAGAGATTCCTAGATTAGATAGTTGATGGATAATATGAAACCATAGCCCTTGGTAGATATTCATCTTAAGATGTTTCTCATCCACAACATATGGCAGCAGACCCTTAGTCTTCCAATAATTAACTTTACGAGAGGGGACCCCGAAATCTTTTGGCGTAATGGTCCATGTCGAAAAAGCGCTTGTTGCCTTAGTCACGATGTCAAGGTTCGATAATCTCATAATTGAAAATAATTTAACACACAAACTTACATTAGAGTAAATTTATAGCGAAAATATGAGTTGAGCAAACTCTAATTCTTTATGAAAAGAAGCAGGTTGCATTGGAAATAAAGAAAAATGCTCCTGTTTAGGAGTAATAAATAAATCCTTGAGCGTCTACGTGATGTAGACATTGCGTAAACGCTCTGGTTTACAGCATGTAAACACAAAGAATATGATGATACAAAACGAACAATTTAGAAATTGCACGGTAAGTTTTAGAACGACATCGGCTCATAAAATCCAGTTAAATAAGCTGGCCGAGGCTTCTTCCATGCCGACATCTGAATACCTTTTACACTTGACCAATTTGCATCCACACGTCATAGATAAAATGTCAGGGGAGACGATAAAAGAGCAGCAACTAAGAGAGGAAGTGCGGAAGCTTCAGCGGTGGGTCGCTAAGCTTGAAACCGATCTTGAAAATGCCGACCTACGTATTGGATTAGACCAAGCGGCACTCACCCAAAAGAGCCAAGCGCTTTCGAAGTTAGAACTAGAGGTTAAACAAAAAGATGCAGAGATTCAGGGCTTACATGTTACAAGCAACAAAATGAAAGAAATTCATCGGTCACAGTTATCAATTCGAAGTAAGATTCCTGAAAAAAATCAGGAAGTTGCTAAGAAAAGGAAGTATGAATCGGATGAATACGTTTTAGCTGGGTTAGGATTTGCGGGAGTTTTAGCAATTGCCCTCAAGGCGGTGCTAAAAAGATGAAATGGTGTAACTATTCTTAGAAGAATATGAGCAGTTTTCGCAGCGAGCTATTTTGTTCGCTTCTACCCGTTTCTTCATGGCTTCAGAAATAACTTTCCTCTGGTCAAACCAATTATCTCTGCCTGGGAGACTCTTTCATATACTTTTAAAGTCGCCATTAAAAAATACTAACTTTAGTCCAACTTACGCTGACGACTTACAATCCATTCAAAGTGACTTATTTTACTGACTCAGACTGAATTTCTTATTTTTCATAAAAACATAAATTAATTTATAGCATGAGATTTTACTATGTCAAATGATAAGAGTGATTTATTTCCAAATTCGAAGTTGAAACAATCAGTTGTCAAAGCGATTGCTGATTTACCCGTACATGTGGCTCAACCAATTTATAAGTTATACACTTCAAAAACTTATTTTAAAAGGCTCCATCTTATATCTGATGTGTTACTCGGAGCTTTTAGGCTATATGGCAATACCTTAATTGCGTTTTGCGAGTACAAAAATATCGATTTAGGCGCATATGAGATGCCCCTGGAAACACTTAAGACAAAAGACAATCACGGACTGTGGAGTGCTACCATAACCTCCATTTTAAAAGAGCTAAATGAAACAGGTTCTGATGTTGACTTGTCCGAATTAGCCCTTTGTTTTGGAGTAGGTCTTGATAATCAAAAAAAATCCAAAATTAAAAGGTACACCATTCGTAATACTGTCATTGACAGTATGGGAAAAAAGCAGGAGATTAAGGTTACCAATACGCCTGTTGAATTACTAATTAATTACAGAAATAAATATGTGGGTCATGGAACGGTGTATTCCGAAGAAGAAAGCAAAGAGATTTTTAAGAAATATGAGCCGGTCTTAATCGCTTTTATTGAACTCCTAAGCAATTTAAAGGCAATTGAATTTACGGATAGCGGCTTTATGGCTTCAATTATGGGTTACAATAAATATTGTACAGGAGTGGTTAAAGTTGTTATAGAGAATATAAAGTTTCAGGTATCCGCTTTACATCAGTTATGCGTTGATCCTTTGGAGATTACTCCATCGGACACCACAAAAACTGATATACCATGGGATACTGCCGATAAGTATATTATAACCACCTATCCTTATTTCCTGGCACACCCTTACAAACGAGCGTTAGAGGAAGAAGATGGATTTAAAAGTCTTCATCTCCTCAAAGAAGTTTTTTTGAATTATTTGAAGTATCTGGGACTCTTGACAGCCTCAGAATATTTCAATAGCGATTTAAAAATTGGTGATATTAATCGGGCATTTAAGAACTTTTTATATCGTCCCCAATTTGGGCATTGGAATGCCTTTATGCGCAGTGCAATTCAAGCTCTTAACGACAATGAACACAATTGGTTTGTAAAGGAATTACCAGAGTATTATACTGAGGTAGAAACAAAACCCTACGCCGAAACCGGGGAAACCTCAATAGGTAAGCTCATTCACTTTAGAAATCAGTACCTAGGCCATAGCACCGTGCCCTCAGACCAACAGTGTGAGACTCTTTGGCAAGAGCATTTTGAATTGCTAAAAGCATTGTTAATACAGCTCGATTTTTGTACCAATTACACAATAGTCAGCAGTGATAAAACAGTTTCTTGGCGCCTAATGGGTGATGAAATTATGCAGGTGAATTTACGGCAGAAACTAAATTCGAACGTAGCCCTACTCAATGCGGTAAATCAAGAATTGAGTCTTGTCCCTTTCTTTATATTGCCTGGGGAGTATTTCATTAAAGAGGTTTCGGATCGCGCAAAGTTGATGTTGTACGAGCAAAATACTGGAAGTAGAATCGTATTCTTTAGTCCTGAAAGTGTACATGGTGAAACTAATAATGAGAAGGTGTTGGAACAATTGAATCTAATGATTCGTGAAAAGGAAAAGCAAGAGCCAGTTGATATTACAGATTTGGATGAACTGGAGTGGGAGGCCCTGTTAAAAGAAAATAACGAGGCCACTCTGCAGTCCTTATGGAGTGAAAAGAAGGTAATTAAAGGAATATATCAAGAAAGACAAGAAGCAGAAATTGCACTCCGCTCCTGGATAGGTGCCCGGGCAGGTTTGTTTTTCCTGGCTGCAGATGCTGGCAGTGGTAAAACCAATTTATTGGTAGAAATGCAACGACAGTACTCAAAACGGGGGCTAGATACCATATTACTTAGGGGCAATAGATTTAGAACTCCAAATATTTGGGAGGAGTTGAGCTACCGTTTAAACTTAACCTCCGAAAGTTCTTTGGAAGCTGCAGAATTTGTTACCTACGATCAGGAAAACCCGCTTATGATTTTAATTGACGGAGCCAACGAAAATTCCAATTCATTAGCATTATTTGAGTCCACTCTTCAGTTTTTGGACCTTCATAAAGGGGGGCATATTAAAATTGTATTAAGCTGGAGGGTTAATACCAAGAGTGAGTTACCACAAGCCGATGAAAAATATGAGTCCATCATTTATAATGATTCGAACGAAGGAGATAGAGAGGGTAATATCATTCTAAAATCATGTCATTGGCTAAAACCTCTAAACAAATTAGAGGTAGAGGGAGCTTGGAATAAATATGTGAGCAATAAGCAGGATAAAGTTCGTCGCAAACCCAATTTCTCTTATGAAGAATTAACGTATCATGACCGATCCCTAAGTGACCAGTTGGATAATCCTTTGCTTCTTCGTCTTTTTTTGGAGTTAAACAACGGAAAAGGCTTACCCAAAAGCCGGGGTGGTTTTATAAGTATCTGGACACTGTATCATGAGAAATTAATCGCTCAATAAGCTGAGAAATGACAAATAATCACCTTCTTCTATATCGTCTCGCCGAACTAATGCTGGAGCACGAGCAGCACATCTTACCGGTAGATTTGCTTTTTGATGATGTTCAAATTGGAGATTTTGTAAAGAGTATTCAAATAGATTCGCCCTATCAACAAATGCTTTTAGAAGGAATCTTAACAGAATCGGTACGAGAGGAAAAGCTGTTTGTGAGCTTTACTGTCGAGGGATATTTTCACTTGGTCCTAGGGAATGTCGTTTTTAGTCATTCGAAGGAAAAGGAGCACACATATCTTATAGAGCTACTGCACAGCAATCAATTGAATGGAGTGAAAGAAGGTGTCGAGCAATGTCTTATCTATGAGGTAAACCAAGGAAAGTTAGAACGTCTTGTCTCGTTGATTGATGCCGGCGGTGTTGCCGAGCAGATTGCGCGCTTACCGCTGGCACATGCATTTATGAAGAACCGGGTTGAGGATGTGTTCAATTTACTCATGGAGAACCCTTCTATTCACGATTGGAATGTAATTAAGCACGTACGAGCAATCTTATCTAACAATCAGAAACAACAAGTGGTTGACGAACTAGACGGCATCATCAAAGAGTCAGAACAGCTAGTGCAAACCATAAACGAATTGCTTACAAGGAATAATGAAATTGAATTCAAAGAGTCCTTAACCTTGATTTCATTTTACAGCGATTTAAATGCTCTAGATCAGGCCAAACAATATTATACTCGATTTATAGAAGAAGCCGAGAGACGCAACAACCAAAATTTGCTTGTAGTAGCACTGGAAAAGTTGGGTGAAAGCGAGTACAAGCGATCAGGACATGATGGATACAAAGCCGCAATGGCTGCGCTCATGCGTGCTGCGGAGATTCGTGAATCAGAGACAATAGTTGAGAAGAATAAACTAAAAAACACCTACCGGTTATTGGGCTTGGCCTTTTTGTCGTTGGGTTTGCAGGTGGTCAAGTCTGCAGAGTACTTTGAAAAGGCCAAGGCCATCATGTTGGAGGAAGCTTCTGATAGCGCTGAGCTAGCTGAAATAAATTTGTATATCGGATTGGCTAATTTTTGGAGAGGGCTCCGCGGAATGGGGCGCTGGGGGCATGCTGACTCATCCTTATTGGAAGATCTAGATAAAGATCTTTTTGAATATGCAGACGCGCAATTTCAAGATGTCTTGAAGTATACTTTGAAGTATTTAGGGAAAACACATCTACAAACATTTAAAACACTTCATTACCTTCAGGAGAATAGATATGCCATGGGCAATTATGAGAGAGCGATTCCATGGTTAAGAAAATATACAGAATCTCTTCCGTTTAAAACAAAAGAGCATACTGATAACTTTTATCGTTATTGCCTCGTTGTCTCATTCGAAGAACATGCCAAGCAATTGGCTTTGACTGAACCTGAAAAAGCATTGGGATTGATTAAAGAGGCCTCTCAATATACCCGAAACTACGATGTAGGTGATGAAATCACTAACCGATTAAAGAATGTAAAAAAGCAAATCGAATCCGAAAAAGTTGAAGAACCGGTTTATCAAAAGATTGATGAGTTGCCACCATTAGAGGCTGAAACACAATTCAAAGGAATTTGGAGCAAATGGCAGTTTTCTGAAGAACTGAAGGGGTTTCAAACGAATAATTGGATGGTCTCCGGTAACGGTGTTTGGTTTTATAACGGTGAGAATAAGCAGCTAGTGTTATGGGATAAGATGTCGAATTCACTTTCAACTTTCAACCCTGCTAATTGGCCGGAGGAATGTGGTCGAATGATTTATAGTCGACAGAATCAGAACTTTTACGCCTGGTCTTCTATTCGGTCTACCGTTTTTGAGTTATCTAATCCAGACGGCTGTTGGAAGCGCTTGTCTTATGGCATTCATGATGTCCATGCTTGCGGCGCTGCTTATGGGTACGACCCAATTAACAATCGTCTATTTGAATTTGGTGGTTATGGATATTTCACTTATAAGAATTGGTTTTGGGTGTATGATATTAGAGAAAGAAAATGGACTCAACTCAAAGAAAATAAACCAGGGATTTCACCCTATCCTCGAAATGGTCAAGTGTTGCCAATTGAAAATGGAGTTAAGACCTTTTTGATTTCAGGAATAGGCAGCGATACAGGTATTCAGCGTGAACACAAGGTTCGTCATGGGTTGGCGAGTGCTACCGATGTTGGCTATTTCACTTGGCTGCGGGATGCTTATGAATTAGATCTATCTTCGATGAATTGGAAGTCTATTCTAGCATCAAACCATATTTCTGTCAGGCACGAAGGATCTATGGGATATGTTGATAGTTTGGGAATTATTATCAATTGGGGGGGGATAATCCCATCTCCTCAGTATGGAATTGAAGCCAAACATCAGAAAATAATGTCTTGTTGGAGAGTATCAGATGAAGATGGATTTAAAAAAATCGACTTTAAAGGAGATATCCCTCCATTAACTGGTGGGGCATTTAATTCAATAATAGGTTCTAACGAATTATTGTTGAACCATAAAGATGGAATTTGGAAACTTTCACTCGATGACTGATATCCACCTCCTTCTTTACCGCCTCGCCGAACTCATGCTAGACCAGGAACAGCATATCCTGCCTGTAGATTTGCTGTTTGATGATGCACAGTTAGGAGATTTTGTGAAGAGCATTGCGATTGATTCACCCTATCAACAAATGCTTTTAGAAGGGGTCTTAACTGAGTCGGTGCGGGAAGAAAAGTTGCTCGTGAGCTTTACCGTGGAGGGGTATTTTCATCATGTGTTGGGGGAGGTGTTGTCTTCACAATATAATGAATTGGGGATGGAGGATATCCTTGTCAAATTAAACAAAAGTGAATGGACTCACTTACCTGTAGGTATATCCCTAATGCTGGTTAACTTGGTTCAAAATGGAGAATATCTTTTTTTGATTCGAGCTTTAGAAGAACAGGTTGATGTTAAAATTTTAATTCCTTCAATCGCTCAAGTTCTAGTAATTGGGAAGCAGACGGATTTTATTTACAGGATCGACGTTCCCGAATTCTGGTCCAAGGTCTTGAATGCGATGCTGGATAAAACAAATTATAATGTAATTGGCGAGGTTCTAACGCAGTTACCTGCTTCACTTTCGCTGAAGCTTTTGAACGATCGTATCGCTCGTCAATTACCGGCTGATATTTTGAGGGAAATAAAGGAGGGAGGTTCAGATTCTGGTTCGGTCCAAAACTATTTCTTAGATTTTTATCTTGGAAACTATCAGCAGGTTTTAGAAAACTATAAAACATCTAATACGTCACATCTTACTGAAAGTGAATGGCTATGTATTATTTCTACTTTAATTGACACAGGTAATTTTGATGATGCGGTTCACCTACTTAAATCAGACCATATTAGTGATGCACATGCAATTGAAAAACTAAGACTCTTGGCAATAGGTTACCATGGTGCCAAACACCATCAATTAGCTAAGACGGCAATAGATGGAGCTATTTCCCAAAGTCTATTCAAATTTGGATCATACCATTTCAAAACTGCAGAACTATTAAATTTAAGCGGTCTACTAAGTCTTGCTAATGAAGAATTTAAGCGTGCAGAAAGCGATATAACCCGTGCATTATCAGTGTTTGAAAAAAGCAAAGGAAATTCAAATTTTGAGTTCGTTTCTTCAACGGGAAATTTGGCTTTGGTGGCATATCATTCAGGTAGATTAAAAGAAGCTATAAGAATTTGGATGGATGTTATTCAATTGCTTAGTAACATTGGAATGGAGTATCATCCCGAAACAGCTTTAGTGCAAAAAAACCTTGCCTTTGCTTATATTGAGTTAAAGAATCCACAGCAAGCTGAATATTTTGCCCAAAAGGCACTTCAAATTTTCAATACCTCTGGAATGCAGCAAACTTCATCCTACAGGGATTGCGAGAATATCTTGAATAACTTAGGCGCTGAATAGGTAATAAGATGTATCTGTTAATGGGTCAAGTCTTTTTTCTGAGGAGTAAGCTGATTTAACAATGACTTTTTGATAATAGAGTAGATAATTTGTTTAGCGGACGCCTCTGAGGTTGGCTACAAAGGTTTTACTCAGCAGAAGCTGCATGGTATGCAGCGGATAAAGAGGTGTTAAAACTTTTTATTGTAAAGCCTTGAAAATCAATAATTAACATCGCTTGTTTTCAATCGGGCTTACGATTTGGATACTTATCCTCCGACAGAGGGCTTCTCCGGAAAATGCGCCAAATTGCCAGCCAATGTGGAGGTAAGAAAATATAATAAGGCAAGCGATAGAACATGTGCTTTTTGAGATGCCTCTCTGGCAATCGCGGAAGTGTTGTTCGGAATATTCCGAACAGACGTTTGGAATGATGTGTAATTCAAGAATCTCGATCTCTTCAGAGCGAAATTGATACCGTTAAAAAACGCTGATACAGTCAATAGTTTATGTAAGGTAAATACCGCCGCAGTTTTTTTAAGTATTGAGAAAATTTGATCACTCATAAGGTTTTAAATATTGATTGGTTCAAATTCATAAGTGGCCGCTGATGAGCCTGATATTATTTCTTTTGCTAGTGGGATATCAATAACTTCACTTTCGGCTAGAATTTCGTCCTTACTATTCAGTACAATGGCTTTAATCTCGCCGACCAGCTCATTAATGTCTTCCGAACTAATGAAAAACTCGAAAAAATATTCGTTAGGTATATCTCGGTCTCTTAAGTAGCCTAGTTCATTACCAGTCCGAAACTGAAATCTTTCCCCAAGAGTGTCATCATAGAAAGTATCTACTTCGGTAAGTTTAACTTTAAAGTGTGAGTTATGATTTACCAATTTTATAGGTACGTTGACTTTTAAGTTCATTCGCTTTCAGTTTTTCCTTCGTTCGACTCGTCATGTTTAACTTTACTCTCAGTTGACTCCTCATTGCCTAATACATCCAGTATTCCTTTGATTGCACTAGATTGGTCTAAAGCGCTAAACCCCATCTTTTTAAATGGTATATCAAATGTGGTATTATCTTTCAAATGCAGACGATAACCTTCAACATAACTCTCGCCTTTGGAAACTTTGTAAATCTCAACTTCACCGAAACGAGAATTATCGCGGTATGAAATTGTATTAGGGGTAATGATTAACTCATCATTTCTGTCCCTAACAAGTTTGAAAAGACCTATTAAAATTGGCAGAACTGTTAACGTAGCGAGGTAGGCCAACGCAAAGTAGTAATCGACTTCGGTCAACGTCTCTTTGTCAAGAAGAGTGAATAAATAATATCCAATACCTAATGAAACAAGGAATGATAAAAGTTTGGGCCACTCTTTTGGGTTGTAACGAATTTTATCTCCTTCAACTTTTTTGCTCGTGGCAAGCAACATTAATGCAGATCCAGAGAAAAGAGATACTATTCCTGTCCAAACAAGCGTCCACAGACCAAAAATTGTAAAGACTTTGTACAGTAAATAGACGTAGCCAAGTATTAATAATCCAATGATTGCAATACCAATAGCACCTAAAGTTTTATTCTTCATGGCTTACTCTTTTTTGAATACTGCCACCATATAAGAAGTGGTGTAATCAGGCTCTGCAGGAGTAGCTCCCAAGCCAAAGCAACCGTTTTGACCAGGAGCTCCTTTTATTACGGTATCTACACTTTCTAATCTAACATATTCCCAACCTTGGGAGGACATATCGTTAATTAGGGCATCTAATTGGTTCGCAACGGCAGTCGTAGTGTCGGACTGGTTCAATTTTGCGACGAAGGGAACAACTTTGTAATTCATGGTTTAAATATTTTGATGTCCATAAGTTATTAAAACTTTCGATAGTTGATTATCTTTTAATGCCAAAACAAAAACCATGTTAAACAGACTATCACAATTACTATTGCTTTGTCTTCTACTTCAAGCATCATATCAATTGCGTGCTCAAGAATCTGCCGTAGATATTTTAGTCGAATGGAACAGCTACCATAATAATCATGTGTTAACTAGTTTTCGAGGGCAATACCACGATTCCGTTTTCTATTATGGAAAGAGCGTAACCAATGATTATTGTTCAAATTCTAAGTCAAAGGCCCTCTTAGGAAAATCGTACAGCCAATACTTGCAAAATGTACAAGAACAAGCAATTGGGAAGTACTTCATTAGGCTTGACTTCGATAAATTGGTCACCTATAATGGTAAAACCAATTCCTATCCCGGTTCTATCGTTTTACGAAGGGGAGAAGAAGGATTAAAAATTTGTGTAGAAGGGGATAAGCTTACCGATCGCACACTATCGCAAAAATACAGGTCAAATATCCCGAAGGATAATATCAAAGGCGACTTTGATGGCGATGGTCAGTTAGAGAAAGCATGGGTAGTAAGGCCGGAAATCACGTTTGATGCCAATACATACCAATTCATACAAAACCAAAAATCTTTTTGATGATTTCGACTTATTTCCAGTTTAGAGTATTGCCGGTACTATTCGTATTCTCTTGCACATCAATTTTGAATGCTCAGGAGAAAATAAATCCAGCTAATTTTTCGCTTGAGAATCAAACTGTAACTACTGTAGTTACTGGAGATTTAAATAAAGATGGAATAGACGATTATGTTTATTTAGTCAAAGGTATGGATCCAAAATATGTGGTACAATCAGATTTAATGGGTTTGGTTGATCGTAATAGGAGAGGAATAGTAATTCTACTGAGTAATGGAGGTGATTATGAGTTAGGGGTTCAAAATATTGGCTGTTTTTCATCGGAATTAGAAGAACCAGGTAACTACTATCAACCAGAGCTCGACTTTATAATCGAAAGAAGTATTTTAAAGGTGCATTTCGCACACGGACGATATGGTTATTGGCGATATTTATTTAGATACGAAGATGGGGCATTTAAGTTGATTGGACATTTCCATAGTTATGGCGGGGCAATATTAGAAAAAGAGGTGAGTATAAATTTTTCTACTAGGAAAAAGAAAGTCAGGGTGAACATCAACGAAAATGCTCAAGGAGGTGATGAAAAGTACCAAGTTGAGTGGTCAACTTTCAAACTAGAAAACTTAATTAAGTTATCTGATATTCAAGACTTTGATAACTTAGATTTCAGTCAATATTAGGAGATGACAAGCCGTAAACAACAGAATAAGAAATGAATTACCGGTTAAATGAATCAAATACCCATCAAGGTGAGTCAGACGGAGATTGGGTTAAATACTACATATTGAATTCGCTTGATGAGGAGATCTGCATTTTGATTAAAGATGGATTTAATGGGAGAGAGGTAGTCTTCAATTTTGATGGTGAAAACCAATTTCCCGCTAATTCAGATACGGAATACGATTCGTCTAATTTCGAAATGAACACCTTAATGATTTGGATTGACGATAATGAGGAGCTGTTTTGCTAGTTCATCTATTTGTTTCTGACTTTTGAACTGATTTAAATTTTTGCCCTCGTTAATAGTGTCACATTAGATATTGATCTAGTTACTGATTACCTCTCGATTTCAAGTAAAAGACAAACCTAACTATGAGCCTAAGTTATATATGCACCAATGCTTCTTGTCCGGCTCCTGCGGAGTTTAAAGGCAAAGAGTTTCCTGCCGCTATGGATTGTATTTTTTGCAGTACGCCCCTTACCGCAAAGACTTCATTTACTTCCGAACAAGAGGATCTTCTCAACTCATTACCCTACTTAGTGGCGTATCCATTAAAACGTACACTTTTGGAGTCCCACGCTTGGACCAAGATTAATCTCTTTAAGGATACATTTTTAAACTACTTAAAGTACTTGGGGTTATTGTGTGCTTCTGAATTTTTCAGCAGTGACTTGCGCAATA
>Ga0209119_1004215_pt1 | contig 11949 bp, 10 predicted proteins | sample COG_03_FD_184747 | JGI IMG/M metagenome (GOLD analysis project Ga0209119, IMG submission 184747) | Pelagic Microbial community sample from North Sea - COGITO 998_met_03 (SPAdes) (version 2) | ecosystem: Environmental > Aquatic > Marine > Neritic zone/Coastal water | place: Helgoland, sampling... | reverse complement strand
GTGGAGTACGTAGAATAAATGCCTTGAGTTTATGATAGTAGCATTGACCTATTTTACCTCGCTAATGGTGATTCTTACTAAGTGGTTTGATTGTACTACAACGCTCAAACATATTAATGGCGTCGCCATGGAATCTAATCCTATTGCTAGGGCCTTGATGTATCGCTTTGGAATAAAAGGGACCGTCTGGTTTGCCTTTATTGTTTCTATTGTTGCGACTGTGCTGAGTCAATTCTATGTGCAAGTGTGGACTCAGCATTATCTATGGGATGTGTCCTATATCGTCATAGGTTTATTTACGGCTCTTATTCAAGGAGCGACGGCTTTGAATAATTATCAAGGTAAGCCGAATCTCGTCACTCAAAGGCTTATAAAAGTAATCTCAAGAATCAGCTAACAACCTTGTCAATAACGGGTATTGAACCACCCAAATCCCACCTTTGTATAAGCATAAGGGAGGGTCTCTATTGCCTAAATCTTATTTAAAATAGTATGTCAACAAACAACAGTACACCTTTTCATAAAATCTACGGGACTCTAAAATCTGCAGCTTCAAAAGCGGCAGGTAAAATCGCCGGAAACAAGACGGCACTAACCATGCGCTTTTATAAGGAAGAGTTTATGTGGTATGCCGATGTTAACGGCTGGCCCGGACCTAAAGACATGTTACTCATGGTAGATGGTGCAGATGCTTTTTTAGACTATTTGTCAGGAAAAAGTGAAGAGGTAATCTTAGATCTCAGTCTCGACCCAAAAGCGGGTTATGAAGTTTTGAATTATATTCATCCTCATCCTGCTGGAGATGGCGCTTATTATATCGCTAACATGAATGGAAGTGAACACAAGCTCTGGCTCTGTGGGGTAACTGAATTTGTTTTTGGGTATATGCCGGAGGAGGTTTGGTATAAGAGGTAGATCTAATTGGATTGTGATATGGAAATAGAAGAGGAGCCTAAACTTTATGGATGTGCCGTAACTAGAATGCGAAAAACGAAAGCGATTCGGAAAGCCTTGAAATTAAAAGGTTTCACGGATGAGCAGATTAAATACGCAAAAGTGTGGAGATTCAGTAATAGAGTCTATACAGAAGAGCAACTCGAAGACTTTAAGTCTCAGTCACAACTGCCAAAAGACGACCGAGATTATAAGTTGCTTTTTCAAGAGCAAAGTATAAGTAAGAGCTCAATGAAATACTATGCACCGAACTATACTGCTAGGTTGATGTGTGATAATAAAATAGATGCCGTCCTCGCAAGGGAGGCAGAGGCGCACAGGCTGTTAGGTAAGCAATCTGGATCGGTTACCATCCAGAAATTAGAGCGTAACCATAGCGTTTATGCATTCCGTTTGAGCGAGGATATTGTCGGAGAGCGTAAGTTCCGAGAGGCTAACCCTAATCTGGAACAGTTGGATAATCTTGTGTATATCGGAATGACTTCCAAGCGAAGAGAGGAGAGGTTTACTCAGCACATGAATGCACCAGAGAATGGAAGAGATCTGGGGGCTAAGTTTATGCGGAAATATGGATATGATTCCTTTGAAGAAGCTGATGCGACGAATCAGTTGTTCAAGAACCGTCAATTTCCTTATGAAAGACTGACTTACGGCGAGGCGCTGAATACCGAGAGATATTATGGTAAGAATTTAAAATCGGTTGGTTGCGGTACATGGTGGAATTAATATAGTAGTTAGGCAATTTAACTTCTTTCATCATTAATTTTTATATGCATGCGCTGGTATTGCTCAAAAATATTTTGTGCTCTCGTTCTGCATACCAATTGTGAATAATCGTAACTTATCCACAATAACCCATGCCGACAACCAAAAAACCACTTAAGCGCTATAGTATCCTTGATCGATGTTTCTCAAACACCGGCCGTAATTATACGTTTGAGGGTTTGAAGGAGGCTGTAAATGAGTGGATGTTAGATAAAGATCCACAGTCTAAGGGTATTAGTACGAGGCAGCTACGCGATGATATTTCGTTTATGCGAAGTTCGGACGGTTGGGAAGCACCTATTGTCACTGTTCCAGGTGTAGTTAAGCAACGGTATTACCGATACGAGGATCCTAATTTTTCCATTACTAAACGACCGGTTAATGAAACTCAGGTGGAGGAGTTGAAGATGCTCCTTGATGCCCTTGATGCATTTGAAGGACTTCCGCAGTTTGAGGGAGTGGAGGATCTTATAGTTAAGCTCCAGAGCGATTTGGATATGGCCAGCAATTCCCAACAAAAGAAAATCATTGATTGGGGAGGGAATCCATATTACAAGGGCAAAGAATACCTGGGGCCACTTTATAGAGCAGTAAGTGAGCGCAAGCAGATTAAAATGACGTACACGCCTTTTGGAAAGGAGTCAAGGGCCTTTGTGACTAACCCGGTATACCTCAAGCATTACAACAATAGATGGTTTGTGGTGGCACTACTAGAAAAAGATGGCTTTGTCTTCGTGAATGCATTCGACCGCATAGACAACCTTGTCGTTTTAGATACAGGTATACCCGAAGACATCACTTTTGATGCAGAAGAATACTTCGATCCAATTGTAGGCGTCAGCCGCCCTTTTGACGGAGAGATCGAAGAAATAGAAATACAATTAACTTTAGAATCCTACCCATACGTCAAAACCAAACCTATTCATCATAGTCAGAAGAACTTTGATGATGAGTTTAAGGTGAAAATTAAAGTGATTAGGAACAAGGAGTTGGAGATGAAACTAAAATCAATATTGTAAATGGCTGATTCTTATGAAGCACTGAAGATAGACCTTCAGGAAGAAATAGATTTGAGAAATGAGGCTCATGGTGAGAGCTCCAATATGTCTATGTTCGGAGTGTATCTCGATATGCTTTCCAATTCAGGGCAAATCTCTGATGATGACCTAACCATTATAGATTCTCGAAACCTTGGTATTCATTATGCTGCATTTGCAAGGGATCTTGAGAGATCAGAAATCCATCTTTTTTTTACAGATTATAATTCGAGCTCAGACGTTGAAAAGATTTATAAGAATGACTTAGTTGAAGTAAGTGAAAGCGTTTTGTCTTCATGTTTGAATCGAAGTCAAGACGATAGGGATTCATTTGATGCTGGAGATCCAATTAGAGAGCTGCTTGATGACTTGAGCGATCGCTTATCTAATTGGTCTCGGTTGGTAGTTTGGATGACTTCTAATAAATTGTTTAGCTCCAGAGATGGGGCAACACTTAATATATCAAAGGGTGGTTTAGATGTGGTTGTTAATTGCGTGGACCTTTCCTATTACAAGTCATTACTTACCGATAGGAAGGTTTCCGAGATTGCAATTTCTACTGAAATTCCTGCCTTAAAGGTACTTCAAAATGATTCATACTCTTCTTACCTATTTTCATTATCGGGATATGAGTTAAGTAGTTACTATGATCAATACGGAAAACGTCTTTTAGAGAGTAACGTAAGAACATTTCTAAGCTTACGTGTAAATACAAATAGGGGTATCTATAATACTATTCATTCAGAGGAAGAAAGGCCATTCTTTTTTGCCTATAATAATGGTTTGACTGCTACAGCAAGTAAAGTAGAATTCTCTAATTCTACCATTACAAGTATTAGTGATCTTCAGATTGTAAACGGAGGTCAAACGATGAGTACGATATATAAGGCTTGGAAAGACGGGAAGAATTTAGACGGAGTTTATGTTCAAATCAAGATGACAGTGCTCCACGACTTAGAGAATAAGGATGTTTTTGTTAGCAGAATATCACGCTTTGCAAATACTCAGAATAAGGTTAGTAATTCTGATTTCTTTAGTAACTCTTATTACCATCGTAGAATGAAGGAGCTTTCCGCACAGATCAGAGTAAGCGTCGATGGACAAATCACCCCTGAGAAATGGTTTTATGAAAGGGTTCGAGGAGAGTATCAGAATGAACAAACATTCTTGACACAAGCCCAGAAAAATAAATTCAAGAAACAATATCCGCAGGCGAAGAGTGTTGATAAGATAGCAATTGCAAAGGCTTATTTAAGTGTGAACGAATTACCGCACCTTGTAAGTAAGGGAGCGCAATTATGCTTCGCTGAATTTGCTAAGAGGGTTGCTGACCTATATGACGAGAAAAGAATTTTAGATGAGAATGATTTCAAGCAAATAATATCTCAGGTCATTTTGTTTAGATGCTTTGAGAAGATTGTAAGTTCTGCTAGTTGGTATACCGGTGGCTATCGTGCTCAAACTGTTGCGTATTCAATTTCATTATTAAGTCACATATTGAAAATGAATAACATGACTATTAACTGGAATTCAATCTGGAATGGTCAGGTTGTTTCAGAATCACTTTTGAAAGAGCTTTCGAGGTTCGGGAGGGCGGTACATGAAAAGCTAATAAATCCTCCAGCAGGAAATCCAAATATTGGTACATATTCGAAAAAAGAGCCTTGCTGGATAAGAATTCAGACAATTCCTTTAATTCCTGAAAAAGGAATTGTTGGCATAAAGTATATTGATACTAGTCCAAGCCCGGGTGGTGGTGGAAGAGGGCCTGATACAGGCATTGCTGCGCAGATGCGAGTCGTTGAGTTAGCCAGTACAGGTATGCCAAAAAAATTACTCAACTTTTACAATTCACAATATGCACCAGGTATTAGAGATAGGGATAAGGGCGTGCTGTCGTCATGGAGTTTAGGTCGAATCGCTTACCCATCTGAGGCGCAGGCCAAAATTATTATTCAAGCAATAAAAAAGGCCGAGGAGGCAGGGATGTAAATGAGTTTTAAAGATTGTCCACCTGACTTAGGAAATTTCACAAAAAGCCTATTAAACATTGGCTATTCACATTATGTAGCAGTGTTGGATATAATCGATAATTCTATTGCTGCAAACGCTTCAAAAGTTTGGGTCAAATATGAAGATGACTCGATTATAATTTCGGATAATGGAAAGGGAATGACCACCGAAGAGCTTTTCGAAGCAATGAGAATTGCTTCCTCGGATCCTAAACAGTTGAGGTCTTCCGATTCAGATTTGGGAAAATTCGGTCTCGGATTAAAATTAGCAAGTTTCTCTCTTTCTGATACTTTTCAAGTAATTACTAAGACAAAGAATAAGAGCATTGCTTCGCTTCAGTGGGATTTGGAAATTGTTCGTGACAAGAATGCATGGTTAATTGAAGAAATCAATAGTAAATCCTTTCATAGAAAGCTCCAGAGAACCAACGGGACAGATGTGATTATAAAGAAATTGCGTCTTAAGCTAGATGACAAGGATAAAGTATTAGAAAGACTTCGCACTCATATAGCCGTGGTCTATCACAAAATAACCAACGTAGAATTTATAGTAGGGGACAAAGAGGTTCAGAAAATTGATCCCTTTTTTTCAAATGATCCGGCATCGAATTATTCAGACCCGGATTTAATCAATCATAAATCAGTTGAAATAAAGACCCAATCATTTCAAATCCCTCATAGAGATAAACTAAAAATAGCCGACAAAAAGACTTTTGATCGGATCAACGACATTGGCATGAGTGATGGTATTTACCTTTTCAGGAAGAACAGACTTATCGCTTGGTCCGGATGGGAGGGTCTAGGGGTAAATAAAAGGATAGGCGATTTGCAACGATTGGCTATTTACATCGATGGATACGCGGATGAACTCTTTAATATTGAGGTCAAAAAGAGTCAGATAAGTATACTTGATGACAGTCTTAGGAGCAAAATAAGATCGAAAATCAAAATATTCTTTAAATCTGCTAAGCGCCCATATCAAAAACGAGCAGAGCTTTCATTAAAGGACATAAGTGATATATGGAAAATGGAAAGTGAGAATGGCTCTGTAATATTCACTATCAATCGAGAAAGTGATTTGGTAAAGAAGTTTAATAAAGGCGAATTGAGCGCAAATGACTTCTTGCGCCTATTGGAAGGAACTTTGCCTATTGATAGTCTTATGTACTATTTAAATAATGATAAGCTGGATAAGCAAAAAGATTCTAAACTAAAGAAAAGCGCGGCAGATATAATGTTTGCTAATGGATTGTTGACACAGGAACAATACAAGAAATTAATCGGTAAGTATGAAAGATGATATTCTTAAAATTGTCACCCAAATTAAGACATTGTTACTTGATAAGGACATGGTGCCAACTATTGAAGATTTAAGGTCTCGGTTCGAAGAAATGAGGAGTGTCCCTCTTAATTTCCTTGCAAGCACACTCAGTACATCTGGAGAAGAAATTGATTGGGATCAAGTTTGGTATGAACTCGAGACTCAAATCCAAGTAAAGCATTCTGCTGGTTCTGGTCTTGATGATCCAAATGCCAGATATAACAAGCACTGGTTTACAGAGTTTAAAAAAGAAAATAAATCACGCTATTACTCTGGTCGATTTTTAAGAAAGATATCGGAAAACCTCTCATCAGAAGTTTTATACACGCTTCAACAGGATACTGAACAAATATTAAATCTATTAGGCTCCCCAGAGAGGACAGAAGACAAGGATATAAGAGGTTTGGTATTTGGTTTTGTTCAGGCAGGAAAGACTTTAAATTATACCAGCGTATCTAATGCAGCAATGGATGCAGGTTATGATTTTATAGTAGTTCTAGCTGGGGCAACCAATATCCTGAGATCTCAAACGCAAGAAAGGATAATTACTGATTTGATTGGATTCAATGCAGGGAAGCGTGTTGGGGTTGGTCGGATTGATAATAATCCAGAAAAGCGTCCAATCAGTTTGACAACTATAGAACAAGATTTTGATAAAAAAATAGCTGCTCAAAACATGGGTAGTGCTACTCTTGATACCGTTAAAGTTCCAGTTATTGCGGTTGTTAAGAAGAATGTAAATGCTTTAAAAAACTTAAACAAATGGCTCGAAAGCCAAAATCCTACTGGAAAGCTTAAGAAATCAATTCTTTTAATTGACGATGAGAGTGATTATGCATCTGTTAATACAAAAGATCAGGATGATCCGACAGCTATTAACAAAAGAATTAGGGAAATGTTAAATCATTTTAATGTTTCCTCTTATTGTGCAATAACGGCGACACCTTTCGCGAATGTATTGATTGATTCTGAAAATCGAAACGATGATGTAGGGTCAGATTTATTTCCAAGATCTTTTATTTGGACCTTAGATAAGCCTTCTACTTATATGGGTGTCAAAGAGATTGTGACAGATAGGTTCAAAGATATTACACTTGTTGAAGGGCTAGATGGTCAAGACAAAAATAGTGCTTTAGTAACCTCAATTTTAGGATTTAAGATCAATCACAGAAAGGGTATTTATGATTGTTTTGAAACCTTGCCAATTTTTGTGAATTCTGCTATAGAGGAATTTCTTTATAGCGCAACAAAACTGAGATATAAAGAGGCTTTCGAAGGAGATTTGTCAATGATGATAAACTTATCCAGGTTTACAAAGCATCATCAAGAATTAGCTACATTAACATTTGAGGAAATAGGAAATTGTAGAAGGCAGATTGAATCGAAAGCTCTATGCAATTGCACTCATAGAATTTTAGTGGGTTGTTTAGATCGATTTAATCAAGATCACTTATTTGATATTTCTGATGATGAATTTGATAAGTTATTAGAGGAAGCGATTAAATCAGTAGATGTTATAGATGTTCATTCTGAATCAAAGCGTACAATAAACTTCACTGGTAAAGATTCAATTAATCACATAGTTGTTGGTGGACTCTCTCTATCACGTGGTTTTACAGTGGAGGGATTGATAGTTTCGGTTTTTTTAAGAACTACAAGTACCTATGATGCACTTATGCAAATGGGACGATGGTTCGGACACAAACAGAAATTTGCAGATTATATTTCCTTATATACCACAAGCAGAATTAGACGTCGATTTGAAAGTATACAGAGAGCCACAGTTGATTTGATAAAACAACTCAACGATATGCGAGAAAAAGGTGCCACTCCTGAAGATTTTGGACTTGCTATTCAACTTGATCCTGAGGTCGCAATGCAGGTGGTGGCAGCAAATAAGAGAAGAGATGCTGACAGATTAACTATCAGTATGAGCATAGAGGGTAAGACGTGCGAGACGACCAAGTTATTTTCAACCCCAAAAGGTGTAGGCTGTTTAAATGACGAACTGGTTGAAGATTTTATCAAAAACGTATTTGAGCAAGGTGATCTAGTTAAGCCACCACCTGAAATCGAAATTCCTAATGATGCATATCATCAAGGTAGAAGAAATATACCTATTAAGTTTTTGATGGAGTTTATTAGTTCGTTCGAAATGCCTCATAAAGAGCTTTCAGAGTTGACCAGTAAGATGCCGTATAAGTTCATACTTGAACATCTTAATTTATACTCTACTCATTTCGATATATTTTTAGTGGATGGACGTGGAAGCGAGTTGAATATTGGGGGACAAAAAATTCGCGAGGTGAAAAGGCTTTTTGTCTCAAGAGAAGATTTTATACAGATCTCAAAGAATCAGCTTTCGTCTGGACCAAAATTGGAATCCACTTTTTTGCTTCGAGAGATGCCTTCTCGCGAGGCTGCAGCCAAGAGTCGTTCGGATGAAGGCTTGCCTCCATTATTATTACTTTATAAGGTGCTTGCTAGAGAATATAAAAATGAAGAAAATATTTTTGGAAGCTATTGGGCCTGGTCGCTAATCATTCCTGGTGATCGCTCAAAACAAGAAAAGAAAATGGTGTTTGGGAATTCTGTCTTACTTAGACAACTATCACAAGAAGAGGGATTCGAGAATGAAAATGAATATTTGAATCAAACAGAACTGAACGAGGAATGATACTAAGGGAAAAGTTTGAAGAGTTAGCAAATGGTAGTCAACTCAGATTAGCCTACAAGCAGCACGAGGTTCGCATATATAAGAATCAAACTAAAGATTTATGTGGTTTGATTTTAAAAGCTGATGACATTGAATTAAAGACAAAAAAATATAAAGGAGTAGTATTATCTGGAGACCTGTCTCAATCTGCTTATATATTGTCTATGACAGAGTTAGATAGTAACCTTATCATCTTTAGTGCTCTGTCAGAATTTGTTCTTGAACGAATTACCAGATTAGACGTATTGAGCTTCGATTCTGTTCATGATTTAGTCGAGGAATGGCGATCCTTTATTCAGGGTAGATCGGAAAAAATATCTTCTTCTGTTCAGTTAGGCCTGTTTGGTGAGTTACTGTTCCTTCAAGAGTTGATTTCTGAGAAAACTGATGAACTTGGAATAATAAGTTGGACTGGTCCCGATAAATCTAAAGTAGACTTCATACCATCAGTTAATCATGCAATTGAAATAAAATCATCAAAAGATCCGCTTGGTAATGAGGTTTCAATTAGTTCGCTTGAACAATTGTCAAGTGATTTTGAATTTCATTATTTAAGACGATATGGTCTAGTAGAGACCCTAGAAGGACAGACGATTAAAGACCTGTATTATTCCATTGCTTCTGAACTTGGTGACTTTGAATTGAGAGATTCATTCCGAATTAAAGTCATGGACTATGGTTTCAATCCTTATACGGAATATGAAGATTTATTAAAATTAGAACCAGCAAATATTGTTGATTACAATGTACAAGATTACAGTTTTCCGAAAATCATTCCTCCTTTGCATGAAAAGGTGGTTAAGCTGCAGTACACTATAAATCTCGATTCCCAACAGCCATTAAATTCAAATGCAATTTGGAATAGCTTAAAGTGACAATTCTGTATATAGCAAGCTTTCCTCGAGCAGTTTTCTGAGTTTTTCGCCAGAGCCACCACCGTGCGCACCAAAAACCCAACTTTTTTTATGTTCTTCAGCTCGATACTCAATTGTCATTATGCCTTTAGTTGTTTTTTCTTGATAATGGAAATCGAACTTAACTCTGCCTGAAGGCAAAACTCGAATCGTACAGTTATCTAGTATGAGTGCAACAACATCACTTGATGTGAAAATCTGCCAAACCAAACCATTTCTCGCTATGAATAATTCAGAGTGAAACGCATATTTAGTGAGGAAGTCTTTAGTAAGCACAGCATCTTCAATGTTTGATTTTGCCCGGAACTTGACTATTTTGCCACCATCTAGATAGTCTTGAACTTGCTCCTCGATTTCAGTAAGTCGGCCTAATCTAAACTGCCAATTTTTTCCAGCTTTGATTAATACTGTTCGCTCAGAAGTGGTATTGAATGGTTGCACTAAACCAATTGTTTCACAAAGCGAACCTTGAATGGTATATTTTCGAAGAAACTCGGTTTTCAGTTGATTACCAGTTAATCTAATACGTCGCGCGTCATCCGAATGCATTCCGTGTTTCATTGTTGAAAACGTCTTGGTGAGATTTATTATTGCTACCAAGGTATGGCTTAAACATTACTTATTTTATACCCTTAAAATTGGAATCATGAAAAACAAGGAAATACGTGTTTTTGAGGCTTTTGCAGGATTTGGCGGTGCTTCGTTTGGTCTAAGGAAGGCGGGTTTAAAGCATCGTGTGGTAATGTATTCTGAGTGGGATAAGTGGGCTCAAGAGCTTTTTGAAGCTAATCATGATTACCCGGTTCCATTGTTTGCGGATATTGAGACTAATGAGTTTCAGACAAAAGGGGATATGACGAAAGGAGACTTCTCGAGTATTCCAGAATTTGACTTGTTTACAGGCGGATTTCCATGTCAACCCTTTTCATCTGCAGGTCTGGGTAAGGGTGAGTTAGATCCTAGAGGCACCTTGTTTTATTCTATTATTCAAGTTTTGAAGTCCTTTAAAACTAAGGTCAAACCCAAATATGTCTTGTTAGAGAATGTGAAAGGAATGACACACAAGAAGCACCTTCCTACATTCAATAAAATTAAGGAAATGTTGAAAGAAGAAGGCTACTTAATTGATCATAAGGTTCTGAATTCAAAGGATTTTGGGGTTCCGCAAAATAGGGAGCGTCTTTGGATTTTTGCGGAGAGAAGCGATTTATTCCAAAAGCGTCTCCTTAGAAATGGTGATAAATCTTTCTTCGACGTAATATCAGAGAAATATTCCGTTGATCCGAGTAAACGTAAGCCTTTTCATGATTATTTGGATCCTCAAAATGGAAGAAAAGTCCACGAACAACATTTTTTAAAGGACTATCAGGTAGAAAAGTTGATCGAAAAGCACAACATGCCTTTAGATGAGTTTTTAATGAGTGGTCATCAACGTTCTCTATGTTTGGATATTTACAACAAGAAGTTGAAGAAAGAAGAAATATCAATTACGCTTACTGAGCCTCATCACAATAGCCTTAGGGTTGTAGAGCATTTAGGACAAAATCCGGATCACATTATTTCTCCTGGAGAAAAGTCACGCGGCTACACCGTTCGTAAGCTGACAGTAGAGGAGCATTTTCGGTTGATGGGTTTTATTGATGGTAAAATTGAGCTTAATCAGAATGATCTATCCTACCAACAGCTATGCAAACGCGCAGGAAATGGTTGGGATATCAATGTGGCATCAAAAATATTCCAAGAGATCTTCGAAAATTAATACCTTATAGCTTCAAACGAATAATTATGAAGCTAGATAAATCTTGTTGTTTTTTTAATGCAGAAATTGGCGAAGGTGGAAATACTGCTAATTGGACAACCGCGCTAAATCAACAAGGGGGAGATCATTCTTTTAATGACGACGTAAAGAGAGAATTCTACGAGAATATAAAGCAGTACTTTATACAAGAAAACGAAGGGAAAGATTTGTATGCAGCTGCAAAAACCAGGACTGGTCCAGAAATACTAGGTGTTGCTGTTTTAAAACAGGTTTATTACCATGGACTGCGGTTATCATCTTTCATTGTTGCGGTTATTAAAGACGTGCAAGGATCACATGTTGGTAGAATTCGTTTGAAGATAAATCGTGACTTCCAATATGATGGAAAAAATAACCAAATTGTTTACGATCAAATTCAAAATTCGTTTGGAGAAAAGGCTTGCTGGTTTCTTGATTCAATGCACTTCGAAG
>Ga0209119_1004211_pt1 | contig 11961 bp, 11 predicted proteins | sample COG_03_FD_184747 | JGI IMG/M metagenome (GOLD analysis project Ga0209119, IMG submission 184747) | Pelagic Microbial community sample from North Sea - COGITO 998_met_03 (SPAdes) (version 2) | ecosystem: Environmental > Aquatic > Marine > Neritic zone/Coastal water | place: Helgoland, sampling... | reverse complement strand
AGGGTCTAGCCCCAAAAGGATAGGCGATTGCTTTTGAGCCATAGCCTGAGTTAATTTTTCTGCGTAATTCAATTTAACCCATCAAATCAAATAAATTCATTGGTTCATCATCTTCTTTCTTTTCAGAAGCATCATAACCACCTGTCGGCTCACCCGTTATCGTTACTTCATAACCACTGTGAGCTCGTACATTAAAAACAAAGTCTTCGAATACCAAATACTGACCTTTAATCCCCATCAACTTACCTTTTATTTCAGCCTGTTTATCCAAGCTGGTAGGTTTCACTTTTTCAGGGTGATTGGCTAAAGGGTAGTTTATGAAAGTAGATTTTAGATCTGTCACTAAATGCTTTTGATATTGCATCGGCACATAATCAACAATATTTTCATATACTTCCATTAAGTCTTCACTGGAGATTTCACCACGAAGCATTTTTCGAAAGTCCGTTTTGTCTTGAATATGCTGGGCAATCGATGTTTCTACGAGTCCTGAAGTATGCCTATCAGGCACAACAGCAATGACCATGCCTTCTATCGCACCTTGATCCATCCAACGAGTTTCGGTTGGGTTCTCTCTTGTTATACCAACTTTTACACCTGAACTTCTAGCTAAATAAACTTTATGTGGTGAAAAACAATGTTCTTCGCCCCATTTTGAGTCACGGCATGTTCCGCGTTCATAATGGCATAACTCAGGCTTGACCATGCACATATCATTTTGTGGCAAGCTCTGTAAACACTGATAACAAGACCCACCTGCGTAGGACTTATTGATCATTTTATTACAATTCACACAGAAAATTTTGCCATCGAATTGAAACCCTATCTCTGTACCAATGAACTGGTTTAAAAAAAGGGTTTCAGAATCGACATCAAGACTGTATTCCACCACCTCACCGAGGGTGGTTTTCATTTTTCTTAATCTAGTTTGATAAGATGCTACCGGCATCGTCACCTAACAATAATTAGAATGGCATGTCGTCGTCAGTTTCCGGTGAGGCTGGAGGAGCACTCGCCGTACCTGCAGAAGCATTGCTAGCAGGAGCAGAATATGAGTCACCGCCACCACCAGAATTAGAGCCACCACCTGCAAATTCTAATTGGTCGACGCGAATTTCAGGAGACATACGCTCCACACCTTCACGATCGGTATATTTTCTTAAAGTTAATTGACCTGTGACGAAAACTTGCTTGCCTTTGCTGATATGAGGCTGAAGAGATGTTGCTCTCTTTCCCCATAAAGTACATCTAAACCAATTCGTTACTTGGCGGTCACCAAAACCAACATTGTCGGCAACTGAAAGCTCTAAAATAGTGTTTTGACCGACTTCTTTTAACTCGGGATCATTTGCAACACGACCGAGAAAACTGATTGAATTTGACATGATTTTACTTTTTAAAGGTCTAACTTATTACTGAAGTCCAAAGGATAACTCCCCAAGTACTTCTTAAAGCCCTTGTTTGACTTGCGAGCAAAGCTTATCAACCAAAATATAACCTCTTAAATGGACCTTTAAATTGTCATTTCTTCCCTTACCACTTCATAAATTAGACCCCCATGAACCTCTAAGAGATCCATTAGAGCTTTTAAAAAAACTCAAAGAAAATTCCAGGAAAATTTTAGAGAAAAATACTCCACAAACCTGGATAGATGAAAAGCTCAAAAAAGAGCTTCACCCTCAACAAATCGAAAATTTAAATGACTTAAAATCGGGAAAATCAGTCGCCGTTATTACAGGTCAGCAACCTTGCCTTTTAGGTGGCCCCAGCCTGACCCTTCACAAAATATTGCACACTTTATCCATAACGGAGTGGCTCAATTCAAAAGGTCTTAAAGCAGTGCCCATTTTTTGGAGTGCCAGTGAAGACCACGACCTTTACGAAATGTTACGAGTTGAGCTGTGGAATGATGACTTCAGCCCAAAAATGCATAAGCTAAATGGCTTAAGTCGAGGCTTTGCAGCTGAAACCTTTAAAGAACCCACCTCTCTGCATGACTCCCTAAAAAAGAGTCTCTCTCCTTGGCTAAAAGATGCTTTTTTCAGCAAACCTAGTGAGCGATATGTAGATCCATTTCATCACGCTCTCCAAGCTATTTTTGGATCCAAAGGACTACTTGTTGTTGAGCCAAAAGACTTCACTTCAACTTCAGGCCCATTTTGGGACTCTGTCGCTCAGAAAAAACAAGACCTTTTGCATGCATACGAAAAAGACGAAAAAACCTTAACCGATCAAGATATCCCCATTCAAGCTCCTAGAAGACGCGGGCTTCCTATTTTCACCTTAAATTCAGTCACGGGTGAGCGAGATCCCATCACCTACAACAAAGGGGCTTTCTTCCAATCCAGTGAAGAGAAAGCCACCTCTGAGTTGGGTTCACTACTCTCAAAAAATGAACGCCTCTCACCTGGAGCTCTTCTAAGACCCATTTTTGCTCAATCTCAACTTCCGATTTTGGTTTCTGTATTAGGTCCAGCCGAGTACTTATATCATCAACAAATCAAAACTGCTTACAAAACTTTAAATTGTGATATGCCGTTTCTCTGGCCTCGATTAGGTGGAACTTGGGTTCCCGAAAATCTCGGCCATTTATTCCAAACAGATTTAACTGAACTAGACAACTTCGTCAAAACATCTGAAAAAGGTTGGCTAAACGAAGATACCCTTTTTGAGCAAAAAATCAAACCTCTCCAAATAGAAGTTAAAAAACTTGAAGCCTACTATCAAAATGAACTTTTAATTGGCTTAGGACCCTTAACTCAATTAAAAAAAGACCTTGCCTCTGCTTTAAATAAACTAGAACGAAATTTAAAAAAATCGGACCTAGCCAAACAAGGTTGGCCTAAATCAAAAATAGAGTTATTAGAAAACTTACTCAAACCTAAGGGACAGCCTCAAGAAAGAAGGCTAGGTTGGGTTCAGTTTTTAACCTCTGAATCAAAACTAAACGAATTAATTACTTGCTTCAAAGACCCTTTCGATTTTTCTCATAGACTATACCGATGATCCACTGGTCTAAAAAACCAAGCAGTCCTTCACTAGACCTTCTCGTCTTTGGTGCTCACCCCGACGATGCAGAGCTCATGTGTTCTGGAACGCTCACTCTTTTAAGTAAAACTAAAAAAGTGGGTGTCATTGATATCACCGAGGCAGAGCTCTCGACCAATGGTACAGCTGAGCAACGAGTACTAGAAACTCAAAATGCCACTAAAATCATGAACTTAGATGCAAGAGGAAACCTAAAACGAAAGGATGGTCAACTATACCTCGATCATGATTTAACTGAAATTCTAACAAAGGTTTTGAGAGAGTGTCAGCCTAAAGTTATTATTGGCCCTCCAGATAACTGCCGACATCCAGACCACCAAGCTCTACACGAAAACTTAAATAGGGCTGTTTTTTATTGTGGTCTAAAAAAGTTTTGTCCTGAAACGCCCTCTATCACTCGGCCCCAATACTATCAATATTTAGAGGTACAAAACCAGACTCCCGACTTTTGCATTGATATCACATCCGTTTGGGATGAAAAAGTAAAAGCTATTCAGGCTTATCAAAGTCAATTTGAAAACACAAACGAAACTTCAAAAACATTCATCAACTCTGGCTTTATCGAAAGCCTTGAGCAACGATTCAAACAAGCCGGAAAAGACTCTGGCGTTGAATACGCTGAGCCTTTTCTTTCTAGTAAACTCCTATGTTTTAAAAAACCAGAAGAACAACTTTTCTAAATTTTAAACTTCTCGATCATAACTTTCAGTTCCTTGGCTGATTCGTTCAACTTACTTGAGCCATCTTCAACGGCCTAAGTCAAGAACTAAAACCCCTGTATACTTGTAAATACATCACTTGATCCCTAGGCGACATCTATCGCGGACCTAAAACATTCTCTGCACATTAACAATCAGAATAAATCAATCATTATTCTGATTGATTTAAATTACACTTTATGGCGTTCCCGCCATAAAAAGCGTGTACACCTCATTTGCACTTAGAGCACGGTCAAAGAACTGAAAATGATCCATCGACGTCGTAGGAGAAGGCTCAGAACCAGGGTTCGCTAGATTTAAGTTTCCAGAATGAGTCATGATGGTTGTCGCAGCTTCACTTGCTTCCAAACTACCATTCAAATAAGCCTTTAATGTTGCGCCATCCCATGTCCCAGAAATATGATACCAAGTATTGGTCGCTATATCTGTACTTAATTGAGCATTCACAAAAGAACCATCGCTTTGCTTATGAAAAACGGTCTTCTTCCAGTCTGTATTTCCACTCGACCAATTAAGCCCTAGTATCTCATCATTTGGAATAGCTGTATCATAACTCGGCGTTCCATCAGGGTCTATATTAGAATTTACCCATAAAGACCAGGAATAAGCATTGCTAAACAAACTCGCTCCATGATTGTAATTAACACCATCTTCCTCTTCATCAAATTCTAAAGCGGTCAATTCGACCCCCGTCACCGTATTTCCTGAGAAGTCATGGCTATTTAACAAGGTACCTGTTCTAGAATTCCCCGAATCATCCGCCGCAGAACCTCCAGTCGTCTCATTCAATTTATAAGAGACAACTAAATTATCACCCCCCATCACTTCTGAACTTGGACCACTATAACTAAGCACCCACCACTGATCTCCATCACTCACCAGCTTTATACTTGCCATATCAGCACTGCTATCTGGAGTTACCACAAGGGTTGTTCCCAACTCAATTAAATTACCTCCACTCGTAAGAAATAGATTTCCACTTCGAGATAACTTTTTTACTTTTAAAATTCGGCCCGTGGCTTCAGAAGGCCTAGGTAACGTCACGATGCCATCTAAACTTGAAGTATCTACCAATAATAAACTATTTTCAGTTAAACTTATATTACCAGTACTGCTAAGTGGAATTAAAGATATCGTTCCATATAAATGAAAAGAGTTTTCTGTCGCAGCACCTCCAATGGCTATCTTTTCACTTACAATGCCATTCCCTGCTACATGTAAATTTGCTTGAGCAACAACGCCAACTCCTAGTCCAGTTGAATTTAAAACAGCCTCAGTTTGACCATCATTCTCAACATCCAATCTTATACTCCCAGAAGTTGATTTCACATCTGCAGAGAGTGAAGCCAGAATCGAGATAAAGAAACAGCTTATATAAAAGACTTTTTCTATTTTTAGGACCATGCCGAGCATTTTACGACTTACTCAATAAAAAACAAGCTTCCCTTAGGTTTTAATCCACTTTCATAATTAGATAACACCCTTTCTCTAGCCGAAGATTCACTCCAGTCATCCCCTCTAGAGCTATAATGGGCAAAGAAACTAATATAACCCGTGTAAGCAGAAAAACCACTCAAAGCCGCCCCATGGGCAGCCCCGACACTCCCCAGACCATTTGTGTCTTCGCCTGCCCAATCTGTTATACCTGCTGGGTTGTCTGTATCCACCAATTTTCCATTTATGTACAACTGTAATAAATCATTCGTGAGATCTATAAAAACAGCCGCTTTGATGAAATCGTCATTATAAACATTGCTTAAATCGTAAGAAACATTACCAGAAATACCATCGTCCTTTGCATAAAAAATAAGCGTTTCTTCATCTAAAACGAAAGATGAGCCATCTGTTGCACCTCCCGCTTCCCATAACACCTCTTGTCCCGTCAGGTCACTAGGTTTAAACCATAATTCCAATGACGTGTTTAAATTAGTATCTGGCCAGTCAGCTGTCATCGTCATGTTTCCCGTTCCATCAAAATAATAAGCCTGAGTCAAATTACTATACCTATTTGACTCAACGGTACTTAATGCTGGTTTCGTTCCTCCAGTTAATGACCAATCCCCTATCACCTGTACAAGCCCACTCCCCTGACCATTCGAAGACCAGGTGTTGGTAGGGTCAGCTCCTGGGACATGAGCATCCCATTCAACGACCACCTCAGCTAAAGTAAGTCCATCTTCTGTCGCCAAAATATTAGAACCCGATGTCGCTGCTATGGCATTATAATTATCTAATACTTCAGAAGCACTCAACGTTTTCCCTTTATAATACCTTAAAATACTTATTTCACCTTCATACTCAGTGAAAGTTCCTGTTCTAGATTGACTTCCATTAGCTTGCCCCAGTCCAGTTCCATCTGTACCCGACCAATCTGCATAGGGGTTTAAATTTGCAGAGTGAGCATATTGGCCATCAATATAGAGACTTAGGTTTGCACCTCCACTTCCATCAAAATCAATCGTCGTAATAACCTGATGATGACGACTCGTCAAATCATCCAATTGTGCAGCCACTTCAATTAAATCAGTTCCATTGTCTAAAGCCGATACCATGACCCAATCATGTTGCAGTGAAATGGTAAACCCATCCGTTGAGCCACCTGTTTCATATAAGACATGACTACCACTAGCATTATCTGCTTTCAACCATAACTCGAAACTTACATTACCGCCTGAGCCACCATCCCCATCCAAAGAAGCCCCTGTTGCTTTTGCAGTAGGAAAAAGGTAAGCTCTTGTAATTCCAGGAGTATCCGCATCACTCACAACACTGGAAGTTAAATTAGAACTAAAAGTCCAATCATAAGTCGATACACCAACATTGCTGGCCCATGTACTATCACCACCTGCATCAGAAGCAGCATCAAAGTTTAAAGTTACCCCAGAAGTGATACCCGCACTAAGTACACTTGATAATGCAACACATAAATATAAAACCCTCAGCATCAGGTCACGTTCAACCAATCTTTAGGTTTTAAATAATCGATTAACTTTTCTTCAGGGCTTCCTGCCTCAGGTTGAAAGTCGTATTCCCAACGAACCAATGGGGGAAGGGACATTAAAATAGATTCAGTACGACCCCCCGACTGCAAACCAAATAACGTCCCACGATCAAAAACTAAATTATATTCAACATAGCGCCCTCGGCGATATAACTGAAAGTCTCTCTCTCTATCACCGTACTCTAAATCTTTCCGTTTTTCAAAAATGGGAAGATAAGCTTTTAAGTAAGAGTCACCTAAGTCTTGCACCATTTTAAAGCAATCTTCATAACTACCTTTATTAAAATCGTCAAAAAACAATCCGCCTACACCTCTTGTTTCCTTTCTGTGTTTCAAATAAAAATAATCGTCGCACCATTTTTTAAAATGTGGATAAATATCTTCTCCGTGTTTATCACAAGCATCTTTGGCTGTTTGATGCCAGTGAACAGCATCTTCCTCAAAAACATAATAAGGCGTTAAATCATAACCTCCGCCAAACCACCAAATAGGGTCTTCGTTCTCTTTTTGAGCAACAAACAACCTAAAATTGGCATGAGAGGTTGGCACATAAGGATTTTCAGGATGAATCACAAGCGAAACTCCCATGGCTTCAAATTGACGGCCAGCTAAATCAGGATTTCTTGCGGTAGCAGATGGGGGCAAAGAGTCGCCCATCACATGAGAGAAGTTTACGCCTCCTTTTTCAATGGTTTTACCTTTAGCCAAAACTCGAGTTCTGCCTCCACCACGTAAACCTTCCGTTTTTTCCCAAAGGTCTTCTGTAAATGGGGTGCCACCTTCGGCTTTACTCAATTCATCGCAAATTTGATCTTGAAGATTGAGAAGATAGTTTTTAAATTTTTCAGTATTCATGGCCTAGATTCTAAACAACGATGAAGGCCTTAAACTCACTGAAAGGTCTACTCTTCTTGCTCTCCATCCTTCGGCCATGGTCGAGAGTTTCTAACGTGAACTCCATCCATAAAGGTTTTAAAAAATAACGACAAATAAGGGTGAGAAATAGGAGATTCTACAGGGTCTAATTCTAAACTAGACTCTGCGGCATAAGTGACAGCATCCGATTTATCAACTAAAATATGGTACCAAGGTTGTAAACGTGGAGGTTGACTGCGGTTTCGTAAATACCAATCGTCATCCGCATAGCAAAACAAATCGACATCTACCACAACGCCTCTATAACCATAGCGTTTATGGTTGATCAGCTCTCCTGCTCTAAACAGGGACATCTCTTTAATTTTAGAGTTTTGCTCAATTTGAGACTCTAAACCCTGAAATAACTCTCTTAGCTTTGCCTCTCGTGGAGGCACGTGCATATGCTGAATTTTCTTGTATATCGTTTGTCCAAACTCTGAAAAAGCCGACAAAACACCTTCTTCGACACTATTCGACGAATCATCTAATAGCTTGAACATATAAGGTAATTGATCTTCAGATACCACTATTTCTCCTTAGATATGTGGGACATCATAATTAACCAACCCTAATTTGCACTCTTTTTTTACATTTTGTTGTTTTTACAGTAGTCAGAAAGGTTTTCTCGTAAAACTAGAGTTCATGAATTTACTCATCACAGGTGCCACAGGTCTTCTTGGCAAGAAAATTTGTCTCGAACTTTTTAAAAAAGGCCATCAGCTTTTTGTCACAAGCAGATCCCCCGATAACGTATGGAAACATATAGATGTTCCTGTTCAAGCCTTAGCTTGGCCCCTTCAAAGTTCTGACGATGAACACTTAGCCCAAATAGATGGGGTCATCCACCTCATGGGTGAAAGTATTGCTTCAGGTCGATGGACAGCACAAAAAAAGCAAACCCTCTTCGATTCAAGAGTCAAAAGCACCCAACAACTCTTTGAAGCTTTATCCAAAGTAAATTCAACTTTGAAAGCTTGGGTCAATGCCTCTGCCATTGGGTTTTACGGTGCTGACTCATCAAAGCTTTATACAGAAAATGACCCTGCTGGTAACGATTTCTTAGCGAAATTAGGTCAGGAATGGGAAGAAGCTGTTTTTAACAGCCCCTTTCCCAACAATCCCAATTTAAGAAGAGTCGCTCTTAGAGTTGGAGTTGTTTTGAGTACCGAGGGAGGTGCTTTAGAAAAAATGTTACCCGCATTTGAAAACGGGGTCGCTGGCAAACTATCAAACGGGAAACAATGGTTCAGCTGGATTCACATAGATGATATGGTAGACCTTTTTATTAGAGCCATCGAAGATTCTAACATGGTAGGTCCATATAATGCCGTAGCTCCCGAGCCTATTCAAAACAACACTTTCACAAAAACTCTCAGTCAGGTCCTAAGAAAACCTGCCATATTTCCAGTTCCTGCTTTAGCTCTAAAAATCATACTCGGAGAAATGTCTACCTTATTACTTGATGGTCACCAAGTAATTCCCAAAAAACTAGAAGAGCTTGGCTACACTTTCAAGTACCCTTCTCTTAAATCTGCTTTAGAGCATTTATGTTCTGACTATGACCAAGGTGTGCATCAATTACAATTTCATCAGTGGATTCCTGAGACAACAGAAAAAACTTTTGACTTCTTTTGTACTGCTAAAAACCTTAATTTAATCACTCCTGAATCATTAAACTTTAAGATCATTTCTGTTTCTGACGATTCATTACAAAGTGGCACCACTTTGGACTATCAGATCAAAATTCATGGATTTCCCGTTAAATGGAAAACGCTCATTCAAGATTGGAAGCCACCTCACATGTTTAGTGACATACAAACAAGAGGCCCCTATTCGAAATGGTATCACACACACACCTTTGAACCTATGCATCATGGAACAATGATGACAGATACGATCTCCTACAAAATCCCGCTAGGCCCTCTGGGGAAACTGGCTGAAAAGCTATTTGTAAAAAAAGACCTCCTCAATATTTTTGAATATAGAAAAAAAGTTATTTATGAGTATTTCAAATCATGAATAAATATGATTCCGTTACCCTTATAGGTTCTGGAATGACCGCCTTAACTATAGCTCAATATTTAAAAAAGGATGTCGCCCACCTATTACTCATCGATAAAGCTAAAGGTCCAGGTGGCAGATTAGCTAATCGTCGATTCGAAAATGCCGCTTTTGATACAGGTGCTCAATTTATTCGAGCTAGAAGCCCAAAGTTCCGATCCTTTTTAGAGCCTTATATAGAAAGGCAGGCTCTAAAACTTTGGAAATACGACGAGGAACAAAACCCCCTCTATTGGGGTCATCAAAAAATGACCAGTTTCCCAAAAGCTCTAGCTTCTGACCTTCAAGTCAAGTATTCTGAAGAAGTTCAACATCTTTCATTTGAAAATAATACTTGGAGTATTTTAACCAATAGTCATACGACTTATCAATCTACCCATTTAATTATTACCTCACCTCTACCACAAACTTTAACTATACTTTCTAAATCAAATATTGAAATAGATAGAACACAAAAAACTCTCTTAGAAAATATTCAATATAGAAAAACACTCGCCCTGCTTGCTTTCGCTCACCCTGACCATTCCTGTCATGAAGCTTGGCTAGAAACACCCGACCTCGCTCATGTAGACCGACTCTCCAATCAAAAATCCAAAGGAAATTGTGATGCTCCCGAAGCCCTTCTGTTTCATTTTGACCACGACTTCTCTACAAAGTGGTATGACTCTGATGAAACCACTATTTTAAAAGAAATGCAAAATGCTTTAGCAGACTCCCCTTACCAGCTAAACCAAATGCAGGTTAAAAAATGGAAATTCGCCGACCCCTTTACCACTTATGGTGAGCTTTTTTTAAAAGTAGCTCCAACTAAAAACTTATACCTAGCTGGCGATGCTTTTGGTGGCGGTAGTGTAGAAGGAGCTTGGCGATCAGCTCATGCTTTAGCTGAACAGCTTAAGAGCCTGTAGGATCAAATAGCGCTTCTAAACCTTCTAAATGTTCAATTTTACTCCATGCCAAAACATCCCATTCGCCATTTTCAAAAACCAACTCAGTGATACTAGCATTGGGAATTTTAAAACCTTCATCCTCACCCCTGGCTGGCTCTAAATGTCTCCAAAAAGTACTCAACAACCCTCCATGGACCACTATCAACCCATAATTTCCTTGATGGACCTCAGCGATCTCTTCAAATTTAGTTTTACTGCGATTTAATAATTCTCGACGGCTTTCACCCTTTTCAGCCTTAAAATCGAAAGCTCCACCTGTCCAAGTTTTATAAGCTTCTGGGTACTGTTCTTCCGCCTCTGTTCTCGTTAAACCTTCAAAAACACCAAAATTACGTTCTCTTAAATCGAGTTCAATTTTTACTTCTCGTTTTTCACAATTTCCCAAAATAGTTTTTGCCGTGTTCACAGCTCGCCCTAAATCACTGCTATAAATAAAATCATAATCGATTGGGTCATAGTAACGTCTAAGAGCTTCCGCTTGTTGCAAACCTCGTGGGCTTAATGGACTATCTAATTGCCCCTGAAATCGGCTCTCTAAGTTCCATTCCGTCTCCCCATGTCTAATCAGATCAATTCGAGTTTTCAGCTTTACTTTCTCTTAAATATTGAGATTCTCATCGTAACTTCTTTTGACGCTTATAAAGCAAAAAACCCTCATTTTGAGTCTCATTTCTATAATAAAATCTTCTATAAATAGGATAGAAAATGAAATCTTACTATAAGTCATTGTATTTTCAAAAAGAATATCTACATTTTTAAACCCTAGCTCTATATTACTTTTTTAAATTCAGTAAGGCATACATGATTCGGCTCATTCCACTTTTTCTTATTCTTTGCTTCAGCCTGCATAGTGCTGACAATGAACTCGGGTTCCAAACCATTTTTAATGGTAAAAATTTAAATGGCTGGGATGGCGAAGCAGCTCATTGGTCTGTCAAAAATGGGGTGATCACGGGTGTCACCGATGAAAATAAACCTTTACCCTATAACAAGTTTCTCATCTGGCGTGGCGGAAAAGTTAAAAACTTTGAATTGAGAGTAAAAATTAAACTTGAAGGTTCTAATAACTCCGGCATTCAGTATAGAAGTGCAGAATACCCAGAAAATGGCCCTTATTCCATCAAAGGCTATCAATGTGACATCCACGCAAAGCCTGAATATCACGGCATGCTATATGATGAAAGAGGAAGAGGCATCGTCGCCAAACAAGGCGAGAAAGTTGTCATCGACTCTGCCGGTAAAAAATGGAAGGTCGCTTCCCTTGGAG
>Ga0209119_1004202_pt1 | contig 11977 bp, 16 predicted proteins | sample COG_03_FD_184747 | JGI IMG/M metagenome (GOLD analysis project Ga0209119, IMG submission 184747) | Pelagic Microbial community sample from North Sea - COGITO 998_met_03 (SPAdes) (version 2) | ecosystem: Environmental > Aquatic > Marine > Neritic zone/Coastal water | place: Helgoland, sampling... | reverse complement strand
TGATAACCAGACGTTCATTCGCCTGTGGTCTAAATAGACGACAGGGGATTGTCTTCATGTCCTTGTCATCGCTGACAATGATGGCCTCAGTGTTTGGCATCGAGCCCATGATGCCCATGACATCATCTGCTTCCAGACAATCGACCAATACGCTGTCGTAGGTTTCCATTGCCCATTCAACGAGGGCTTTGTATCCGACTGGCTTTCGGAGTTTCTTACGACCACCTTTGTAAGTATCTAAGATGTCCTTACGAAAGTTTTTAGTGCCACTGATTGTAACTATTACATCCTCAACAACTAACTCTTTTTTAAAGCCATCTATTGTTGATTTGAAAAGTTTCTTTGCGGCCTTTAGGTCAGTGGATAATGACCAAATGTCATCCCCCCAACTGATTTCGTTCTCACAGGCAATTGCGGCTTTGAAAAGGTACAAATCCCCGTCAATGAGTAGTGTGGGTTTTGAAAATGATTTCTTTAAGTGTGTTACTGATTTCTTCATGAATGTCCTGTCCATCAGGGGTCACATACCAATGCTTCCCCCAACTATCCTCGTCGATTTGAGTTGTTATAAAATGCTCACTTGCGGCTATCGCAACGTGAAGTGCTCCTACCCTTGAGAAGTCACTTTTGACTGTGAATGGCTTTCGCCACGCACGATCAATAATGACAAAAAGTAGTATTAAGTTTTCTAAGTAACCACTCTTCTCAATGTGTGTCAGCCCAAGTTGCGCCCACGGAATATTCTGCGGCGATGGGGATGTTAAGGTTGAGAGCAGTTCCAGCTTTTTGTGCCATTCTACCAGCGATATTTCCGACATCGTTAGCTATCTCCTTAGTTCTACAGGCGACCTGAATTTCATCGTGTATCCAGCCCATTATGAAGGCGTCGTCGCCATGTTTTTGTTTGATTGTGTCGTAGGTTTTCATGACCCAGTGTTTCGCCACGATTGCACCAGCTGACTGGAGTAATTGTGAAAGACACCGATGGCTTGAGTTGCCCCGTATTGCCAGCTTGCGACCATCAATTGCTTTGATGTAGCCACGCTTAGATGCAGTCTCTAAGTTCTTATTTAGAGTTGCGAATGCTGGGACTTCTGTGAAGAATTTGTCCTTTAGTTTCTTACCTAAAGCCCTGCCCCCACCAGCAACCTTGCCAACTAACTCATCGCCTCCACCATAATTAATGCTGTAAATTAGCGTTTTCGCTACTGAGCGTGATGTTCCGAATGCTTTCGCATTGTACGAGTGGATGTCGCCTTCAAGAATAACTTTGACATACTCACCGCCATCGTAAGGATGGAGGTAGGAAGCCAGCAGTCTCAACTCGATCCCAGAAAGATCGGAGCCGCAGATGTACCAACCTTTCGGCGCAGTGAATAACTCACGACACTCTTTGCCATACAATGACCCTGCGGATGGCACCTGTTGCAGATTTGGGGATGTCGCAGATGCGCGTCCTGAAACACAGGAATTACTATTTAACCTGTGCCGTATCTTACCATCAGGACTGAGTTTCTTCAGCCATGACCCTGCACCCTCGGCTAACATACCGATACGTTTTTGCAGAAGAAAGAAATCTGCAAGCCGCTTTGCTTCGGGATACGGGAGTGCACTGAGTATTGACTCATTAATCATGGCTTGCCCACTTGGGGTATACGCCGATGGCCTCCACTTGTACTTATCCACTAAACACTTTTGAATGTGCTGACGTGACGATGGATTAAAGTGTATTGTCTTCGACTTTACAAACAGTTCACCCTTCACATAACCACGGGTCTTATTGTTTGACTTTGGGTAAAAGTCCTCGGTTACTTCCCAAGGTTTAAACAGTTCCTTTAAGTCTTCCTCAATCGTGTAGCGTTTCTGTGCGAGTTCGGCATACAACTCTCCAGCTTTCTTTTCATCAAAAGTCCATCCGTTGTTACCGATCTCATTGCAGATAGAAGACATACGATGCTCTAGGTCTATAGACATTTCAGTAGGCTCAGACTTCATCAACATTTTGTATAACATGTCAGTTACCTGAGTGTCCTGAATGCAATATGTCATCATTACCTCGTTAAACGCATCAAAGCCTAAATCGTAGTCATCCTTGAACTCACCCAGACGGAGACCCCATGCTTTTAGACTGTGACTCCCCCATAATTTCTTAGGGAACTTAGACACACTAAAGTCACGGGCGGCGTCCTCATTAAACAGGTCGCCATGTATCAATCGAGATAGAACTAAAGTGTCAGTGATCTTGGCTTTGGTTGTCCAGTTTGGATAGACTATTTGTATAGCTGGGATGTCGTAGCCAAGAATATTATGGCCTACGATTTCATCAGCATTCGATAGAAGTTCAAGTGCTTCCTCGATCTGGTCACGTTCAAACGTGCGGACTTCGCCAGTATCTAGCTCACGTAAAACTATGCACCATATAGTATGTATAGTGTCTAGCAGTCCGTTGCTTTCAATATCAAAGCCCCATCTCATCGCTTATCACCAGAGCCCTTTAAGACACCACGTTTCTGTCGAGATGCCAGCTTTTCGTGGTTCATCGCCGCTACCTGATTTAGAGTTAAACCCATGTCTTTTGAGAGTGCCGCGACATACCAGAGTACGTCACCTAGCTCATCGCATATCTCAGCTTTCTTCTGCGCTGGGATTGTGTCCATGCCATCAAAGGTTACATCCTGATCACGAATTAGCTTTTTGATTTTTCCCAATACCTCGCCAGCCTCGTTTGCTAGACCTAAAGCTGGGTAGATGACCTTCCACTTGTAGATCATCGTTTTAGCCGCATCAGCCTGATATTCATTCATTGTGTATTCATGGATTCCTGTAGTCTTCATCGGAATAGCTCCCCTTGTGCATTTAATTGCTTTGTTGCTTTAAAAATTTGTTGGTTGCGTCCGTAGGGACTTTTTCGCTTACCGATGACCTCGATAAGTCCAGCGTCTTTTAGCCATTTGAAATGGTTCGTGATCGAGCCATATGGCATGTGCTTGAGTGCAAGTTGTACTTGTGCACTTATGCAACCTTTGCCCCCAGACGCCTGAATGACATCAAAGACCATTCGGGTATTTCTAGTTAAATTTACGTGAGCGTATGCTTCACGAGAAGTTTCTGATAAACCACGCATTCGTGTTCCTTTGCTTTACTGATGTTATTGATTTGGTTTGGCTTAAAAGCCGAAGCTGTCTCCGACAGCCATAAGTCGGGAAGTGTCCCGATTGTACTGAAGCGTATCGGCTGTGCCTAAGAAGCCCGTGTGTCTGTTCTTGAGCACTACAAGTTCCCGTTTGCCCGATGTTGGGTCTTCACTATCGACGTTCATGGCAATACATGCGGTTGCTAGTTGTGCTAGGCTATGGCTTCCACGAAGTTGTGAAAGTTGCGCACGGTCACCTCCTTCATGACCCCTTTCTGACTGTGGGCGTCTAAGGTGGGACACAAGTATTAATGCTAAGTCTAGCTCGGTACATAGAACGGCTAGTGTATGCATTATTGAGTCAATCAAGACCCTCTCGTTATCACCTGCCCCACTCGCGTAGGAACTTACCAAGATTGAAATATGGTCTAAAAACACCACGTCACAGCCGAGGGCATGTTTCATGTAGCGAATGCGGTTACAGACTGTTTCGATGTCGAATGAACCTAAGTGGTCGAACAGGTATATCTGACCGTCTTTAAGTAAGTCATCAAAGCCTGTCTTGATCTCATCTGCTGTAGCCGCTTCCTCATCAATAACAATGTTTCTATTGATATGAAGACCTACGAGACCTTGTGCAGTTCGCTTGGTGCTTTCTTCAAGCATTAGCATTCCAACCCGTGTCCCTGATAAGTGGAGGTTGTACGCGATCTCTCGGATTAATGTACTCTTTCCAGTGCCACTTCCAGCCACTACTGTCACGATGCCCTGCCGAATTCCTTTAAGCATACTATTCAATTTTGGGTAGGGATACTGCATGGAACTAACGGCATCAGGTGTTGCCACAGCCTCTCTCATGTCAGCCATAGAAACGATACCATCTGGCCTGTAGTCTGCGGCTTGGTGTATAGCGTTGATGATTGATCCAGCGTCGCCCTTCACTAAGCACTCGTTGGCGTCCTTGTGGGGTAACGTGGCAATCTTAACCTTACCGATGGGCAAGACTTCAGCGCACTCTAAGGCGGCTTTCTGGCCAGCTGAGTCACTATCGAACATTAAGATAATCTCGGTGAATTTATTCAAGTAATCTATATGGTTCAGTAGTGCCTTTTTAGCTGACTGAGCCCCTTGGGGAACGCTGATCGTTGCAAATTTATGCTGTTGCACTTGGGAGACACTCATTGCATCTAGCTCACCCTCGCAAACCACGACCTTTCGTCCAGACGACCACAAATGCATACCAAATAATGGCATTGCTTTTGTATCACCTAAGACGGAAAACTCTTTATTAGCAGTCCTTAGTTTTTGAGCTACAGGCTTGCCGTTCACGTCCTTATAGGTGGCGACCTGAACAGTAACCCCTTTGTGGTTTTTTGATATTGTATAGCCAAACTTTCGACACGTTTGCTCGGTCAGCTTACGCGACCTCAACTCCATGTAATCACCACCTAGTAGGTTGATGTCTGCCTTTGGCTTTGCCTTTAACTGGACGTCACCTTCAGCAGGGGTGTGCTTCTGACAGCTGAAGCAAAACATATGCGAGTCGCTATATAAACTGTTAGCATCTGATGAACCACATGCATCACATGGTTCGTGAGAGACGAATGTGCTCTCGTCTTGTTGTTCATTCATTTGTTACTTCCCTAAAATAAAAAGACCACCCGAAGGTGGCCTGTGCTAAATTCTGTTTTTTGCTATTTTGTAGTAGTCCGCGTCTAACTCTATGCCGATAAAGTCTCGGCCTAAGTTCCTACAGGCTACCCCTGTTGAACCGCTTCCCATGAAGGGGTCTAATATTATTCCATTAGAACCATCGTCAGTCGAATAGATCAGTTTCTCCATCAGTTCGACTGGTTTGCATGTAGGGTGTCCGTGGTCTTGTGAGGGGCTTGGCCTCTTCACGTCGATGACACTTTTAGGACGCCCGTTTGTAAATATTCGACGGCCTTTGGTTGCGTACCAGATCACATCATGCATCGGTGCAAATGCACCTTTCAGGTCGCCCATGCCATGATGGAGCCTGTTCCATATTACCTGTGATTTTACAGTGAACCCGTGGTGTTCAATCCAGTACATCCACTCACATGAGTTTGCCCAGTTAGTGAAGCTAATTAGCCCACCGCCCTGCTTTAGTAACCTCATGCATTCAGGTAGAAAACTTGGGTCAACTACATCATCATTTTTTATTTTCTTGTGCTTAGTCCCGTGGTTTGACAAGTAGTTCATACCGTAGGGTGGGTCAGTTACAACCATGTCTACAGACTCATCGGGTATGCCACGCATAACCTCTAGGCAATCGCCTAGCATTAGCTTTGCTTCGCTCATTTTGAAATCCTATTGTAAAGAAAAGGGGCGATCCTAAGACCGCCCCATGCTCTCTTTATCTGGCTTGCTTCATGCCTAGATGGCATTCCTCAATCCATTCGTCTGGTATCTGCTTGTGTGCAAATACGAACCCATTTTTTATGCAAAAGTCACCATAAGAAGTCTTAGACCCCTTATATAATTTTGCATTTGCATTGCTGAATAAAAATCTAAGATCGAGTTGAGGCAACTGCTTCTTTAGAAGAATATGCTTCTGACGATCCGCCGTAACCCAGCGCCCTTTGGTCTCCAAAAACCATACACCTCCAACCTTTGGGAGGATAAAGTCGGGGGTGTACTTGGCGGTTCTACTGGGGATCGTATAGGTCAGCTTCTGACTTTCGTAAGTGAACGGAATGCCGAGGCGTCTAAACTCTTCAGCAGTGTCCACTTCAAGACCAGACCTGTAGCCTTCTTTGATACCTCTAAACCTGCTTTTAGAAATTGTAGTCATCCTCATTCCTTGAGCCGTCTTCATTGGTCATCGTTTTGTTTTCATCGCTGAACATAAAATCGTTATGTGCTTTGCTGTCTTTGTCATAAGCTGGCATATCGTTATCGCTGTGGTTCGGGTCTATTGTAAAACCACCGCCCTCTATTGCACCGAAACCAGTGCCATTCATGCCCTGCATTGCTTCGACTATTTGTACGGCTTGGAGTGTGATAGCGACCCCTGCTGACCCACTTACTTTATAGACATTCAGGAAGCCTTTGAGTTTCAGACGACTACCACCACCGATCTTTGGTAACTGTTGCGGAGGTACTACTTGACCTGAAGTATCATAGAAGTCGGGCATGAATTTAGATTGAAACTTAAAAGCAACCTCACCCGTTTCTTCATCCTTTACATAAGGCACTCTGTAATTGGACTTCCCGTGTTCTTCTTTGGCGGCGTCATTAATAATTTTCATCAACGGCGTTGCATCTGCCAACGGTAATATTAGTTCAGTCTTGTATTTACCTTCGCTATCAAAAGCCGTGTCGGGCTTTAGTAGGTGAGGATATTTAGCGACACCAATAGGAGTCTGAAAGTTAATCTTTTGTATCTTAGCCATTCTTTAGTTCCTTAGAATAAAAAAAGGCCACCCCGAGGGGCGACCTTTGTAGTTTGGGAGGATGAAGCCCATAGTGTCTTTAGGGAGGAAGTAAGACCCATGGGCTCCTAAAGGGTGACATAAGGTTAACTAAAGCAGAATTCGCTATTCATGATGTCTGCTAGAACAAGTGCTCCTTTCTCTGGGATCGGTGGGACATCACTTTTTTCAAAGTCAGTAGGGTTGTCCAATTGTTGTCTCAGTTCTTCTTGCCACTTCAACATCAGGCATTCGCCGTTATACATTTCAATATGAGCCTCACGTACACCTTTGTATAAATCGTCTACATCACCCGAAATTGCGAATGAGTCATGTATCATAAAAAAGTCTTGAGTTTTGCCCTCATCGAGTAGCTTGCATATGGTTTTAGCCATACCACTGGCATCGAGTGCATGGATAAAATTTGCCGCTACACTTGAACAGTTTTTGCGTACATCCACTTTGCCAGTATCAATGCTTAAAGACACTTTTGATCTTGTCCGTTCACCTACAGTTTTATCAAAAAGAAACATCTTTGTTTCGACCCGATCCCTCTTTAAGTAGTTATGGTAAATCTTAAATCCGCTGGGCGATGTCCAATTGATCAACTTGTTCTGTTTCGAGATTACATTTGTACAGGCTTGTATCCATTTCATTGCCTCTGCCGCCTTTGGTAAGGTTTCCACAATGCAATCATATGCGATCTCTGCCAAGTATCTGGCGGCCTTCTTTCGGTCATCGTTTGTCAGGCCGATTGGGTGCGATGGTATATCACCATATGCAACCTTTTGTTGCAGTGGTTTCATAACGTCTTCCATGAATTGACCAGTCATACCATTAACGACAGATGAATAACCATATGTCATACATGCTCTCTTCAAAAGCCCCCTGTCCACGCCGTACTCAAGCCAGATTTGTGCAAGTTCTTTTCGGGTGATTTCGTTCTTTCCAAACTTATCGTCAGTGGCCTTGTCTTCATTCATCTTAACAATGACTTTATCAGCAACAGTTTTATATAGGTCAGCCATGTGATCCTGTGGAACTAGGTTGACTAGTTGGCCTTCTTTCTTCCCAAGTGTCAAAAGTGAATAGTGCTGAACCCCAGAATTAGTGCCGTCCACGGAAATAGGAACATAATTTACAAAGTCATCACCCTCAACGAGAAACCTCGCATATTCTAAAAGTGCGGCGAGGAATTGAAACGGCTTGTCAGCGTTCTTCCATAGACCCAGTTCAGATTTGTAATCTTTTGCTAAGTCCATGAGCCAGCCCTCATTATGGTCGAACCAAGCAACCCTCTCATCAAGTGGTGCTTTATCTATTTTTTCAAAGCCACCCATGTTTGCAATGTGAATTTTTAACCACCTGATATTTTGACCTTTGACCACGCGCCCACGTTGGAATTGAAACAGTGATTTAATATGATCATCACGCATATAGTTAAAATTGGGGATAGGGTTAAAGCGACCCCTGAAGTCAGTACAGTGTGGAATTGTAAAGTAATCGTGTATGGCTAATTCGTGAGCCGTCTGTAGGTCTTGGGTCATAACCACTTCAGCCCCTTTGACTCTACGCAGGGTGTTTCTCCACTCGCGCTGATCCTCTTTGATCGCCTTTTTCAAGGTTTTGCACATTGTCTCATGATCATCTGGCAACCTCGGGAAGTCAGGCAGATCACGTTTAGGAAACTTTCCAAATGATTGCCTTGTTTCCCAACACCACTGGACAACCTCAAGCATGTCTTCATTAATGCAGAACCTACTTTCTTGGAGTGCATTGAGTGCTCGGAAATGATCAGGTGTTCCATCCTTAAAGCTGTGCTCTAAGGCGGCAATTTGATCGTTAGAAGCCCCTCTAACAAGTTTAACCTCTTGGGCTAGCCTCCAGTCTTTATATGCCCCTGTATGGTAGCCTGTCCACGGGTTCGGTGAGTCCATTATGATAGGCTTGAGTAGTGGTTGCGACCACTGCATTATTTCCCGTGAGTTTTCCAATTGCTCTAGTGCTTGTTCAGTGAAAGCCAGTCTTGTGATGCTATTCTGCGGCGTTGTGTAAATCGTATCCTTTAAGAATATATTGCAATACTGAAAGATTGCCGACAGTACTGGCGCGGCGTTAGCTGTCCGCCGCTTTTTACGGATAACGTAATCGCCCTTTTTATTGTAAACCCCAAAGTAAATTGATTTGGTTCCGTTTTTCGTAGCTATATTTCTTAATGATTTGAGCCGTACATCGGCTGAACTATTCGCCTTTGTAACCATCTGCACTATGCGTTTATTGTTTTTGTTTTCTTCAGCGTCCGCGCCCTGTAGTAATTCAAGTGCCAGACACTCGTTATCAATAAGCGACCCAATTTCTTGAGTCAGGTTGCTTAAAGTGCTATCCTTGAGGACTGAATTGTAGCAACTCTGCAACCCAATAAGGGCTAATTGCCGTGGGCAAAGATGCATCAAGTCACCCAACCAAGTAGGGCGACGGCCTTTCCCCTGACGTGCCGCTTCAATGTCTATTGCTAGACCATTGGCGACATCATCCAGAACAGATTTAAGTTGCTGATATTCAGGGGCTTGCTCGGTAACATCTTTTGCATTTTCGTATTTGTCTGCCCATTTTTCCCTGCCGTCTTCGTGCATAGTTGAATTAAATGCATCGCTAAGTTTTTTATTGTAATCATCCATAAAATTACACCTCGTCTTCATTAGGGTGCATATTGTGATAATGCTCAAAATCGGCATCATTCAGTTCTTGAATGTCCCTGTGCCTGTAGTACTCTGCACAAAATATTATCAGGTTGTTGAGTTGCGCCTCTCCCATAGGTGTTAATTTCCCGTCGTCATACGCTCTTGAGGCAAGTATATCGACGAGTTTTCTTTGTGCGGCTTTTATTCCCTTAAATCTTCTCATTGGTTTCTTCCCTTTAATGTACAGAGACCAGTCCAAACAGATCTCCCTGTGTGGCTTGTGGGTGTGTCTCAATTTGAGCCTTTGGACTCGTTACAACAACTTGTTCTTTTCTTAACGTACCGACCATAGTACGCAGAGTAGTTTGCTTTGTCTTTATATACTTACGGGTAGTATTCAGATCCTTATGACCCAGTAATTTGCCTATTATGTCCGTATTAAAGGTTGACTCCCCATTTTCACCCACTGTATTTGCCAGAATGGTCGCGCAAGTGTGGCGAGTCGTGTGGAACGTGTACCTGTAGTCGTTGTCTAATAATGCCGCCCTCATCTGCCCAAATGCTTTATAAAAGGCTTTTGAGTCCCAATGCTTCCCTATATCAACGCCCAGCGCATGAACCGATTTTAAGGCTATTGAGTTCAGTGGTACTTCCCTTGAGTCCCCGTTTTTAGTGGTCTCTAGAAATACAGAATACCCCCCAGTTTCGTCCAGAAATAGGGTGTCATGGTTGATCTTTCTAATTTCACCTATCCTCATTCCAGTTTGTATCCCTATGGTCATATAGTGCTCCATAAATTGGTAAGCCTCATGGTTCCTATAGAACTGCATCATACTCTCGATTTGAGACGTTGTGAAATACAAGGGGCGTTTGTTCCCCTTAACTTTTCTATATTTGAACTTGGGAACGTGAGTTATATACTCCTCATTAGTAGCCCAAGAGAACACCTTCACAACCATAGCCCCATAGTGGTTGATCGTATTATTCGACAACCCAGACTCTGCGAGGTGGTCAAAAAACCTATGAATATGACTGGGTTTAAATTCGGTTATACAACGGCTGTTGAAGTCCTCGAAGGCCGCAAACCTTTCAGCCTTCGTAATGCTTCGTTCTCGGTGTGCTTTAGTGCCGTCCCAGATCAGTTTAGCGTCCATTCGGACAAGTTGTAGAAAGTTCATTACGCCACCGCCTTTCTATTGGGTCTCTCAATTTCTTCAACACCATCCACACTGTGCAAACTGTAAGTATCTAAGAAATGATAAAGTCCATCATGCTCTAAAGACATGATGCTTTTAGTTGGGGATGTTTCTCCCAGAACCTTGAAGTCATAAAAGAGGACTTTAATTTCGTCATTGCTCTTCACCTCAAGAACCTTTGCGGCATCATATCCAAAGTAATCTTGGATAATCCCTCTCCTATTTTTAGTATAGTTTGCCCCCTTAAACATCGCCTAGCTCCCCATCAGTCTTTTGATCATCGAAATACTTTTCATTCTTTAAATATATCTTGTAGCCATTCTTGCTGACTTCATCAGTCGGGGTGACAAAGCCAACCTCGAGTGCCTTCTCCAGAACTTGCATTTCATTTAACTCGAAGTTGAAAGCAGGGGCTTGATCTAGCCAAAGGGTTTTTCTTGTGTACTTGTGCATTCTTTTTGTTCCTTCTTTTGCTTCATGCGTGATTGCATGAGAAGACCCAACGCCGCGACGATGGGTCAACTGATGCAATCACTCTTCTACGCCGTCCAATTCATAGTATCGGCGAATTGCTAGGTTCATTGTCCTAAAGACAGTCTCACGATTACACGTTTCTAAGTGGTTCTTGATTGTGCAGAACTCGTCCCATGAGAACTCTTTCATTGGCCTAGGTTCAGCTGGTTCGCTGGGCTTCGCTGGTGCTGTGGGTTGCTTTACAGGTGGAGGTGTATCCAACTGACGAACACCACTGCCAACCTGATTTTCATTTAAGAATGCCAATAGATCGGCTTTGACTGTTGGGACGTCAACCTCTTTGTAAGCCCCTAGTTTTTTTGCATCGGCTTGAGTGCCAGCCCACTGGCCAGCTGGTGTGGAGTAAAGTCTCATTGGCCACCTCCAGCAACTAGGAGCAATATGTCCTCTTTAGCATCATCAATTCGACGCTGGCATTTATCCATTACATCTTGTTCTGGCGTGTCGGAGATACGCTGACGCAAAATAGCTCTAGTCCAGCACTGAATGACCAAGATTTGATCAAGTATGTCTGTATTAAGAGTGCTTTTCTTTACTGGGTTACTCATGACGAAAACCCCCAAACAATAACTAAAACTGTTAGAATGATGCCAGACAGTAGGGCAAAGTCTGCCCAGAACTCGGGATTTGATAAGCGATTGATTAGGTCTCTCATGACAGCACCTCCAACTCATAACCAATTGCAAACAACTCAGCCTTTAGGTCGCTGTATTCATCAATTGTCGCTGGGCTTAGATCATCAACAAGATCATCTATTGCAGACCCATGCTGTCCGATGTTCATATAAGATAAGATGAACTGGTTCCCGTGGATGTCCTGACCTTCTAACAACTTAGGAAACAAGGCTATCACATCACCCTCTGGAAACTTTCTGAATGTTACTAAAGTGCTCATTAGTACGCCTCCACAAATACAAGTGTTGAAGGCTTAAGAAAGATTTCGCGGTTCATGTCTTCAGTGTCATTGCAAGCAAAGTTAGCCGCGCCCTCCCACTTA
>Ga0209119_1004201_pt1 | contig 11979 bp, 10 predicted proteins | sample COG_03_FD_184747 | JGI IMG/M metagenome (GOLD analysis project Ga0209119, IMG submission 184747) | Pelagic Microbial community sample from North Sea - COGITO 998_met_03 (SPAdes) (version 2) | ecosystem: Environmental > Aquatic > Marine > Neritic zone/Coastal water | place: Helgoland, sampling... | reverse complement strand
TCTGCGGGAGATCCTTCGGTTCGCTGGGCTCTCTCAGGATGACAGGTTTTTTTGTTAGCCACCACAGTTTGCCACGCCAGACTGTCATCCCGACCGCAGTGGAGGGATCTCATCCAGCCAACTCCATACCCTTCGTCTGCGCTCAGGGCGACAAGCCTCTAGACTTACGCCTTGTCCACACTCCAAATCCCAGCACCGCGCACCGCAATAAACAAAAACGCAAAGCAGAACAGCGCAGCCAGTTCGCCTCGATTAATAATCGGGAACAGACTATTCATGCCATGAGCCATCCAGTAGGCTGCGGCCATGGTGCCACTGCAGATAAATGCGGTTGGTCGGGTAAACAGGCCAATCATGACCAGTACACCACCAATCATTTCAATGGCGCCAGCGGAGTACATTAGGGGGTTCAGTGGGTAGGGAAATTCAGCCGGAAAATTAAATAACTTTTGCGTTCCATGCCAGATAAATAAGAATCCGGTTACGATTCTCAGTAGTGCGTAGGCTTGTTCTTCGCGGCCATCTAATAGGTTGTCTAAAAATTTCATATAGTCGCCTCTGTGGTTTTAATGGTATTTGTTGGCAACACTCTATGGGATCTAAGACAGAACAACAATAATTATTAGGCTGAGAATAATAGGCACCGAAATACAGCTGGCGGCGAAGATGAGAATATTGCGAGCGTTTTTAGTCATAGGTAGTGACCTCCTTGTGCTATTAAAGCTAGTCACTAAACCGCATGTTTTCCACTGAGGTTGTTAGCTGCTAAAGCTAGAGGCCACGCTGCCACTCCTCGCGCAATGGGATCATGCCCGGCTGATTGATCGCGGTAGTGACAATTGACAGCAACTGCTCTTTGTCTTTGCCCAGCACGCCTTTTAACACCAGATAATTAGATGCGTGATCACTTCTAAAAATGGTTTTTTCGAGCTCTAGATTACTCAGCAATATCTGCATCTCGTGAAACAGTTCCAGTTTGCCGAGCTTGCGCCAGCGACCCTCAAAGGCCTCCTCAAAGCGTTCGCTGCCGGTGGGAAATTCCACCACCAGAGTGGAGAGATAATCCGGCTGCGCGGCGTTCATCAACTTGGCGGAGTTCAGCGCATGTTGCTCGCTGAGTTCGGGGCCGCCGAGTCCATTCAGAATCATCACTGAGCTTTTTATGCCCGCCTGTTTGATCTTTTGCAGTGCCACTAGAGAAGAGTCGTAATCTTCGCCTTTGTTGACCAGTCGCAGTACTTCGTTGTCGCCACTCTCGCAACCCACATACATCAGGCTCAGGCCGAGGTCGCGCAGATCGGTCAGTTCTTCGATAGTTTTCTTTTTTAGATTGCGCGGCAGGCAATAGGAGGAGACGCGCTGCACATCTGGGTAGTATTTATTAATCATCTGCAGAATATCCACCAGACGTCTAGTGCTCAGCGTCATGGCATCGCCGTCGGCTAGAAACACCCGCTTAACCGGATAACCTGCTTCAGCAAGCCCGCGTAATTCCTGTTCAATTTTTTCTATGGGCTTGGGGCTAAAGCGCTTCTGTTGATCGGTGTACATTTCACAGAAGCTGCACTTGTTATAAGAGCAGCCATTGGTGACTTGGAGGATTAGTGAGCGGCCTTCACTGGGTGGACGGAAGACGGGCTGAATATAGTCGAGTGGATACATGGTAGATTTTCGGCGGCTAATAATGGGATAAGTTTACAGGTTTTAGTTCGATTGCATCTGCCCACAGCCTTTTTTTGATTATTAACGGAATTAATCTAACTTTAGTTAAGTTAGGTAAAAGAATTAGTCTAAAATGCTGCCATTATTTTGATTACCAGTGACTCTATTCCATGCAAAAAAACAGCTCTGACAGGCCATCTAAATTTGGCATCGGTATCGACTTTGGCACCAGTAACAGTGCTGCGGCAGTTTTTGATGGCGAGCAGGTCAGGCTGGTGCAGCTCAGTGAGTTGAATCCGATTATGCCCTCGGCCAATTATATAGACCGAGATTTCGCCTCGACCATAGGTCAGCCGGCGATAGATGACTACATAAGCGACAACCAAGGCCGCAAGGTGGAGCTCAGTGTCGAGGTGATTGGCGAGGCGCGCACCAGTGCCGGCACTGCCGATGGCCCAGCCAGTGAATCGGAAACCACCAAGGTATACGGTCAGGCTTTTAATGATGCCAGTCTGCCTGGGCGACTATTTCGCGGCACCAAGCGCCTGCTGGGCAATACTGCCAGTGACAAGACGGTAATTTTCAGTCGGCCGTTTCGTCTGGTCGCTCTAGTAACGCCTATATTGGTGGGCATTCGCAAAGCCTTACGTGGCAGTGTTGATAACAGCAGTCAGGCCTGTATTGGCCATCCAGTGAATTTCGAAGGCATGGAGCAGGGCCGCAACAATGTGGCACTGCAGCGTCTCAGTGAATCCTATCGCCATGCGGGTATTACCCAGCAGAGCTTCTGTCCAGAACCCACAGCGGCGGCGATCAGCTATCTGTATAACTATCCCCACAGTCGCGATCAGCTAATGCTGACCGTGGATTTTGGCGGTGGTACTCTGGATTTTTGTATTCTGCGGCGCAAGGGCACGGAGTTTTCCGTTGAGGCGACCCATGGTATTGCTCTGGGTGGGGATAAAATTGACCAAACTATTTTCCGTGAGTTGGTTTTTCCGCTGCTGGGCAAGGGCGAGCGCTGGTCGCGCATGGTCGATGGCAGCGAGGTGGACACACTGTTCCCCTTTGCCGAATTTGAAGAGCTGCTGATCAATTGGCCGGTGAGCTATATGCTCAATCAAAACAAATACACCGCGTCGGTAATGCAGCGCATGGTGCTGCCGGACGAGGGGGCGATTAAGTTTAAACGTCTCTACGATCTGATTAAACAGAACTACAGCTACCAGGTATTTGAGGCGATCAAGGCGTTTAAGGCGGAGCTCTCCGTGTCTGATTCCGCGGTGCTGGATATTCCCGAGATCGATATTGAAGTGCGGCTGGACCGCTGGGAGTTTGAGCTGATGATCACCGATCGACTGTTCGAGCTGGAGCAGGCGGTAAGTTTGATTCTCGATAAGGCTGGCCTAGAGGCTGAGGATATAGATCTGGTACTGCGCACCGGAGGCTCTTCATTAATCCCCGCAGTTAAAGATATTCTTGAGAATCAATTTCCCGGTAAGGTCGTGGAGCACGATCCGTTTACCAGTGTGGCTGCAGGTTTGGCGATTGCTGACTACTACGGTTACGGTTCAGATATTCCCCAATAGAGCGTCTTTGTAGCCACCGCTCTAGCTAATCATTTTCTAACCAAGATCATACAGGGCTTTTCTTGTGGTGAATATTACTTGCATGCAACAAGCAAGATAATTACACTCTCCCCATTGATACTTGAAATGGACCCTAACATGACAACTTCTTCAGCTTCTCCGAGCACCTCAGCCACTACTGCACCTTCAAATCCGGCACAGAAAAAAGGCATTCCCCTGCGTTTTGTTACCGCTGCTAGTCTCTTTGATGGCCACGATGCGGCCATCAATATTATGCGTCGCATACTCCAGGGCGCCGGTGTTGAGGTGATTCACCTGGCTCACAACCGCTCGGTGGCCGAGGTGGTTCAGACGGCATTGCAGGAAGATGCCCAGGGTATTGCCATTAGCTCCTACCAGGGCGGCCATGTTGAGTACTTTAAGTACGCTGTAGATCTGTTAAAAGAGGCTGGTGCCGAGCATATTAAGATTTTCGGTGGCGGCGGTGGTGTGATTGTCCCAGAGGAAATTAAAGAGCTTGAGGCCTATGGCGTCGAGCGTATCTACTCTCCCTATGACGGTCAGAACCTCGGTCTTGTAGGCATGATCGACGATATGATTGAACGCTGTTCGTTGGGCACATACAGCGATGTAACTGTGGCCGCCGCCGAACTCTCCAGTGAGCTTCCGGATAACAGGGGTCGCAATAATTTATCCCGTTTGATCACTGCCATTGAGCGCGATGAACTCAGTTCAGAGCAGCAGAGTGCACTCCGCGAACAGGCACAATTCCTCAGTGCCACAGTGCCAGTTCTAGGAATTACCGGTACCGGTGGTGCAGGTAAGTCCTCACTAACTGATGAGTTGATTCGCCGCTTTCGTCAAGACAGCGCCGATGAGCTTAAGATTGCGGTGCTGGCCATTGACCCCACAAGACGCAAGACCGGCGGCGCCTTACTCGGTGACCGTATCCGCATGAATGCGATCTATCATCCCTCTATCTATATGCGCTCCATTGGCACCCGCGGTGCCACAGGTGAAGTGCCGGCGGCCCTCAAGGATATTGTCTGCGCCATGCGTCTCGGCGGTTTCGATTTGGTGGTGGTGGAGACTCCGGGTATTGGTCAGGGGGATGCCGGCATAGTTCCCTATGTGGATATCCCTATCTACGTGATGACCCCAGAATTTGGCGCCCAGAGTCAGCTGGAAAAGATCGATATGCTGGATTATGCCGAGCTGGCGATTATCAATAAATTCGACCGCAAGGGCAGCGATGATGCCTACCGAGATGTGTGCAAGCAAGTGCAGCGCAATCGCGAGGCCTGGACTCAGATGCCAGACGAGATGCCAGTGTTTGGCACCATTGCCTCACGCTTTAATGATGATGGTGTCACTGCTGCCTATCAGGAGCTGGTTGTGCTCTTGCAAAACCGCGGACTGCGCAGCTTTGAACAGCATCTGGCAAAAGTCGATCGCCGTACGCCATCAGAAAAAACCGTGGTTGTGCCTGCAGATCGCCAGCGTTATCTAGCGGAGATCGCCGCCGGTGTGCGCAACTATCACAAGCAGGTTGTGGTGCAGGCCAATTTGGCCCGCCAACAGCAGCAGCTGGCGGCAACCAAAGCCATGTTGTTGGAAAACGGCAGCGATGCACCAGAGACTATTGATAATCTGATTGCTGAGCGCAAACAGGCCATGGATGTTACGGCGAGCAATCTTTTAGAGAACTGGCCCGCGGTGGTGGAAGCCTATAGCGGCGATGAAAAAGTCGATGTGCTGCCCAATGGCAAGGAAATTGTTACCAAACTCAAGACTATTTCTCTTGCGGGCAATAAGATATCCCGGGTTTCTTTGCCGCGCTTTGAAGATCACGGTGAACTGCTCAAATGGTTGATGCGTGAAAACCTGCCTGGAGAGTTCCCCTATACGGCTGGGGTATTTCCCTTTAAGCGCGAAGGGGAAGATCCCGCGCGTATGTTTGCCGGTGAGGGCGACGCCTTTAAAACCAATCGCCGCTTTAAGGCCCTGTCGGAACACTCAGATGCCAAGCGTCTCTCTACTGCCTTTGATTCAGTAACTCTCTATGGTTTTGATCCCCATGAGCGTCCGGATATTTATGGCAAGGTGGGTAATGCCGGTGTGTCCATCTGTACTCTGGATGATATGAAAGCCCTCTACGATGGCTTTGATCTATGTAATCCCACCACTTCGGTTTCCATGACTATTAATGGTCCAGCCCCAACTATCTTGGCAATGTTTTTAAACACTGCCATTGATCAGCAGGTTGATCAGTTTGTCGCTGAGCACAGTCGCCAGCCCAAGGATGACGAGTATCAGAGCTTGCGTAGCAATACTTTACAGCGGGTGCGCGGCACAGTGCAGGCAGATATTCTCAAGGAAGATCAGGGTCAGAATACCTGCATCTTCTCCACTGAATTTAGCCTGCGCATGATGGGTGATATGCAGCAGTACTTTATCAATGAGCAGATTCGCAACTTCTACTCAGTGTCGATCTCTGGATACCATATTGCCGAAGCTGGGGCTAACCCCATCTCGCAGCTGGCCTTTACCCTGTCTAATGGCTTTACCTTTGTTGAAGCCTACTTGGCTCGCGGCATGCACATTGATGACTTCGCTCCCAATCTGTCATTTTTCTTTTCCAATGGAATGGATCCCGAGTACACCGTGATGGGTAGAGTGGCGCGCCGTATTTGGGCGACCTCAATGCGTGATCTTTACGATGCCAACCCACGCAGCCAAAAGCTGAAATATCATATCCAGACATCAGGCCGTTCACTGCATGCTCAGGAAATGAACTTCAATGATATTCGCACTACTCTGCAAGCGTTAATCGCGATCTACGATAACTGCAATAGCCTACATACCAATGCCTATGACGAAGCTATTACCACGCCTACGGAAGAGTCAGTGCGGCGAGCGCTGGCAATTCAGCTGATTATTAATCAGGAGTGGGGCCTAGCGAAAAATGAAAATCCCAGTCAGGGCGCGTTTATTATCGATGAGTTGACTGATCTAGTTGAAGAGGCGGTGCTGCAAGAATTTGAGAAAATATCAGATCGTGGCGGCGTACTCGGTGCCATGGAAACCGGTTATCAGCGCGGTAAGATTCAGGAAGAGTCGCTCTATTATGAGCACAAGAAACACGATGGTTCTTTCCCCATTGTGGGGGTCAATACCTTCCTAAGTGAGACTGAAGAGGAGCCCATGGAAATTGAATTGGCCCGTTCCACTGAAGCGGAAAAGCAAAGTCAGATCAAACGTCTGCGCGCTTTCCAAGAGACACACAGTGCAGAGTCCGCAGAAGTGCTTAAACGCTTGCAGGATACAGTGAGAGAAGGTGGCAATGGCTTTGAAGTGCTGATGGAGGCGGTTCGGGTTTGCTCACTGGGCGAAATCACCAATGCACTGTTCGACGTCGGCGGACAGTACAGACGTAGCATGTAGTCATGCTTGTTTTGTTGTCTGCTTTTGACGCAAACTAGTGGCGCCAAAAGTAGTGCGAAAATAAAACCAGGAATCTTAAACAATGTCCAAAGCCCTTCGGCTTACTCAGGTTGAGCGCAAAGAAATCTCCGACGCCAAGATGCTTGAGGCGGCGGTGGATTTGATTGTCGAGCGCGGAGCGGGCCAGGTCACCTTAAAAGATGTGGGTGAAAAAGCCGGTTACTCTCGTGGGCTGGCCGGTTATCGCTTTGGCAATCGCGAGGGTCTGTTTGATTTTGTGCTCAGATCGGTTGGCGATGAATGGCTCGGGGAGCTCACTCAGGTTACGGCAAATAGCTTTGGCTACAAGGCTATAGCTGCAGCTCTGGATGCCCATATTAAATTCTGTGAAGATGCACCGAAACATGTAGAGGCTTTTTATCGCCTCTGGTTTGACTCCATGGCACCGGACTCACAACTCAAAGGGGTTATTCTAGGTATTCATCAGCGCCGTCGCGGCGATGTTGTCAGTTGGATTGAGCAGGCTGTGGCTGCCGGTGAAGTGCCGGCGACTGTGGATGCAGGAATGCTTGCAGATCACTTTACCGCCTCGGTCAGTGGCATTGTCTATCACTGGATGACCGACCCAGATAATCTCGATGAGATGCGCAATCTCCATGAAGCGTTAAAGCAGGTGATGCAAAGTATGTTGCGCGGCTAGCTGAGGCTTTTATGCACTGTGGCACTTCTGCGCTGTGGCACTTCTCCGCTGTGGCACTCCCAGCAAGAGATATTGCCGGTCACTGTTGGCACCCCTTAGTACTTGTGGTTTCCCCCTTAAGTCTGCAATCTATTAACCTTACTTTCACGAGTTAGCCATATCATGATTAATTTCCAGCTGAATAGTAGTCCTGTCGAAGTGGATCTAGATCCAGATACTCCATTGTTATGGGTGGTGCGCGATCATTTTAAACTCAAGGGCAGCAAGTTTGGCTGCGGTATGGGTCTCTGTGGAGCCTGCACCATGCATGTTAATGGCGAGGCGGTACGCACCTGTACATTGCCTGTTTCGGCGGTTCAAGGTGCTGCTATTACCAGCATTGAAGGTCTGGGTACCCCGGACAATTTACATCCATTGCAGCAGGCTTGGGTTGAGCACAGTGTTCCCCAGTGTGGCTACTGTCAGTCCGGCCAGCTTATGTCGGCCAGCGCCCTGTTGGCGAAAAACCCCAATCCCTCCGACGTGGATATAGAGATGGCCATGAACGGCAATATCTGTCGCTGCGGCACCTACAGCAAAATTAAGTCGGCAATTAAGTCGGTAAGTAAGTCGGTAAGTAAATCTGGCGAGGCGATACGTACTCAGGGAAGCTTGGTTGAGATTTTTGACCCAGTGTTAGGCAATAAGGAGGCAAACTCATGAAAACTGCTTCCATAACAAGACGGCTATTTCTCCTCTCCACAGGCGCAGCGGCCACTGGACTCATCGTCGGCTGTTCCACTGCAGCTGCTAAAGACAAGGGTTATTCCGCCATTGCCGGGGCCTTTGAACCCAACTCGTTTATTCAAATTACCCCTGATAATCAGGTTATTTTCTATCTACCCAGCAGTGAGATGGGGCAGGGAATTCTTGATGGTTTAACCACATTGATTGCTGAGGAATTGCGGGTCCAACCAAGCGCAATTGATGTTCGTCAGGCCAGTCTTCATGAAGACTATAAAAACCCCGAGATGGGTATGCAGGCCACCGGCGGCAGCAATGCGACTCGGGCTCAATTCTTGCCTCTTCGGCAGGCGGCTGCAGACACTGCAGCGGCGATTCGCAATGCGGCGGCCAAACAACTTAATCAGCCCCTAGACAAACTATCCTTAGCTGATGGCCATGTAAACGTTGATGGCAAGTCCTATGCCTTTGGTGAGTTTGTCGCCGTGGCGGCTTTGATGCCGGTGCCAGAAAACTCCCCTTTAAGAAGCCCCAAACAGTTTGACCAGATCGGCCGTGAGCGACCGCGTTTGGATGCCTTGGCTAAATCCACTGGAACCGCGGAATTTGGTATAGATGCGGAGGTGGACAATCTGTTTCGCGCAGTGGTTGTAAGGTCCCCTGTATTAGGTGCGGCACTGCAGAGTTTTGATGCCACAGCAGCGCTCAAGCAATCTGGTGTAGTCGATGTGGTTAAGATTAAAAGTGGCGTCGCAGTTGTTGCCCAGTCTTACTGGCAAGCGCGACAGGCTGCCACAGCCCTAGAGCTGACCTGGGAAAAAACCGAACTCGGCTCCTGGTCATCAGACAGTATCTATAAAAAATTTACCGAAACCCTTAATGACAGCAGTCAAAAAGGCTTGGAGTGCTGTGATGAGGGTGAGGGCGACAAGCTGCTGGCTCAGGCCGAGACAATGGTTGCTGCCGACTATTATGCTCCCTATCTGGCTCACGCCACCATGGAGCCTTTAAATTGCACTGTTGCCATAAAGGGTGATAGCTGTGAAATTTATCTGGGCACTCAGTCCGTGCAAGCCTCTGCTGGGGCTGCGGTGTATTACGGCGACTTTGACGCGGATAAAGTAAAAATGCATCCGGCTTTTTTGGGCGGTGGTTTTGGTCGCCGCTCCCTCGGGGATGATGTTGCCGAAGCAGTAGTGATTGCCAAGCAAACCGGACGCAATATTCAGGTAGTCTGGAGTCGCGAAGATGATATGAGTAACGACTTCTATCGTCCGGCGGCGCTAGTGCGTATGCAGGCCGGTGTGTCTAAGCAGGGTTTGATTGAAACCTGGGCTGTGCGCCGAGTGGGTCCCAATATAATGGGCCATATGATTGATGAATGGTTTGAAGTGTTGGCCCCCGACTATCTCAATAAAGGCTTTGCCGATTGGCTGAGCAAGCTGGGCCATCCGATATTTAAGCGTTTTATTGCCGACCCGAGTAACGGCGATGGTATCTATGGTGACTATGATACGCCCAACAAAGCCGTGCGCCATGTGACTCAGGACCCGGGCTTACGAACCGGGTTTTGGCGTTCCGTAGGGCATTCATCCAATGCCTTTTTTAAAGAATCCTTTATTGATGAACTGGCTCAGAGTGTCGGTATCGATGAGCTGCAGTTTCGTCTCGCCAATATGAAAAATAATCCGCGGCTGACCCAAGCCACCGAAATGGTTGCGGCGAAAGCGGGTTGGGGCAAGGCGCTGCCCGAAGGGCATTTCCATGGTCTTGCCACCCACAGCTCCTTTGGCTCTGCGGTAGCGCAAATCGCTGAGGTCTCGATTCAAGGGGCAAAAATTATTGTGCACAAAGTCACCGCGGCAATTCATTGCGGCATGGTGGTCAATCCGGGGATTGTTCGGGATCAGGTAGAAGGGGGCATTATTTATGGCCTTACTGCAGCGCTCTATGGCGAGATAACCTTGCTGGATGGTGTTATTCAGCAGACTAATTTCCATAACTATCCGATGTTGCGTATGGCTGATGCGCCGGAGGTTGAGGTGCATATAGTCGAGAGTCAGGAACATCCAGAAGGGGTCGGCGAGCCGGGCTTGCCGCCATTGGCGCCTGCGGTAGCCAATGCGGTATTTAAGGCCAGTGGGCAGCGTCTACGCGATCTTCCCCTGAGGCTTAGTTAGTTGTTTGGGCTGCTACGCTTAACGCCATGAACAATCATCTTACTGAGCTGCTAAAGCATTGGTATCCACTTCGCGACGAACATCTCTGGGTGTTGGCGACGGTGTATAAAACCGTTGGACCCTGTTATCGCAGAGCCGGTGCGATGATGCTGTTTAATGATCTCGGGCAGCAGTTTGGCCTGCTTAGCGGTGGCTGTTTGGAGGCGGATATCCAGCGTCATGCGGCGCGAGTGATGCAGAGTAAGCAAGCATTGCTTGTCAGTTACGACGGCAGCGACGAAGATGATATTACCTTTCAGTTGGGTATTGGCTGCGGTGGCACAGTGCATATTGTGCTGCAGCCGATTTTGGCTGAACTGGCCTACCTCAATTTAATGGACGTTCACGAACACCTAAGTAACGGCAGCAGTGGGCTCTATTCGCAGCTTATTGCCAGTGATGGTCAGATTGAGTCTCACTGGGAAATCGCTCAGTCCTCTGCTCAAAACTCTTCTCCAGAATTAATTGGAAAAAATCATCAGACTTGGTTGCTGACAAGGCTAAGTCCCCCACCTCATTTACTGGTGATTGGCGGGGGTGTCGACGCTCAATCAGTGGTGCAGTTGGCCAAGACTTTGGGCTGGACTGTGACGCTCTGGGATTCGCGGCCAGCCAATGGGCGGCGTGAGCACTTTATGTCTGCGGATCAGATTCTCCGTCAGCCCTTGGATCAGCTTATGCAACATAAGTCTGCAGCCCAGTGGAATGCTGCAGTGGTAATGTCCCATAACCTACAGATGGATGCCTATGCAATTAAAGCGTTGCAGGGCAGCGCCATAGGGTATCTGGCATTACTCGGGCCGGCTTCGCGCAAGCAGCAGGTTTTGGCTTTGGCGCAGCTTGACGAGCAGCAATTGCACATTCCTCTTGCCGGACCAGCGGGATTAAATCTCGGCGCAGAATTGCCGGAGGGTATAGCTCTATCTATTTTGGCGGAATGCCATGCTGTCCTGCAGAGCGCTGATGGTCAGTCCTTAAGTGATGCTTTCAACGCAATGGCTGAAAGCTGACAATGACTCAGCAGATAGACGTGCTAGTTCTCGCAGCAGGGGCGGCCAGTCGTTTTGGCTCTGCCAAACAGTTGCTTAATTATCGTGGTCGATCACTGGTACAACACTGTATAGATAAGGCCAATAGGCTGTGCCCGGGTCGGGTGTTTGTTGTGCTAGGGGCCAATCAAGAGCTTGTCGAGCCGCTTATTTCGGACGCTAAGATTATTCGGAATCATCATTGGCAACAGGGTTTGGGGGTGTCTATAGCTGCAGGCATCGACAATATTGACCCTCAGTCCGATGGCCTATTAATTCTTTTAGCCGACCAAGTTGCCCTAACCACAGATGAGTTGAATTTGTTGTTGGATGCCTTTGATGGCAGCAATACAGTCGCGGCTCATTACGCTGGCCGCCGCGGTGTGCCAGCTATTTTCCCCCCCAGTCTCTATGCTGAGCTAAGAGCATTGTCCGGGGACAGCGGCGCCAAAGCGCTATTGCAGCGGTCGGATATCAATATTACTGAAATTCACCTCCCCAGTGGGGCAATGGATATTGACACACCTGAAGACTGGGCTGTTTTTCTCGAATCCCTCAACTAATTCAGTTCGATCTCCCGCACCCCCGCAGTAAAGCGTAACAGCAGGTAAAAA
>Ga0209119_1004188_pt1 | contig 12004 bp, 11 predicted proteins | sample COG_03_FD_184747 | JGI IMG/M metagenome (GOLD analysis project Ga0209119, IMG submission 184747) | Pelagic Microbial community sample from North Sea - COGITO 998_met_03 (SPAdes) (version 2) | ecosystem: Environmental > Aquatic > Marine > Neritic zone/Coastal water | place: Helgoland, sampling... | reverse complement strand
CAACATATAAAGATAATCCACGAATGTCTGAAAGTGATATTAGTGAAGCTCGAAAAAGTATGTCCGAAGCGGAGTTTGCCCAAGAGTACGAAGCTGACTTCAATACCTTTGAAGGTCAGATATGGCCCTTTGATCACGAACTATGTGTAGGTAATTTTAGTGAACTAGATACTTCTAGAATGGATGTTTTCGCAGGACTAGACGTTGGTTTTAGAGACCCTACAGCTTTTTGTGTAATCGCATATGATTGGGAAGAAGAGAAGTACTTCCTACTAGATGAATACTTAAATGCAGAACAAACTACAGATCAACATGCTGCCGAGATTAGCAGGTTAATTAATAAATGGAATATTGATTATATTTATATCGATTCTGCCGCACAGCAAACACGCTTTGACTTTGCACAGAATTATGATATTAGTACTATCAATGCTAAAAAGTCAGTACTAGACGGTATTAGTCACGTTGCCGCTATTGTTGACAATGATAATCTGATGGTAGATCAAAAGTGCTTAGAATCTTTATCTGCTCTTGATCAATACCAATGGGATCCAAATCCCAACCTAGCAAGGGAAAAGCCAAAGCATAATAGAGCATCGCACATGGCAGATGCTCTGCGGTACGCCTGCTACTCATTTCAAACGACTAACAGTGGGTTCTAAAGACACCTACTGAAAAATAGTATTTGACAATATACCTTCCACACGATATAATTCTGGTATTAAGAAATGGAAATGAAAAGAGACAAAATAAAATACATTCGAGATCGAGCTAAGTCCAGGTATGATAAAGGCTCCGAATGTTATATCTGCGGAGAGCAGAAACAATTAGACTTTCATCACTTTTATAGTCTAAGTCCACTACTAGTAAAGTGGTTAAAAGAGAAACAAAAGATAAGACCAGAACACTATACTGACGAATACATAGTTATCTGGAGAGACGAGTTTATTGAAGAGATGCAGACAGAGTTGTATGAAGATACAGTAACTATCTGCCATACGCATCATCTACAATTACATTCACTTTACGGTAGAAATCCAAGTTTAGGCACTGCTAAAAAGCAGATGAACTGGGTTGAGATTCAACGAGAAAAACATGGCATGGTATAACCCTTTTACTACTAAAGTTGTTGATCAAGATGAGCTGTACGAAAAGCTTAATCCTGCACAACCCTATTATGATGGTAAGGTTGAATCTTCTCGTGAGCCTATTTATAATTACGAAAGGGCTTACGAAGAGTTAGAAATCGTCAATCGTGCTGTTAATATGGTAGTTGATGATGCCGCTGAGATCCCTACTACTGTAGGAGATGCTACTAAAGCTAATAGTGTAGTTAAAGGTATTAAGCGTTCAAGAGTTGACTTATTACTCAATACAGAGCCAAATCCTTTTCAAGATATTAACAGTTTTCGTAGAAATCTAATTATTGACTTCCTCATTGACGGAAATATATTTATTTACTTTGATGGAGTACATTTATACCACTTGCCAGCAGACGATATGATTATTCATGCAAGTGACACAACTTATGTAGAAAAGTATACTTACAAAGAACGTATTACTTATTCTCCTAATGAAATTATTCATATTAAAGAAAACTCCTTCTATTCTATCTATAGAGGTGTTCCACGTTTAAGTCCTGCACTACGCACTATTCAACTTATGATGTCGATGCGTAAATTCCAGGATAACTTTTTCAAGAACGGTGCAGTGCCTGGACTAGTTCTAAAAAGTCCTAACACTCTCTCAGAGAAGATTAAAGAACGCATGCTTATGTCTTGGCAAGCTCGGTACAAGCCAGATGCAGGCGGTAGACGTCCTCTTATTCTAGATGGGGGTCTTGAAGTAGATGCTATATCTAATGTTAACTTTAAAGAGTTAGACTTTCAAGCCGCTATTTCAGAGAATGAAAAAATCATATTAAAAGCACTAGGGGTACCACCTATTTTATTAGACTCCGGTAATAATGCAAATATTCGCCCAAACATGCGTTTATATTACTTAGAGACTGTACTGCCTATTGTAAGAAAAATTAATTTTGGTATGGAAAGATTCTTTGGTTATAAGATAAATGAAGACATTACTGATATTCCAGCTCTTCAGCCTGAGCTAGCGGATCAAGCATCTTACTTCTCGTCTCTTGTGAATACAGGTATTATATCACCAAATGAAGCAAGAAAGATACTAGGCTACGAATCTATAGAAGGTCACGATGATTTAAGAATACCCGCTAATATAGCAGGCAGTGCTGGAGACCCTAGTCAGGGAGGCCGTCCTGCTGAGACAGGGGATACAACCCCACAAGAAGGAGACTCAAATGTCTAATGTTAGACAACGTAAAAAAGCACTACAAGATTTAGCAATGTATTTTGCAGAAAAGAACAAAGTACTTACTCAAGCAGAGTATATCAAAGCAGAAGATAAACCCATAACTTTTTCTGGTATTCGTAACGTATTTCGCAGCTACTCAAGAATGGTAGAGATGTTACAAGCTAATGAACCAGATCTTTATGCTTTAATAGGTAAGAAAGAAGTACCGGCACCAGTGCCTGTAGCTCCAAAAGTACCAAAGCCAGCAGTAAAGGTAGCGGTCAAGCCTGCTGTTAAACCAGCAGTAACCAAGGATAAAGATGATGAATAAAATCTTTAATCTTACTTCTACCTTTAAAGCTGTAGAAGGAATTGATGGTTCCGTTACGATTCGTGGAATGGCTAGTACAGCTGACTTTGATCGTGCTGGAGACTCTATTTCCGCAGAAGCTTGGCAAAAAGGTGGACTTAAGAACTTTGAAAAGAATCCTATTATTCTTTTCAACCATGACTATGACCGTCCTATTGGACGTGCCACAGGAATGAAAGCCGGACCTAACGGTTTAGAACTGGAATGTAAGATTAGTAAAAATGCCCCTGGCAATATTGCTGAACTTGTTAAAGACGGTGTCCTTGGAGCCTTTTCTGTCGGTTTCAGAGTCAAGGATGCTGATTACCTAAAAGAAACCGATGGGCTAATGATTAAGGATGCTGAGTTGTTTGAGGTTTCGGTTGTTTCCGTTCCTTGTAACCAGTCAGCTACTTTTTCTCTATCGAAATCTTTCGACTCAGATGAAGAGTATGAAGAGTTCAAAAAAACCTTTAAATTAACCAATCGTGTGGATCTAGCCGGTCAGTCTCTGGCTAAGGACGAAGTCAATACTTCTAGCATAGCTAGTGACACACCGGATGAAACGGTAAAATCCGTTCAACAGGAGACAAAAATGTCTGACATTCAAAAATCAGAAATCGACTTGGAAGCATTCGCTAAACGAGTAGCAGAAGAAACTGCCGCTAAAATTGCAATGAAACAAGCAGAAGAAAAAGCAGCTCAGGCTGCTGAAATTAAAACCGCTGAAGCTGCTCAAGAAGCTAAAGTTGCTCAGGAAGAGCAAGTCAAATCAGTAATTACTATGGGTATTGAGTCCGGCGCAGAGCGTTTGATGAAAGACGTAGAATCTAAGTTGGCTGAGAAAGATGCTAAAATCGAAGAAGTAATTAAGCAGTTCTCTGCTCAATTGGCTGAAAAAGCAACTGAAATCGATGCTATGCGTAACAGCAAGCGAGTATTTGGCGATCGTAAAGAACAAGGCGATCTCTCTAAGTGGGGCAAAGACTTCATGCACGCTAGCCTTTTGGGCACTATGACAGGCAAGGGCATGAACACTGATTTTGCTCGTGGCGTTATGGAAAAAGCTGGTATCGACTATGCTACCAATGCTGGTGACATCGATCAAGAAGTTTCTCGAATGATTGAGAAAGAAATTACTTTGAATCTTCGGACTGCTGGTCTGTTCCGTGAAATCAAAGTGAATGGCGCTGCTACTGTATTGCCAATCCAGCCTGATGTTGAAGCTGCAACTTTCCAAACTGGTGCTGCTAGTGCCGGTAACTTGGAAAATCGTGGCGCTGCTGATAACACATACAAGCCATCACAGGTAGTATTGAATGCTTATCGTTTGATCAGCCAGACTTTCATGGACAACCATGTCGATGAAGAAGTTCTCATCAACCTGATGCCTATGCTTATCGACTCAGTTGCCCGTGCTCACGCCCGTGCTGTTGATGGTGCTATCATTGTTGGTGCTGGTTCTATTACTGGTCTTGACGGCTATGCTACTGCGACCGCAACTCCTCTTGCTGGCGTTCTGACTGCTGCTAATCTGCTGGGTGCACGTAAGCTGATGGGTAAGTATGGTGTGAATCCTACTGATGTAGCTTATGTTGTATCACAGGCTCGTTACTTTGAACTGATCGAAGATGCCGGCTTTGCTGACATCACTGATGTTGGTTCTGACGTTGCTACTAAGATCACCGGTGCCATCGGCGCAGTTTACGGTTCACCAGTAATTGTCTCTGACAGCTTTGCTGCAGAAGCAACTGGCGCAGCTTGTGCCTTCGCAGTTAACACTCGTAACTACGCGATCCCGCGTCTGCGTAGCGTAACTGTTGAGCAAGACTACGAAGTTGGTAATCAGCGTCGTGTTATCGTTGCAACTCAATCACTCGGTTTTGAAGAGTTGGTTGCAGATGTTGCGGATAATCGTTCTGCTGTTAAGATCGATCTCGCTTAAATGTAGTTAAACTGGGGAGGTTCGCCTCCCCAAGTTTTTATTAATTGACCTATTATGACAAATTTGATTACACTAGAAGATTATAAAGAAGCTGAGGGCATAAACACCCCAAAGGAAGACTTGCGTCTGGCAAATTTGATTCCATCAGTGAGTCAATTAATAAAAACTTATTGCGGTAATAGTATAATTGACTATTACTCTGTTAATAAGGAAGAGACTATAAATGTTAATTGGGATACTAATATAGTACAGTTAACAGAAAGTCCTATTGTTAACATTATTACTGTAGAGGAAAGAGATTCTTATAGCTCTCCCTATACTATACTAACTCAACCGGCATACGATTACTACTTAGACACTAATACTGATAGTTTAATTCGTACTAATGCAAGCGGTTATCGTAACTGGAGAAAAGGTCCAGGAGCTGTCCGTGTAGTGTATAGAGCGGGCTATTCAGAATGTCCTGCAGATTTGAAACTTGCAGTACAGGATCTTATAACTTATTACTTAAAAGATGAGCATAAAGAACGTAAAGTTATGGGTGGCGCGAGTATTCAAAATGCTGCTAGTTCTTCGCAAACAAATAATGTTGCATTCCCAGATCATATTAAACGTGTTCTGGATTTATACAAGAACTTTTAGATGAGCACCGCCAGTCACTATGCTTTTTTAGGGAGGCTGCACAAAGAGTTATCTGTATCAAGCTCAGACTACAGAAAGCTGGTAGTAGATACTAAGTGGCACTCTTTTGTAGCCAGCCATGCTAGTATTAAAAAAGAAACTTTGATAGAGTTTAAAAGACGTAAAATTGTACCTAATAGTACTGAAATGCAGCAAATAGAAGAAGCTGCACTAAAAGCATATAATAACATACTAAAGGGTGTAAAACAAATAATACAAGATCCCAAAGTAAGCACTGATAAACGTGCCACTTATTATAATAATAAAAGACTTAGACTTGTATTTATTACTTACGGAGAACGCATAGAGAAAGTCTATCGAGCGCAACTTGATCCTAGTATTACATTTGAAAGAATCAAGATACTCTATAGAAGCGCTATTGGTACTTATTTTAAAGACTTGCAAACAATTACCGGAGATGCTATCAGGAAGTTAAGCGCCAACACAAAAACAGGTAATTTCAATAAGGAACAATCTGCAAGTAACTTCTTTAACTTAGGACATTTAGAAGGGGCGGGCGTATCTGAAACGCAATTAAGAGATTCTTTAGCTAAAGCCTTTGAAAGCATACCTATGGAATCCCAAGGTAATTATACTGATATGTTACGAACCTATGGTATAGACTTATCTTACCAGAGGATAGACTCCGAAGATATGATGAAAGTAAAAATAGAGTCAGCGGGAGATAATAAAAGTAGGGGTGGCTTTAGTGGGGCACAGAAGGTTAATCTACTTAGAAGCTTAAAACGCGCTCTGGATTCGGGATTAGACCCTTGGTTGATAGAAGGTTCAGATACTCCTAAAACTAGGAAGAAGAAACAAATAAGATCTAAGCTATTACAGCCGTTTAAAAAAATAGCTAATAGTAAAGTAAAAGTAATTACAGGCTCGGACGCTACAGTTAAAGACAGTTCTAGTAAAGTAGCTAAGCTGTCTAGTACCGGGCGCACTAAAAAAGGTTCTAAAAAACTAGTATTAGGTAAGCTAGCTACTGTTAAAGTCTCTAATAAAGCTACTAAAAGTAAGGTATCTTTTACAAATTTACTTCCTTTAATAAATGCTCGTTTACCTGGCAAAGTAGCTGATAATATGTCTAGCCCGGCTTTAAATAATAGAACCGGAACATTTGCGTCCAGTGTTAGAGCTGTAAATGTTACAAAAACAAATAAAGGTTTTGCTAGTATAGGTTATACTTACCAGAAGTATCCTTATCAGACTTTTGAACCAGGATATGCTCAAGGAGATCCTCACCGAGATCCGAGGCGTTTAATTGATATGTCAATTAGAGAGATTGCGGCGGAACTAACATTAGGTCGCCTGTATACGAGGAGATTATAATGGCAAACGAAAGACTATATACATCTAAACGATTAAATATAATTAACTCGTTAGTCTTGAAGCTAAAGGATATTGATGGTTCAGGGGCGTATTTAACAGATGTTAATGAGAACGTAGAACCTCGATTAAAGTTTTGGGATGAGATAGAAGAGTTTCCAGCACTTCACTTAAACGCAGGATCTGAAACTAGAGAATATCAAGCAGGTGGCTATAAAGATAGATTTTTCTCAGTGACAGTAAGATGTTATGTTAATGAGGAAGACGCCCAAGCTGCTTTAAATGCTTTGATGGAAGATGTGGAAACAGTATTAGAAGAAAACTCTAGGTTAGAATACGTAGACGCTTATAATAAGTCTTATTATACACAACAAATCACTATAGTTAGTATTGATACTGATGAAGGTGTACTTGAACCTCTAGGCATCGGAGAGATGCTTGTAGAGGTTCGATATTAGAAGATGCTGGCAAGAACAAACGTTCACGTCCATGCCTTTTCAAGATAGCATAGGAGAAATCTATGGCTCAACAATTATATTTTAGTCGCGACACGAAAGTATACGTCGCACCTCTAGCAGCAGACGGAGTTACTGAACAAGGTGTCTGGGAGATTCCAGTACTTGACGGGTTTTCGTTCTCACAAGCAACAAACTCAAGCGAAATTGTACTCTCTGAGATGGAATCAGCAGGCGTCGGTGGTCGCGTTAGTCGTCGTGGTCGTCGTATGTTCAATGACTCTTTAGCACCTGCTGAATGGTCTTTTTCAACATATGTACGCCCCTTTATCTCAGCAGGTACGGGTGCAGGCGCTGCAGATGATACCACAAATCATCACGCTGTAGAAGAAGTACTTTGGGCACTGATGTCAGGTCCTGCAGTCTACAGTGGTTTTGCTTTTACAGATCAGATTTTACCTGGCTTAACTAACTCTGTTGTTGACTTCTCTGAGTCTAATAAGTCAACCTTAGGTACTGCAAATATTTACTTTGTTATTGGCAATGCTAATAAGAAGTACTATAAAATAGCTAAAGCTGTTGTGAATGAAGCAAGTGTTGACTTTGATATTGATGGTATTGCTATGATTAACTGGTCAGGTATGGGTTCAGAGATTATTGAGTCTTCTCAGCCTACTGTAACAGTTAGCGAAGCTATTCTCGATACAGGAAACTTTATTCGAAATCGTCTGACTCAAGTAACTGTAGTACCAAATCAAGCTGCAGAGGGGCAAGGTGATTTAGAAGATTCTTATGCTCTGACCCTAACTGGTGGTAATATTACAATTACTAATAATATTACTTTCATTACTCCAGAAGAGTTAGGTACTGTAAACATTCCAATTGGTCATGTTACAGGTACTAGATCTGTTTCTGGATCAATGACTTGTTACTTAAGTCTTGATACTACTGCAACAAATAACTCTTCTGATCTTTGGGCAGATTTGAAAGGTATTACAGATGTTATTACAAACGACTTTGGCCTTACTTTCAGTATTGGTGGAGCTACAGGAACTCCAAGAATGGTAGTTACTATGCCTCAGTGTCATGTTGATATCCCAACGCACTCTATTGAGGATGTAATTTCATTGGAAACTTCGTTCAATGCTCTTCCTTCAAGCATTGATCAAACAAATGAAGCTACTATAACCTACGTAGGTCTTTAATATACCACAAGAAAAAAAGTTCTTGACAATTGTGGTATAGTGCAATATAATAATAAGTATAAACAGTAGGGGCTTTTACGAGCCCCTCATTATATCTGAGGCAACATGGCAAATTATAGTTTTATAAAAGATGCAAAGGTATATTTAGTCTCTGGAACTGAGCAAGTTTTACTAGACATAAGTAATGTATCTTTTAGCCAAACTTTTACTGAAACTAGTTACCCAGTAAAAACTTTGCACAATCAGTCTATGTTTGAGGGATCTGTTATAAATAAAGCAAATCCAGCAAATTTTGAATTAACTATTCCAGCCTTGCTGGAAGCTGACTTAAGAGCATTATTTGATAAACTCTTAGACTATAGTAGTTTTGACTTATACATAACAACTCAGCAAGACATATTCAGGCTAGAAACAAGTGTTATAACAAATGGGACGTTCTTAATCGATAGAGTAAGACCCCTGAGTTTAACAGTTTCAGGTGAAGCGTCTAAGCTATCAACTGTAGCAGCCCTGCCTTACACAACTGTAGGTAGAAGCTCTACCCGTACATACAATACTAGTGGTTTAACTATACTACTAGACTCTGTACATTTAGATACAGATGTAGCTACCGTTTCTGTAGAAGTTCAGAACGAGGTTTCTTGGAACCCTTGGGTAAGTGTACACAGTGGCGTGTTAGGGGAGATTTCTTACCCGTCTACTTATACTATTAGCAAGCGTATACTTTCTGGAAACATAAGTAGGCACTTAAATACTGATAATAGTAGCTCATTGAACACTTCAAGTAGTAACTCTACTTTAAATATAAAAGTAGGACAAAATATACTTGGTACTTTTTATGGATTTGAATTCGATATTGCTAGCTGTTCTTATACTAATCGTTTACAAACTGGTGGTATATTTAAACAAAGCTATGATTGGAGAATGACGCAAAACCCTACGTCTCTTTCAGACGTAATAACTTATACAACACTTTAAAGGAATAGAAAATGGAATTAAAAAAATTAATAATCAACACAAAAGCTGTCTGGGTAGACTTTCCAGGACTATCGGGTTTTGAAGTTGAAGTTGCTAATCTTTCTCGTAAAGAACTAACAGGACTACGTAAAAAATGTTTAAGTTCTAAGTTTGATCGTAAGACTAGACAAGTGGTAGAAAACCTTGATGAAGAAAAGTTTATTGTTGAATTTACACGAGCAGTCGTTAAGAATTGGAGAGGTCTTAAATTAGAGCATCTTGAAACTCTTCTACTTATTGATATGGACGGAAAAGATCCCTCCGAAGAGCTAGAATACACTGAGGACAATGCAGAGATTCTTGTAAATTCATCTACAGAATTTGATACCTGGCTCAACGAGGTAGTCTTTGATTTAGATAACTTTCGCACAAGCTCAACGGGACGAAGCGATAGACAGGTTGAAGAGATACTTTGACAATGGAGAGGCTAAGATGACAAGAGATCGTTATCTTAGTATGTGTGAACAGTTAGGAAAAGAGCCAGTAGACTCCGAAATACCACCAGACTGGGAAGATTTTCCAGAAGTTGTTACTCAAGCATTATCAACTTTTAACATGTTAGGTGATCGTATGTACCCAGAAGTTGGTTACATAGGAAAAGACTACACAAATTTAAATTACTTTATAGAACAATACGAACCTGAAGATAAAGAGTTTTTTCTAGTATTACTTAACTGGTTAGACTCAAGAGCTATTAAATCATCTCAAGAACATATAAAAAGAGAGTATGATAAGCTAAAGAGAAAAAAATAGTGGCAAATGATACTATTGTAGTTACCTATAAAGTAAAAGATGACGGCAGCCTAGAGAAGATATCACAAAAAGCTAATAAAGCTGCTAGTGCTACTGACAAGGCTGCGTCTTCCGCAGATAACTATAGTAAACGACAAAAAGGTGTAGCGGGCGCCACTTCAAATAGTACAAAAGCTTTTTCAAAAATGACTACCGGTATAAGCGGCGGCCTTGTGCCCGCGTATGCTGCTTTAGCTGCTAACATCTTTGCACTGTCTGCCGCTTTCTTGTTCCTCCGAAATGCCGCCGATGTTAAAATACTAGAACAATCTCAAGTATCCTATGCCGCTACTACAGGTATAGCTCTTCAATCTATTACTGCAGGGCTTCGTGAAGCTTCAGGAGGTATGCTAGACTTTAGACATGCTGCTGAAGCAGCTGCTATTGGTGTAGCAAAAGGATTCTCTCCTAAACAAATGGAAGATCTAGCTGCTGGTGCACGCAAAGCCTCGGCTGCCTTAGGTAGAGGATTTGAAGATGCGTTTGATCGTCTAGTACGTGGTGCTTCTAAAGCGGAGCCTGAATTGCTGGACGAATTAGGTATTACACTTAAGTTAGCGGACGCTACAGAAAGATATGGGCGAATGATAGGTAAAAGTGCAGACTCACTAACCGCGTCCCAACGAAGCCAAGCAGTTTTAGTTGAAACCCAAAGACAGCTCAATGAGCTTTATGGTGATGCTAATCCCCCCTCCAACCCCTTTGTACAGTTATCTGTAACTTTTGATGATTTAATTAAAAAAGCTACAAGCTTTCTACTACCAATTTTCTCTACTTTCGCAAATATTATAAATGGAAGCGCCATGGCAGCCGTAGCTGTTTTTGGTGTATTAGGCATTTCTGTACTTAAATTAATGATCCCCCTAGATGGAGTTAAACAAAGACTTGCAGAAATGGGTAAAGAGGCTGACCACTCTCTGGCATTAGCAATAGATTCTCAGATCGCGTATACAAAAGAAATAGACGAAAGCAAGGCTGCGTTAGAGGCTATGGAAAAAGCAGGTGTACAAGCGTCTGCTAAATCTGCAATGGAAGCAGGAGCAGGATCCTCTAAGCTATTACAAAAAGCCGCTGCGGGGGAGCCCCTAGATCCTAAGCAAAAGGGTAGATTGGCAAAAATGCTTGCCGATGCTGAAAAGCAGTATGATAATCATGGAGAAATTAAGAAAAACACTTTCAAAGGTGTAGACATACAAATAGTAAAAAGCTTTAGAGAAGCAATGGACAAAAACAGCAAAGCAGGAGCTAGTTTTGTTGATAAACAAAAAGTTCGTTTTAAAAGACTGGGTTTGGAAGCTAAGGTAATATTTTCTAAGCTAAAGTCGCGAGGCGTCGCAACTTATAAAGCTATTGGGGTTGCCGCAAGTAATGCAGGTAAACTTATGTCTTCAGCAATGAAATTTGCTGGAGTTATAGGTGTTTTAAAAATAATCTATGATATAATAATGAAAGTTGTAAGATCCCCTTTTACTATTGTATCATCTGTTCTTGATGCTATGAGTAGTGTGTTGAATCTAATTGGGCCTTTATTAGGAAAAACCATTATGGAGCCCATCGCTAAAATCTATGACTGGGTTATTAATGCCTGGAAAACTATGGCCAATCTGCTTATAGCTGGGTACAATAAAATAAGAGAAACATTTGGTAAAGAACCTATTACATTTAAATTTGATGCTGACTCTAGCTATGCTTTAGATTCTATAGAAGCTTTATCGAAAGGAACCTTAGATTTAGGCAAAGATTTTGAAAAGACTTCTGTAGGTCGATTTGCATATAACCTAGAAGCAATTGGGGACGTTGCAGTAGCACAGGAAAAGGTATTTGACTCTTTTAGTGAAAAAGCAAAATTAATGGGTCAAGACTTAAAAAATACTGCCGCAGGTTTATCAGATCCGCTTAGTAAAGCTACAGAGGC
>Ga0209119_1004183_pt1 | contig 12014 bp, 6 predicted proteins | sample COG_03_FD_184747 | JGI IMG/M metagenome (GOLD analysis project Ga0209119, IMG submission 184747) | Pelagic Microbial community sample from North Sea - COGITO 998_met_03 (SPAdes) (version 2) | ecosystem: Environmental > Aquatic > Marine > Neritic zone/Coastal water | place: Helgoland, sampling... | reverse complement strand
ACCTCTTGATCCGAGAGCGCCATCAGCATATAGCTTGATTGACTTAGCCGTTAAACGCTCGGTTTTATATCCTAAGGTTTTAAGACTATCAATTAAATCGTTGTTTGCACTGTACATAGCATATACCCGCATTTTTAAAAATGACTCATGACTTTCATTTATAAGGTCAATTTCTTCTTTACTCAATCCTCCATCGCAAACAGTTGTTAGACCTAGCGCGAAGCAATCTTCTTGGGCTATTTTTAAAGAGTTCAATTTGAACTCTTTAGAATATTTTGGAATTACAGGCTGGATTAAACTTTCCGCTTCATCAATCAAAACACCAGTCGGCTTGCCATTGAAAAGGACTATTTCTCCGCCTGCTATTTTGCTTTCGCTTGTTATACCAGCAAGGTTCAATACGTTCTCACTAGCCAAAACTGCATGACCATCCACTCGTTTTAAAACTATGTAATGATCAGGGAAAAGCTTGCTCAACGTATCATTCCTAGGAAACTCCTTTACTTCCCAATCGTTCTGATCCCAACCTCTACCTCTAATCCACTTGCCCTCATAATTGGATATGTAGCTCGATATTTTTGACACCACCTCATTAAAAGAAGTGGTTTCTACCAAGTTCAATTGATGTTTTTCATTTCCATAGCCTAAAAAATGAGAATGCGCATCAATAAATCCAGGATAAATATAGCGACCGGCTGCATCAATTTTTTGCTTGCCCTTATATCCATTGAGGATTTGATGTTCAGCACCAATAGCCACAATTTTGCCTTGATTTACTGCAATGGCTTGTGCCTTGGAAAAGGAGTCATCAATGGTGTAAATAATTGCGTTATGAATTATTAGATCTACCTGAGTGCTTGAAGTACAAGCGTTTAGTAATATAAAGACCAATATAAAAGGGGTAATTCTCATGAACGATTGTAATTATGTTGTAACCAAAAGGACCTTAGATAAGGAATAAGTATTATAAGCAGCAAAACTATGGCAGGAGATCTATATCTCATTATAGCTCCAAAAACAGGAGTCACCATTCCAGTAAGAATCAGGACGGGTAAGATGAAAAGTATAATCCAGAAATGAAACTTCGATGAGTCAGGTTTTCTAAATAGTCGGATAGTGGAAAAAACGATTGTTATCGCAATAATGAGATTCTCCAAAAACATGAGGCTTTCTGGCAATGTGTTTACTTCATATATATAAGGTCTAAATAACACATTGGCCAAAGCTTGAGGTATTGATGCGATTACCGATAGAATACTTTCTTTTAAATAGGGCATATCAAATGAGCTGCCAGGAGAAATAACCTGGACATGATTTAGAAAGTCATTCTGTTTGCGCACTATATACTCGATGAGGTCGAATCCTGCGAGATAACCCATGTATGATCCTGTTAATAGAATTCCCGTCCAAATCAATACTTGATTAAGTCGCTTGATGTTCTGTTTTTCTCTCAATACATGAACTGCAAAAGCAGGAATTAAAGCCGCAATAAAGTAGATTTTTAAAGAGAATAGAATAAGCAGGGATACAGCAGCTAAGGTTAGAGATGTGAGTTTAGGTTTGAAGTGTGCAAAATTGACTTTCAAAAACGCCCCAATTCCGAAGATTAAGAGAGCCTCTTTCAATCCACCCGACATCCATACTAAGCTTGATGGGAAAAGAACGGCTAGTGTAATGGCAAGGTTTTTATCATTATCACTGTCGATTAATGACTCTGCACACCATTTTATGCCAATGAATGCTAAGAAGCTGAAGAAAAGTCCGTGCACTTCATAGTATCCAAAGCTTAGAAAAGCTAAAAGCGCATTCACTTTAATCATAAAATGATTATCGTTATAAATGCCTGAATCAAAAGGTTTAATCCATGCATTCATTTGCTCAAAATAGAGTAATCTGAAAGCTTCTTGATCGGAATACAAATTGAAAATGATTTTAAAAAAATGAATTGGATTTTCATAAAACACCTGATTGAGAAGTATTCCATCATCAAAAAAACGATAAATATCAGCAGTGGATCGATCGGTATAATAATAAGTGAATAGCCATTGAAGGGCGAAAGTCCCTAGTACTTTTGCAGTGAATAATCCAAGAATACGCGTGCTCGACATACCGCCTCTCCATTTCAGAAGAAACCATATAAAGATTAAATACCAAATTCCACTGAAAATTATTCCTTCGATTTGCACACTTCAAAGTAAATCTTCTTAAAACAAATCAGACTTTAGAAATGAATACCAGCTATGAAAAGTTAATTTTGGCGCTCAAATTTGAATCATGAGTCAACCAACAGACTACAGTCCAGAAGAAACAGCAAAAACACTTGGTTTATTGCCGGAAGAATACAGTCAAGTTGTTAAGTATTTAGGTAGAATACCCAACTTCACTGAGCTTTCTATTTATTCAGTAATGTGGTCAGAGCACTGTTCTTATAAGAATAGTATCAAGTGGCTAAAGACTCTGCCAAAAAAAGGACCGGCAATTCTAGCGGAGGCTGGAGAAGAGAATGCGGGTTTAGTAGACATTGGTGATGGTTTAGCCTGTGCCTTTAAAATAGAGTCGCATAATCATCCGTCAGCAATTGAACCTTATCAAGGAGCTGCAACAGGAGTTGGAGGTATCAATCGAGATATTTTTACAATGGGCGCGCGGCCAGTCGGTCAGTTGAACAGTCTTCGATTCGGTGATCCTAATTCTGAAAGAACAAAATGGTTGCTTAAAGGCGTTGTAAAAGGAATTGGGGACTACGGCAACAGTTTTGGAATTCCAGTGATTGGTGGTGAAGTCTACTTCGATGAATCCTACAATCAAAACCCATTGGTAAATGCGATGTCGATTGGAATTGTTGAAACACATAAAACGATCTCTGCAATTTCTGAAGGACCTGGTAATCCAGTATTTATTGTTGGCTCGAGCACAGGAAAGGATGGAATTCATGGAGCAACATTTGCTTCAGGTGATTTATCTGATGATAGTGCGGATGACTTGCCGTCAGTTCAGGTTGGCGATCCATTTCAAGAGAAGTTGTTGCTTGAAGCCTCATTAGAAATTGCTGATACGGATTGTATTATTGGTATGCAGGATATGGGCGCAGCGGGCATTACATGCTCTACTTCCGAGATGTCCGCTAAAGGTGAATGTGGTATGGATATATATTTAGATCGAGTTCCAACTCGTCAAAAGAATATGTTGCCTTTTGAAATCTTATTGAGTGAGTCACAAGAACGAATGCTTGTTGTGGTTAAGAAGGGCAGAGAGCAAGGGGTTCTGAATATTTTCGATAAATGGGACTTGAACTGCGTTGAAATTGGCGTTGTAACAGAAGGTAATCAGCTTCGATATTTTATGGATGATAAGCTGGTAGCCGAGGCTCCTGCAGACTCATTAGTTTTAGGTGGAGGAGCTCCAGTTTATGAAAGAGAATATACCGAGCCAGCTTATTTTGCAAAGGCTCAGGCATTTGATCAGTCTATAGTTAAACAGCCAACTGACCTTAAAGAAGTTGCTCAATTCCTAATTGGGCATGTTAATATCGCATCTAAAAGATGGGTAACAGACCAATATGATTCTATGGTGGGGACAATTAATATGTCTACCAACAAGCCGAGTGATGCAGGAATCATCAGTATAAAAGGAACCAATAAGGCAATTGCGGCTACGGTTGATTGCAATGCTAGATACGTTTATGCAAACCCTGAAGAAGGATGTGCTATGGCCGTTGCAGAAGCTGCCCGAAATATTGTATGCTCTGGAGGTAAACCAGCCGCTATTACGAATTGCTTGAACTTTGGTAATCCATATAGTCCAGAGGCATATTGGCAATTTGTTGGAGCAATTAAAGGAATGAGCAAGGCTTGCCTGGCTTTTAAAACTCCAGTTACTGGCGGGAATGTTAGTTTTTACAATCAATCTACAATTGACGGTAAAACAGTGCCAGTTCTCCCGACTCCAACGATAGGAATGATTGGATTGATTGAATCCAAAGAGCATATCACCTCACTGGCGATTGCCAAGACAGGATTGAATTTGATTTTAGTTGGGGAGCATTCTGATGATATTTCGAGTTCGCAGTATCTAATTCAGTATCACAAAGAGCAATTGTCTAAATCGCCAAACTTTGATCTAGATAAGGAGGTTCAAATGCAAAGTGCGCTTTTGGCTATAATTCAATCTGGACTGGTCTCAGCGGCACATGATGTTTCAGATGGGGGTCTTTTTACAACATTGCTTGAAATGACCACTACATACGGAATAGGGGTAGAGGTCAATATAAGCGCTGAAGGAAGGTTAGATGGTTTCTTGTTCGGTGAATCTCAGTCAAGAGTCATGGTGGCGATAGAAGATGATAAACTTGATCAATTCAAGAAGGAGATGGAAAAAGCTACAGTTCCTTTTTCAATGCTTGGTAAGTCTAAAGGTGATAGTATTAAAATCAATGATATTAACTTCGGTACTATTTCCAACCTTTATGACACATACAGCAATGCTTTGCATAAAATGATGAGTTAATAGAAGATGTTGTTTCAAAAAAAAAGCCGCTAATAAGCGGCTTTTTTTTTGTGTATTAAATTTTCTAGTTGGTGATAATCAGCTTTTGAGTGCCTTTGTACTCTCCAGCCTTAACTTCTAGTATATAAGCACCTTTCGCTAGATCGCCAACATATATCGATTCATTCACCATTGAATCATTGTAGCTTGCCTTTTTCACGATTCTCCCGCTGTAATCAAGAAAAGTTAAGTTCAAGGACTTCATAGAAGTTAAATTAGCATCTATATTTATGTAGTCAGAAGCAGGGTTAGGATAAATGCTCACTTGTTCCATAAAAGCCTCAGGAATACCCAATACATTTACTGTAATCAATTCACAAGTGGTGTCTGAACCGCAAACATTCGAAACGTATTGACAAATCTTGAACTCACCTAACCTCAAGAAGAAGTGTCTGGGATCGCTTAGAGAACTATAAGTTGAATCAGAGAATGTCCACCAATATTCATCAGCATTGAAAGACTCGTCAATAAACTTGACGGTCGAAGTCACTTGCTCATATGAGAAGCCTCCAGTAGGTGCAACAGGGATATTATATACTTGTGAGTTTCGACAGTCGTTAGTCCATCCGTCCATTATAATAGTCAACTCTACGTCAAAAGGTCCAGGAGCTTGAAATAAATGTTGAGGGTTGGTAAGGTTGCTAATAGCGGTGCTGTCGCCAAAATCCCAGTCATAAGCGCTCAAGCTTGAATTATAGAACACACCAGAATTATACATCGTACTTGACGCTATTCTTGACGAACTATTAGTGAAATCAACGATTTTTTCTCCGTCTTCATTAAAGGTAAGGCACTCAAAACCATAGCTGAAATTCGCATTGAAGTTGTATTCAATTAAGGGTTCAATTAATACATCTGCATCAAATGGCAAACCATTAGCATTAAACAAGGACACCGATGCTGGAGTAACCCAAAATGTATCGCCTCCCGCTACAACTTGACCAACAGCCAGTAAATCTTGATCTCCATCACCTTCTTCCCAATCTGTAGTACTTATAAGTACAGGTGTCTCTCCAAAGTACTCCAAGGTTAATATATAGTTATCATTTCTAAGTAGATTGACAGGTGCGTTGAAAATAGCCGTGTAACGCAGCTTTCCTGAATAATTGGTATCAACATCATATTTGTTGATGCGAACGCTTGAGGAAGCAAGAGCTCCGATTGCAGTATCAGGAACGTCTCCTGGACCTTCGTACCAAATTTTGCCAATCACTTCGAAATTATCTCTGTACAAACCTTCATGATTTGCGTAGAATGAAAATCCATGTACGATCATTGATTGAGGTGCGTCAAAACGCTGACCTAGCCCTACAAGTCTCTGAGATCCCAGTGGAGCCTTGATGGCAAGTGTTCTTGTATCGGTTCCTCTCGCAGCCGTATATCTTACACTGTCTTTTCCGCAATTGAGCGCTGTGTTAGTTGCAACCGCAACATTTTGACATTCGGTTATTTCGCCACATGATGTCATCATAGTCTGACAAACCCAGTATGTTCCAGGTTGTAAATATTTATGCGATGGGTCTTCAGATTGACTAGTATTACCATCTCCAAAATCATATGAAATATTCGTGAAGATTGAACTCGCAGGAGTTTCATTTGTAAAATCAACATCAAGGTTGTCAGTAACATATGAAAATCCTTGTTCAGGTTTTTCATCAATAATTTGAGTTCTTGAGCTTTGACAATTTAGCTGTGACCAACTAAATATTCGGGCGGTTAGAGTCGCAGCAAAAGGTCCATTAGTCGGATAAAAGTGCAAAGGGTTCGAGGTTTGTTGAACGGGAGAACCATCTCCATAATTCCAAGTTTGAGCTCCTGGCTGATTGAAAAAGGCGTACCTATTATACATTCTATGGTCCACAAGGATGGAAGCATCATTGAAAAACTCCACAGTATCTCCCAATTCATTAAACAAACACTCAGGATCATTTATGAAGCTCGCTGTTAAGTTATAAGTTACAAGTGGCTCAATAAAGAAGTCTGCGTCAAAGGCTATCCCATTTAGGTTCGGAGAGAAAACATCTGACTTTACCCATCCGCTGCCTTGGTAAGCTCCTGACAGCCATTCTTGACCTCCATCTCCACCGCCAAGAACTTGATCATATTCATTATGAAGAAATGAAAAGGAGTTAGAATCATTCTCAGTCCTTATGACCACTGTATATGAATTACCTGTTGTTATTGTGTTGAATAATGAAACGTTAGAGTAGTAATCAAAAGTGTATACTGTATCTGTCGTGTCTATATAGCCAATATTGATTGTGTCAGACGCTAAAAGAATATTACCTGGAACACTGTCCACTGTCGCATTCCTAATTTCTACTATCACAGACATAGAATCACTGTAATTCAAATTGGCATCAAATGAATCGGTTTTGAAACCATAGAATTTAACTCCACTTATAGAAATGTCTTGAGGAGCTTCATAATACTGATAAACAGCACTAGTAAAAATTGGATTCAAACTAAGTGTGTCGAAGTTGCTTGATTTGGAATAAGTGTATTTCAGGGTGTCTAATTGACAAGTAACGGTTTGGGCAACTGAAGAGCCTAAAACAGCAAGCATTAATATCAAAAACAATGAGTATCCTTTGGTCATAAAACTGGGTATATAGTAAATATGTATAACTAGACGCTTATAATATGTTTAAAGTTGACTTATAAAGTCGGTAAATTTAAAGAATATTGTATTCGAAGCGAGTTTCACTTTGTCAATTCAATATATGAATGTATTAATCACAGGAGTCTCCAAGGGAATTGGTAAAGCACTCCGAAATGAATTTATATCTCAAGGCCATGAAGTCTGGGGTATTAGCAGGGAAGATGATCTTAAAGCAACTGAGTCACTATCATATCACCATGTTCAATTTGACTGGATCGATTATGATGGCCTTTCAGCAACTCTTATAAAGGTGCTGCAAGGTGGTAAATTCGATATCGTCATTAATAATGCCGGATATTTAAGTAAAGGGAATATCTTAGATGATAAGATTGAGGTTTTCAATATACATATGAAGGTGAACGTGTGGAATGTATTAGAGATAACAAGACTTCTTATAACGAAAGGTATGCTGGGCGAAGGGGCTCATGTTGTGAATATTGGCAGTATGGGTGGTGTCCAGGGCAGTTTAAAGTTTGAAGGACTGTTTTCATACTCTGCAAGCAAAGCCGCTTTAGCGACCCTTACTGAGTGTTTAGATGCTGAATATGGAGGTAATCTACTCTCTTTCAATTACTTAGCGCTTGGCGCGGTGAATACAGAGATGCTCAAAGAGGCATTTCCAGGATACATTTCACAAGTCAATCCTGAAAATATGGCGAAATACATAGTTGCTTTTTCATTGACTTCTGGACAATTAATGAGTGGGAAGATCATTCAGGTGTCAAAAGTTGACCCTAAAGGCTAATTTTTTTTATCTGATAATCAGAGGTTTAATCATGAATGAGCTGTTTGAGGTCTGTTTTCTTCATCTTTTTTATGGCATAGGCTTGCGCAAATCAAATATGGTTTTATCTTTGCGCTCCCTTTGAAAGAAGGATGTTCTTTGAAAAGATTGAAAAGATAGAAAAGCCAGCATGTATCCATGGGATTTTGATCTGATTGTATTATTAGTTTTTACAACGGAGAGTTTGATCCTGGCTCAGGATGAACGCTAGCGGCAGGCTTAACACATGCAAGTCGAACGGTAACATAGTCAGCTTGCTGATTGATGACGAGTGGCGCACGGGTGCGTAACGCGTATGCAACCTACCTTTAACTGGAGGATAGCCCGAAGAAATTCGGATTAATACTCCATAATATATGTCCTTCGCATGTTGGACATATTAAAGCTTTGGCGGTTAAAGATGGGCATGCGTAACATTAGCTAGTTGGTAAGGTAACGGCTTACCAAGGCTACGATGTTTAGGGGGCCTGAGAGGGTTATCCCCCACACTGGAACTGAGACACGGTCCAGACTCCTACGGGAGGCAGCAGTGAGGAATATTGGTCAATGGACGAAAGTCTGAACCAGCCATGCCGCGTGCAGGAAGACGGCCCTACGGGTTGTAAACTGCTTTTATACGGGAATAAACCCTTGAACGTGTTCGAGGCTGAAGGTACCGTACGAATAAGCACCGGCTAACTCCGTGCCAGCAGCCGCGGTAATACGGAGGGTGCAAGCGTTATCCGGATTTATTGGGTTTAAAGGGTGCGTAGGCGGGCTATTAAGTCAGTGGTGAAATCTCTCAGCTTAACTGGGAAACTGCCATTGATACTGATAGCCTTGAATTTAGTTGAAGTAGGCGGAATGAGGCATGTAGCGGTGAAATGCATAGATATGCCTCAGAACACCGATCGCGAAGGCAGCTTACTAAACTAACATTGACGCTGAGGCACGAAAGCGTGGGTAGCAAACAGGATTAGATACCCTGGTAGTCCACGCTGTAAACGATGATTACTCGCTGTTGGCGATACACTGTCAGCGGCCAAGCGAAAGTGATAAGTAATCCACCTGGGGAGTACGTTCGCAAGAATGAAACTCAAAGGAATTGACGGGGGCCCGCACAAGCGGTGGAGCATGTGGTTTAATTCGATGATACGCGAGGAACCTTACCAGGGCTTAAATGTAGAACGACCGATTTGGAAACAAGTCCTCTCTTTGAGCGGTCTACAAGGTGCTGCATGGTTGTCGTCAGCTCGTGCCGTGAGGTGTCGGGTTAAGTCCCTTAACGAGCGCAACCCCTATCTCTAGTTGCCAGCGGATAATGCCGGGGACTCTAGAGAAACTGCCCGCGCAAGCGGTGAGGAAGGCGGGGATGACGTCAAATCATCACGGCCCTTACGTCCTGGGCTACACACGTGCTACAATGGTCGGTACAATGGGCAGCTACCACGCAAGTGGATGCGAATCTCTAAAGCCGATCTCAGTTCGGATTGAAGTCTGCAACTCGACTTCATGAAGCTGGAATCGCTAGTAATCGGATATCAGCCATGATCCGGTGAATACGTTCCCGGGCCTTGTACACACCGCCCGTCAAGCCATGGAAGCCGAGGGTGCCTGAAGTCGGTTGCCGTAAGGCGCTGCCTAGGGTAAAATTGGTAACTGGGGCTAAGTCGTAACAAGGTAGCCGTACCGGAAGGTGCGGCTGGAATACCTCCTTTTTAGAGAAAACAATCGGTATATGCTGGCTATCTTTTCATCTATTATAAAATAGAAAACTGAGTTGTGCGTCCCGAATCCCATTCAGGGATTCCAGAAGGGCTCGGGCTCATGTATAGTCCCGTAGCTCAGCTGGTTAGAGCGCTACACTGATAATGTAGAGGTCCGCGGTTCAAGTCCGCGCGGGACTACCCAAATTTTGGGGGATTAGCTCAGCTGGCTAGAGCGCCTGCCTTGCACGCAGGAGGTCATCGGTTCGACTCCGATATTCTCCACTAGTCAGGTTTTCTATCTTTTTAAATTGTTGGAATAGTATTTTGATGGTGCAAATCCATCTCCAACACAAACTCATCAAAAGTGATGAGTGTAGTTCTTTGAAATCTTGGATAATATAGAGTAGAAAATTAACAAGAGCAAACGGTGGATGCCTTGGCTCTCAGAGGCGATGAAGGACGCGACAAGCTGCGAAAAGCTGCGGGGAAGTGCAAATAACTTTCGATCCGCAGATGTCCGAATGGGGAAACCTAGCAGGTTGAAGACCTGTTGCCACTTCGGTGGTGCCAACCCGGTGAACTGAAACATCTAAGTAACCGGAGGAAAAGAAAACAATAGTGATTCCCTAAGTAGTGGCGAGCGAACGGGGAACAGCCTAAACCAGCGTTGTTTCGGCAATGTTGGGGTTGTAGGACTACAATGTGGAATATGTATTTTTAGTGGAACAGTGATGGAAACACTACCATAGAGGGTGATAGTCCCGTATACGAAAAAAATGCATTACCTAGTAGTATCCTGAGTAGGGCGGGACACGTGAAATCCTGTCTGAATCTGCCGGGACCATCCGGTAAGGCTAAATACTCCTGAGAGACCGATAGTGAACAAGTACCGTGAGGGAAAGGTGAAAAGCACCCTGAACAAGGGAGTGAAATAGTACCTGAAACCGTTTGCTTACAAGCGGAGGGAGCCTTCGGGTGACCTCGTGCCTTTTGCATAATGAGCCTACGAGTTACTCCTCAGTAGCAAGGTTAATTCCATTGATGGAAGTAGCCGAAGCGAAAGCAAGTCTTAACAGGGCGTGTAGTTACTGGGGGTAGACGCGAAACTTAGTGATCTACCCATGGTCAGGTTGAAGCTCTGGTAACACAGAGTGGAGGACCGAACCCGTATACGTTGAAAAGTGTTGGGATGAACTGTGGGTAGGGGTGAAAGGCTAATCAAACTAAGAAATAGCTCGTACTCCCCGAAATGCATTTAGGTGCAGCCTCGGAATCGAGTGTCATAGAGGTAGAGCTACTGATAGGGCTAGGGGGCTTCACCGCCTACCAACCCCTGACAAACTCCGAATGCTATGACATATGTCCGGGAGTGAGGGCATGGGTGCTAAGGTCCATGTCCGAGAGGGAAACAACCCAGACCATCAGTTAAGGTCCCGAAGTATATGCTAAGTTGTTCAAACGAGGTTTGACTGCATTGACAGCTAGGATGTTGGCTTGGAAGCAGCCATTCATTTAAAGAGTGCGTAACAGCTCACTAGTCGAGCGGTCGAGCGTGGATAATAATCGGGCATAAGCATATCACCGAAACTGTGGATTTATGGTAGGGGAGCATTCTAGTGGCGTTGAAGGTGTGTCGTGAGGCATGCTGGAGTAACTAGAAAAGAAAATGTAGGCATAAGTAACGATAATTCGGGTGAAAAACCCGTACACCGTAAGACTAAGGTTTCCTGATCAATGCTAATCAGATCAGGGTTAGTCGGGGCCTAAGGCGAACCCAATGGGGTAGTCGATGGATAACAGGTTAATATTCCTGTACTTGTATATATTGCGATGTGGGGACGAAGAACCGTACTTACTACGTGCTGACGGAAATGCACGTTGAGCCTAGTCTTCGGACGAAGCGAAGTAGGGAAAGTGCTTCCTAGAAAAGCCAATAAGCTTCAGATATATGCAACCCGTACCCTAAACCGACACAGGTAGTCGAGGAGAGTATCCTAAGGTGCTTGAGTGAATCATGGCTAAGGAACTAGGCAAATTAGCCCTGTAACTTTGGAAGAAAGGGCGCCTCCCTAGCTTGCTAGGAGGCCGCAGTGAATAAGTCCAGGCGACTGTTTATCAAAAACACATGGCTCTGCTAAATCGAAAGATGATGTATAGGGCCTGACACCTGCCCGGTGCTGGAAGGTTAAGAGGTGGGGTTATCCTTCGGGAGAAGCTCTAAATTGAAGCCCCAGTAAACGGCGGCCGTAACTATAACGGTCCTAAGGTAGCGAAATTCCTTGTCGGGTAAGTTCCGACCTGCACGAATGGTGTAACGATCTGGACACTGTCTCGG
>Ga0209119_1004172_pt1 | contig 12034 bp, 25 predicted proteins | sample COG_03_FD_184747 | JGI IMG/M metagenome (GOLD analysis project Ga0209119, IMG submission 184747) | Pelagic Microbial community sample from North Sea - COGITO 998_met_03 (SPAdes) (version 2) | ecosystem: Environmental > Aquatic > Marine > Neritic zone/Coastal water | place: Helgoland, sampling... | reverse complement strand
GAGAAGCCAGGCAAAGCCAACCATTCCAGATATAATTAAAAAACGTTTCAGCCATCTCTGGTTTATATAACCTACGAGCAACTGTTTTAGCGACTCTTTGGTATGCCTCTCTAGGCGTTTCTCCGTCAAATAAATATCCCCCGGATATTGTCTTCTTGTATACGTCCGTATTACCCCACGCAGGGTAATCTTCTCCTTTAATCCATTCATTGTTCCACATTATGTTATTAAGTGTATTAACCAGGCTATAAGCCCATTTATATTTAAAGCTACTAGATTCCATTGTTTTCTAGAGCTAGTTTGTATTACCACCAGTATAAATCCTACTATATAAAGTTTTGGATCTATAGTCCATTGGGCAGCGATTAAAAAACCACTACCCATGTAACCTGCTCTAGTTGCTAGTCTCTTCCAAGGAGTTAGCCGCTTCTGCCTTACTAGCTTGCTCAGCAGCCTGCTCCTTAACTCTTTCGATTGCTTTATCATACCCAGGCATGTGTTTAATTGTTTCTAATACACCTAGAGCTATTGTAGCTACTTGGTTTAATTCTCCTATAAGCTTTTGATTGATTAACCCTAAAGTTTCAATCTTATTTTTCATTTCAATTAGTGTCTGTTCTTTCATATAATTGTTTTATAATTTCATTGTTAGTTATTAATTTACTACCAAATATCTTCGAAGTCTTCTCCTTCGTTGGCTTTTGAATAATCAGTCGGCCTAATAGCAAAGAAATCAGTATGAGTGACGCCCCCGGTAAGATGGTAAAACCAATCAAGATTACCCGCTGCTTTAGTGTCATACGCGAAATAATTACCCAAGTCGACATAACCAAGCTCCACAAGTTTTTCATTTGTTCTCTTTTTTATAAAGTGTTTTAAATCATTAGCTGAGATACCCTCTATATCACCCATCTCAAACATTTTTTCTATATATTTAACTTCAAGACTAACCATTGTTTCAGCAGCTTTTATTACATCTTCTCGACATAAGCTCAACAGCTGATTATCTTCTTCGCACATATGCTTAAATAATTGACAACCCATTTTGCTATGCAATGATTCATCTCTTACTGACCATTTCATTTGTTGCCCAATTCCCTTAAGTAAATTACGTAACTGAAAAGAATACAACACTGCAAAGGCAGAATAAAGACTAACACCTTCAGCGAAGGCTGAGAATACAGCAAGAGATTTAGCAATACCAATTGTATTGTCGCCATCGTAAGAAACGAGGTTATCAAAACGATCTGCCGTAGCAGGTTCGTGTAAAAATGCTTCATAATCTTCTAATTTTAATGTTTCGTTTAAATAACTATAAGCAACTGCATGAACAGTTTCTTGTGACCCAAACATCATTGCCATTTGCTGGATCTCATGTTTAGGAAACCATTTAACAACTTTTTGAGTCCAATAGTCGGACACGGCGCACTCTGTCTGAGCAAACCCAAGTAAAATGTTTCCGACGAGGTTTTTTTCTTTTTCATTTAGTTTTTCTTTCCAATCTTTAATATCACTCTGCATTGAGATTTCAGTGTGTAACCAAAATGCTTGTGCTTGTTTTAACCAACCTTCAGTGTAGTACTCAGGGTATTCAAACGGTTTGTACGCTATGCGCTCATCAAATAAACCCATTACTTATATACTGTTAGTGCTAAGTCTATAAATGGTAAATATAGTACGTGTATGTCTATATCAAACTCTTTGTATGATCTAAAACCTAGCAGTACTCCAGGATAAAAACCTATTTCTAAAGCCCAGGCTGATTCATTTTCGTTTTCTTTCATGTGCATTTAATATTATATCTTTTATGTAATTGTTCTATGTCTTTTGATCTTACTTTTCCCTTAGCTTTCCAGCTCCACTTTACGAACTTATCTATTTGACGCTCAGCGTATCTTTGTCTAGCTATTCGTTTTGCTTCAAAAGGATTAACCTTACTGTCTCGTCGCATTCGTTTTGGTTTTGTGGTTTATATAAAGTTACATTGGGAAACTGTCTTACTATAAGTTGCTTAAATAACTTCCATCGCATAGGAAATGATTCATTAGCTCTACCTTTGGTTTCAATTATAAAATCGTCACCTATAAAATCAGGAGTGTACTTAATTGGTAATATACGCTTACATCCTCTATTTTTGTAATCACCTTTACCATTTGACTGTCTTTCATAGACTTCGTTTTCAAAATGAAAACCATTTAGTAAAACAAAAGTTTCTCCTTCGTACTTGGCTTTTATTTTAGCTTTACGCAAAGCTATATACATATACTTTTCAAGACCAGAAGCAAAATCAATACCATCATATGATACTTTTTTTGATCTTACAGGTCCTCGCTTACCCCGCTTACGTTTATAAGTTTTCTTCATAATGTTCACCAGTATTACCGTTTTGACCTATAACATTCATGCGATTCATCATAGCATCTTCAATCTCGTCAGTTAAACAACGCCTTGCTGCTTCAATATATAATAACGCATCCATTAGTTCTTCTTGAACATCAACTAAAAACCTATCAAGATCTTTTTCTTGACCGACAATTTCTTGCATCATTGTAGCTCCGTATTTTTTTTGACCCACTAGACTGCGTTGATCCATTTTAGCTAACACCTGTTGAACTATTTTATCTTCAGTTTTAATTCTCATTACAGTGTTTGTTTTAAGTTTTCAGATTTAACAAAAGTTCCATTAACCATTTTACCTTGTCTAGACTTTATAACATTATATGCACTGTCTATACATTCTTCTATGTTATAACCTCTAAGTTCTGATAAGTTTGTTAACACTACAACCATGTCACCTATAGCATCTACAACTTCAGGCTCATCGTTTTTTAGTATAGCCTGAGCAAGTTCACCTGCTTCTTCCATTAGCTTTACAAATTGAGTTCTAGAGTCGCCTGATTTATATATACCTTTGTCTTTAGCCCAAGACCTTATTAAATCAAACCTTTCGCAATCAGCTTTATTACTTATACACTCTTCTTTTTTGTTTAAAAATTCTGAAGCATAAGCCTTGTTATATATGTAACACCTGTTTACATTAAACATAGATGTTTTAGCGTTTTTAACTATCCAATCAGAAGTTTGATCATCTAAACCAAAAGTACCGTGGTTAGTGTGCCATTTTAAACCTATATTGTCTAATAAATTACCTTTAAGTTTATTTAAAGGTATTGGAAATGTTGTTGTTTGTTCTGTTACATTTAATTTCATTTGATTGTTTTTATTAATTAAATTTCTATAAGATTGTCTATCAACCTTATAGCCATGAGACTGTTGAAGTTCTATTTCTTTGTCTGATATATAGTCTATATCATCACTAGTAAGTAGAACTTCGTATTCGTCTGCGCTGTAGCCTTGTTGGCGCGTAACCCTGTCTTTAAGATTACATGTAACTCCTATTTTTTTACCCGGAATATGGTATAAATAATACATCATTTTTTATAGTTTATTTTTATATAAGTGCATGTTGTGTGCGTGGTGATAATACCAGCCTGTCTTGATATGTAACATATCTGCAACCATTTCTTGCAATGATGCAAACTGATACTGGTCATTGCAGAAACCGTACCAGATGTCATTAGAACGCATATAGACAGACATACAAAGCTTTTTGTCTATGATCGAAAACTGTATAGCATAAGTACAAGGAGTGTCCTTGTCATATCTATCGTGTTCTTTTGCATCGTATATACTTATAGCAGCTTGCCTAGTATCTGGATTATCTCTTAGCTTATTAACTACATAACCCAATTGGTTATTTCTTTGCCATTGATAACCATAGTTAGAATTAACTTGACCATACTTATCAGCCATACGTTCCCATATCGGTGGTACTTTACCATATAACTCAGCTAGTTTATCAACACTAGGATCTCCAGACAGATACCAAGACCACTCAGCTGCAGCATATTTCTTACTCCACTTACGCTCAGTGTTTGTTATTGCTTTGTCTGAAGGATTATCTATATAAAAGCCACAATTAAATATAGCTTTTGTATCACCAAAGTCAATTCCTTCTTGTAGTATTTTATCTAACACTGCCTCGTAAGCTTCATTGGCGTTTTTAAACCTTGTTTTCATATTTATTTTTATAGTATTTATAGTACTCATACATCTTAATCCATATATCTAGTTTTTTATAGTCTTTTGGATCTGTGTTTGATTTACCGTTATTTAATATTTCTATAGTCCATCTAGCTTCTTTTATTGCTACTGGTGTAATATATATTTTATTTCTTATACACCATCTCATAGCTTCAGCCTCTTCTTTAGTCGGGGTATAATCACCCATATCCCATGGTGACTTTCTTTTAGCCATTTACTCCCAAGGCATTTTTTCAGCTGACACATCTAAAGGTTCATGAGGTATAAAACAACCTGACCTTGGCTCCCATTTAAAATGTGATTCAGCTCCATTTTCTCCTAAGTTTTGAAACTTAACCTTAAGAACTTTACATTTAACAGTCTTAGCTTCATAATCTCTGTGAACTAATAAACCATGATAAGAAGCATCGTACCATTCACCACCACCTTTAATATTATACATAGTTGGTTCTTCGATCTTACCATCTTTGTCTTTATACATTTTAGTTGGATGGGCTACAATAAATACTAGTACATCGTACTTTTTAGCAAAGATTTCAATCTTGCTTAAGTACTCCATAGTGTATCTATTAACGTCCTCAGTTTTACAGTCTACGTCTCTAACTTTATTAAATGGATCAATAACTAGGCATTTAATACCTTTACGTTTAACTAGCTCAGCTCCTTTCTTTAGAACAGACTCTAATGTATAACGTTCCATATCAATATGAAAGTAATTACTATTACAATGATCCGCTATTTGATTCCATTTATCACCACCAATATCTTCTTTAGAAGGCATACCTTGCCAAGTCTTACGCATTAACTTATGAGCGTGAAGATACGTCGGTACATTTTCTGGCGAAGCGAAAGCTGTTTTCCAACCATAATTCGCATTATAGCCGACAACCATTTGATCGACAAAATCACTTTTACCGGAAGAAGGTATACCAGTGACAGTAATAAATTGACCGGTATAAGTTGAAAATATTTCATCAAAATTACTAAGCCCGACTTGAAATCCTTTTTTAAAGCCATTACGAACAAAATCTGTAATTTCATCTTCGATGTCTCTGAAAGTAGTAACATTTTCGAGTGGTACCGGCTTTGCTCCTGTAATTCTTTCTGTAAGTTTATCTGCTCCATATTTTTGTAAGTATTCATTTGCATCTTTACAATCTTCAAATGTTGTTAAAAAACAAACTTCAGATCCAAGCCTTCTAATTAACTCTGTTTGTAATGCTTGTCCAGCTTCATCAGAGTCTACGGCTAATATAATCTTTTCTTTGTCTTCAAAGTAATCAATACAACTATCTAAGTAGTCTAGGTTATTGGAGTTAAGTGTTGCTCCATTAGGAACTGATATAGCGTTTGTTATACCAGCTTCATGTAATGCTAATACATCCATTTCGCCTTCAACAATAATACAGTAATCATACCCTACAATACTATCTATATTGTAAAATACTTTTTCAGCCCCTTTAAATAATTTAAAGTTCTTTCTTCCATCTCGGTATTTAACATTAGTTAATTCACCGCCCATAAAATAATTGAACTTTATTACATTCTCGGTTTTACCGGTCTGTGGCATCCACTCAGGACCCTCACTGATTTGTAGATCAGTAAGAGTCTGAGATGATATACCTCTTGTTTGAAACCATTCAACAACCTTATCACTAACAAACTCTGGATATTCAGTAGCGTTAGGTGGTCCTGAAGGTTTAACATACGTTTTTTCAGCTTTACCTTTACGTTTGTAAGTGTGTAGTTGAAATGATGTATTACAATTGTGACAAGTACCGAGACCCCGTTCCCAATCATAAGAAGCACACTTTGCTTTCTTATTCGCAGGTTTTCTAGTATGAGAACAAACAGGGCATACACCCTGCTTCTTCCCTTGCTCTAGACCATGCTGATTGAACGTGTCAATCGCAAATCCATTGATCTCTGTTGTCTCTATTTGCATAGGTTATTTAATTTAATTTAATTATTCTTCGTCTCTACAATGAGGGCATATATCACAAAATTCAAATTCCTCTGTACTCATACCAGCATGACATATTTGACACGCTATCTCTCCGTTATTTCTATACATTAGAACGGTAGATCATCTTCTTGTTGAGTAAAAGATGGTGCAGCTTGTTGAGGTTGACCCTCTCTAGGCGCAGCCGCCACGTTATCTCCATTTGTCCATACTACTTTTACGTTTCCTAAATAAACTTTAGCTACTTTAGCTTCACGTTCTTCTTTAGATTGCTCTACTACTACTGGTCCTTGATTACCATAGTTATCAACCTCGTCATTGATAGTAATTGTAATTGGTAGATAAGATCCTTTTTTACCCTTGTAGATTTTGTCTTTTGGGATTTCATTTAAATTGATGTTTGCTTTAATAATGCTTGCCATAATTTTAAAATTTAATTTGTTAATGTTTAATAAATTATCTATAAGTAATCGTATTGTTTTTGTTTTTTATAACGTCTTATTTATAAAATAATTCTCCGGTTTAAAATCCGGGTTGTTAAAAAATAGATCATAAGCTTCTACAGCTTGCTGAACTTTTTCTTCACCATCTGATAAGAATTTTGGTGAACAATCGTATATGCCTATTTGTTTTGTTGTCTTATCTATAGCCATAAAGATCATCTCATAACCGAACAGCTTTTGATATATATAAGCTTGACTGTTGTAGTTATATTTAGTAGCTGAATACTTAAATTTATTTATATCAGCGGTAGTTTTCAGATCAATAATAAGCTTTTCATCGTGATTTATTATATCAGCCTTACCTTTCCAAAGTTTACCGTTTATTTCAGCTATTCCAGGAACTTCGTAGTCCACGTTTCTACCGCGTATTAAACCTTTACAAATATCATTGCTCATCATAGTTTCTACTAGCATTTCTATTTTATCAACTTCATGTTGCAATAGACACAGTTCTCCTTCGCTTATTTCTCTGTAAGCTTTAGTGTTTCTAGTAGTTGCTTCAACTATTTTAAATCCTTTTAATTTATGAGGCTCTAATATAGCTGTATGAAAATAACCACCAATTAAAAACGCTGGTATAGGTTTCATAGGTTGACCAAGAGATAAAGGATTGCTTAGTAATGTAGATATGTCTGAGTTACTTAGAAACTGTTTACCAAAATCTCCGTAGTAATGTTTATCATCTTTTAACTTTTCTAATTCTTCTTCTCTACTCATTATAAGGTTTTTAATACATCAGCAGGAATATCATACTTACCTTTAATAGCTTCTATACTACCGCCAGACTTTATAAAAGCTTTTGCTTTTGTTAACGCTGCTCCTTCTAATTTTGGTTTAGCATCTTTACCGTGATTGTTTATAGCGTCGCTATCCGCGGTATCGTCAATTAAAAATAAATTTCCAAGAGCATACTTTTTTCCATAACTAGAAGCACTACCGAACTTTTGAGGCATTTGCATACCTTTTTGGTTTAAATCAATACCTACAATAGCATTAGCATGTATAGCATTCTCGCCATCACTAATTGTTGCTTGTGAGTTCATTATTGGAAATGGATCAAAACTGATAATTTCTTCATTGATTGTTACACTAACTCCTAACTCTAATAGGTAAGGTTTTGTTGCTTCTAGGATGTCTTCGGCTGATCTGAAATTGTATTTGCCAAAGGAGTTAAATCTAGATTTTTTAGATTTAAATTTTGTCTGGATCGTTGCCAGCTTTTCATTTAGTTTCATAGTTTTATAATTACATATTTAGTTAATAATTTACTGCTTAACTTACAGAAAGTCAATCACTTGCGAGTAATCCGTACTTTCTATTAGCTTGTTAATAGCTTGTTTTTTTATTTCAGAAACAGTTACATAATCTCTTGCTCCAATTATATTTAGTTTTTTAGCTATATCTTTTGCTGAATGCTTATCGCAGTCTAAGCCATAAGATAATCTTAAAACTTCATATTGCTTATTATTCAAGCATTGACTCATCAAGCTAGTTAAATAAGCATTCATTAATTGAATATTGTAAGGTTCAGAGTTATCAGGTATTGAGGTAGACCACGACTCCCATGCTTCAAAATCACCTTCATTAAAATGAGTATCAATACTTAAAAATATAGAGTTAAAAAACATTTCAACTGCTTTTTTATCATCTGGATTTTTTCTCATTTCATTTAGTCTATGCTCAGGTATTCTTATATTTCCTCTAGCTTTATCTATTTGTCTTCTAATAGCTCCTTTAATTCTTTTACTTAAGAAAGATTTTAAAGTTTTTTCTACATCATTAGAACTGTTTAAAAATTCCCAATCGATCTTGTCAACTGCTTTTATTAATCCTTCAGAGCCACATTGTATTATGTCATTAATACTTAATATACCCGAAGCTTGATCTGATGTTGAAAACTTACGAGCTAAATTTTCTACTAAAGGTAAGAACTTGATTATTAGTTCATCTCTTGAATACTCATCCCAAAATTTACCTTCAATATTTAGTATTGATTTTTTTACATCTTCTTTGTATCTAACATAGTTCTGTACATTATATTTCTTCATGTTGATCTACTATTTCAAATGCTCTAGCCATTTTGTTATCATCAGAGTAGTATATGTTACCTATACTTGCCATCCATTTGTTAAATTCTTCTACCATAATTGTTGATTTAATAATTCTTTTTCTTTCTTTAATTCGTTACCCATATTCCTGTGAATCGTTCTTTGTGAACAACCTAACACTGATGCTAGTTTTGTTATTGTTATTTTAGATCCACTGTCATTTATATCTAACATACTTTGATATATATCATCTTCATTAACTTTTTTAGATCTACCTACCAAACTCCCGACTATACTCATCTTCTCAACAGGACTAAGTCCTGAATATTCTTTAAATAATATCTTACGTCGTTTGTTGTTTGGTGGTTTATCTAAATCCATCATGCTAACTTCATATATCATAGTTTTTAGAAGTTGTTTAGATATAGTAAATGTAACAAATCCATTTGAATTATCAACTATGTATACGCATAATTTTTCAAAATTATCTTGAGTTATTTGTGGGTTTAAATACCATAATACTAACATGTGCCATTTCAAAGATTTAAACGTTGTTATCTTAGCTCTACTTCTAAATAACTCGTAACATTGATTAGTACCGTTTTCATAATAACAACCCCACTCAAATATCTCAGATGGCTCATCACTTATAGGATCTCTCCTATATATTATACGATGCTTGTTTAGATAATCTAAATTTCTAACTTGTGACATTAGCCCCCTACTCTAGTATCTAATAGTCTATTGTCACAGTTCTCAAACTGCTGATATTCTAATTCAGCTTCATAGTTAATTTTTTTATAAAAAAAATCTTGTTGCTGTAGTCTCATATCTTCAAACATATTTTTAGTTCTACCCATTATCTCTAGTTATTATTTCTTCATTAGCGTTTTTAACTGTGTGCTTTTCGTTTTCGTAATAATTCCAATAAGCTGTAACGCTATCTCCTTTAACTTTATATTCATCAGGCATACACTGTGGTGGCTCTGTAAAGAAACCATCTGGCATACCATTAGGACAAAACTGTAATGTTGGTTTGCATTTTTCAATACTTAAATGTTTTTTACCATATCTCTTAGTATATTCATTACCTAAAGCTATCATATGATTATATAACCACAAATACTGGCTTTTATTACCTCTAGCCCATATAGTGGAAGGGTGATTATAATGAGCTTTTTTATATGGTACAAAAGTTTTGTAATTATACGACTCTGCATAGTGATGATGTGCAGTACATAGCATTTGAGCTGATTCTAATATCATCTTAACAATGTGTTTGTTATACTGTATAACAGCGGCTTTTTTAGGATCTTTATTTAAATAAAATATATTCATTACTTTAGTTTTTCTTTTAATTTTAGTATATCATCATTTATTTTAGCAGCAAGCATATAGTCTTCTACTTCACAAGCCTTAGCTCTTTTATCTCTTAAATTTTTTATTTGATCTTCTATGCTTATAGATTGTGCTTCATCAGTGTCAGAATATACATACTTATACTGTATAGCACTGTTTAAATCGTTAAGGTCTTCTAGCATTTTATCGTCTAGTTCTTTTTGTTTTTTTATTAATTCCTCTAGTACTTTTTTAGCTATTTTATCTGCAAGTATATTTAAATCTTTTTCTGTCATATTTATATGTATATTAATATTATCGTGCTTTAGTTCGTATTAGTTTTGTTAATATGATTCAAGTACCTCACAGTGATCTTTGTTTTTCCAAGACCAGCTTTTTTTAAATAAACTTAGTCTTTCTATAACATCATTCAACTTATCGTCAGGTATATCATGTAATAAGTTTAACTTAGGATTATTATTTATTGTATCTTTTAAGTTGTTGTACTTTTCAGTAATATCTTTACATTTGTTTTCAAGATAATTAATTCTCTCTGCTTCATTATTTTGATCACCTATATTAAATATAAAAGATCCTTCTATGTTACTTAAGAATTTATTATACTGTTTATATTCAGGGTATTTTTTATGTAAATGTATCGCCGTTGCATGATCCATTTTTTTACCTTGAGAAACAAAGTACCTAGATATATCAGTCCAACCCATCCTTAATTTTTCTCTAAGAACATAACATACTAATGCTCTTAGTTCTACGTAATCTCTTTGTCTAGTGTTTTTAAATATATCTTTATTAGACATATTAACAACAGCATTACCTACTTCAATTGCTTCTAATCTATTCATATTTTTTAGTGAAATATTAATCCTACTTTGTTTGTCTTGTTAAACCATCTTGTTGCCATTAAATCAATACTAGAAGCATCCATATAACCGTCGCGTATAAGATCGCTGTGATTAGAAAATATTTTGGTGTGTCTGTGTTTTCTTTCATCTATTAAATGTTTTTGTTTTCCTGAATCAGAAAAGATTATATCGTAATTGTCTGGTAATGAGGTTTTTAACATCATATCAATCATGTTGGTGTAACTGTAAAACCGTACGTTAGGATTGCTATTAGCAATGTCGATCCATTTTTTTAGATATGCTCGAGAATAATAATCTCCGCTATCATGGACTCTGACGTAATCAGGTTTCTTCTTACGTATTTCAGCGTTCATAGCTTCAACAAACATGTCAGTCTTGCTGAGCTGATAACGCTTTTCAAACGCAGGTTTTACGTTACTCCATATGTAGGCTCCTTTCTTGGCATAACAGAATTTAACACAACTGTCAGCCATGGGGCACGTCAGTTTCCCGCTAGCAGATTTGTAGGCAGGAATACCAAAGTTAAAAACCCGAAGCCCGAGTTTCTTTGATGTTCTTTTAAGTTTAGAGTTTTGAGTTAATAAGTTCATATTCTATATTTTATTGTCTAAAGCAAGAGCTTGTTTTAAACATAGTTAACAACTTGCCATATTCCTCTTTAGTTGGATCACGATGGCCTTCATCTGATCTTACTGAATATCCAGAATTGTGTCTTGATATCTCATATACACTACCGTCTTTTAGTTCGACTAATAATGTACCTTTCATTTCTTTAGTGTGTTTTACATCCATAATTATAGTTTTGTTTATTATATTATCTGACAGTGATCGTATTTAATTTGTATTAGTCAAGTAATACCATATAAGCTTCTATATTATTTTTACGAAACCAATTCAGTGCTTTGTGAAAGTCATTGACTTGTTTAGGTGTAACAGTTTTAGGCGCTACTTCAAACACGTGTTGAGATCCTATAATAAAATCATACATAGAAAGTTCTAAGCCATTAAGTGTATAGCATTGACCGCTAAAAGGATTTATAACTTCTTCACTTTGTTTATATATTGAACCTTTAAACCATTTAGGTATTGTTTGTTTTTTAGTTTTCATCTTTCAGTTCTTTAAATATTAATTCACCTTTAACAGCATGCTCAATAGTTAAGCCGTAGTGATTAGCTATAATCTCGTATCGATCT
>Ga0209119_1004171_pt1 | contig 12035 bp, 11 predicted proteins | sample COG_03_FD_184747 | JGI IMG/M metagenome (GOLD analysis project Ga0209119, IMG submission 184747) | Pelagic Microbial community sample from North Sea - COGITO 998_met_03 (SPAdes) (version 2) | ecosystem: Environmental > Aquatic > Marine > Neritic zone/Coastal water | place: Helgoland, sampling... | reverse complement strand
CCCTAAAGTGGGCTCGGCATGCTGCCTCATCTGGGAAATCTCTTGTAAATTGGATAATATTCATATCATTTTTATTTATCCTAATCTAACATTTTTTTGCTCAGGGGCACAACTATTGGGATGCAGAAAAGAAATTTTTTATAATTAAAGGAAAAAGCATTCGCCGCGGCGAATGCTTTTTTTGTGCTTCACTTTTTCACTATTTGCTTATCAATCTATCGCAGGTGACTAAATCTTCCTCTTAAGAAATCGACACTTCTAGCTACTAGTGGTGCCGTAGTTTGGCTAAATAACCACTCTGGATTAGGCAGACTAGGCTCACTTCTTTCTACAAAATCTAGGTGAGAGTCTGTAAGAGCTCGTTCATCGCCTCTGTACGTGGCCCATTTCTGGGTCCAGCAGTACGTACTCGGAAAAAGCTGTCTGTGGTGTACAGCAGAACTATTGCCATCTAGGTGCTGTATCATAAGCTGTGCTCTACTATTGATGGTTTTGCAGTATTCTATATAGTCGGCAGTCACTGTACCATACACCTTTACTACTTCACCACTATCTGTGGTAGCTTCGCCCATATACACGTCCTCTTTTTTGAGTTCATATACATTCTTAGAAAAATCTACACCGCCTATGTGAGCATCGTCCATTTCTATTTGTATAATATCATCTGGTGCTCCATCTAGCTCACCCGGTTCTACTACTCGCATAAATCTATAGCGAGTTCCTTTAAAATTATTTCGAACTGTATTGAAAACTTCATCTGTATTGTAGCTTCTAAAAAAGCGTCCATTATTAGCAAACTCTAGTACTACGTTTACAGTACCGGCATCTTGAGCACTGTCTAGCACTTTGGTGCTCACTACTCCGGCTCGGAAACTATTGGCTTGTACAAAGTGATGATACGCTTGTCGAGCACGCTGCTTATTATCCAAGGTTAGCAGTCGCTCGCCTTCTAGCTTATGAGCCATAGCGGCCTCTTGTCTTACCGTTGCTAGTTCGTTTTGCACGTTTGTGAGAGTCACCAAACCCGCATACAATGGGTAGCGTCTAATAGCAGCATTTAAATAAGCTATCATTTCATACTCACGCACCATTTTGTCGTACTTGAACATAGCATCCATATTGTCATGAAAACGAATGACTTCCATATGTTCATTTACAGCTAGCGTATATGCTTGGCGAAGCACTTTCTCTGCTTTACCCAACTGCGGCTTTTGCTGCAGACGCTTTACGGCCTTGTATACCGCAGTATCATAGTCTCCCTGCTCTAGTCGTTTTTTACCAGAACTACATGCTGCTAGGAGTAAACAGCTGATTGCGATTAAAATGTAATTTCTTTTCATGGTATTGCTTTTTTTACTGGTTCAGCATACCTATTTCATATACTGTACCTATTTTAAAATAATACCATAAATATCTTGTTTTCAATACTTTAACACAAAATAGCATGAGCTAAACCGTCTACTTAGCAGGACGATATACATACAGTGAGGCTTTGACTCCAAAGCAGAGTGCGATATTTGCGATTGTAAAGACTAATTAACCTTAGTCAGAACTTCCGCCGCCCGAGTTATTGTTTGGCTTTCGTCTGAAGTTTCGGCTATTGCCGCCGCCGCCATTACGGTTGCCGCTATTTCTGTTTTGGCCTCCGCCGCCTCTGTTGTTATTTCCACCTCGGCCTTGCTCACGTTTCTTGCCACCTTCTACAGGACCTTTAGTAGGCTCAAAACCTTCTATTACAGTACCTTCTAGTCGCATCCCAAGAACCTTTTCTATGCCTCGTACATATTCTTCTTCATCTGCACTTACTAGCGAGATAGCTTGTCCACTGGCACCTGCTCTACCTGTTCTACCTATACGGTGTACATAGTCTTCTGGCACGTTAGGCAATTCAAAATTAATAACATAAGGAAGCAATGGAATATCTAGACCTCTAGCTGCTATATCTGTAGCTACAAGTACGCTTACCTTCTTGTCTTTAAATTCAGAAAGTGCTTTCGTACGAGCGTTTTGAGATTTGTTTCCGTGAATAGCTGCGGCAGTTATCTTCGCCTTATTTAGCTTCTCGGTCAGTCTATTAGCTCCGTGCTTAGTTCTAGTAAACACAAGCACCTGATGCCAGTTTCCATCCCAAATCAATTTGGTGATTAGTTCTGTTTTACGCTTAGCATCACATCTATATATAAACTGATCTACTAATTCTGCTGTAGTATTCTCTGGTGTAGCTTCTACCGTTACAGGATTAGTCAATATACCATTGGCCAGTGTACGAATCTCACGAGAAAACGTAGCACTAAATAATAGATTCTGACGCTTTGCAGGCATCATACCCATTATCTTTTTGATGTCTCTTAAGAAACCCATGTCTAGCATTCTGTCTGCCTCATCTAGCACCAAAAATTCTACATCTCTTAGCGATATAAAACCTTGATTTTGAAGATCCATTAATCTACCAGGGGTAGCCACTAGTATATCTATACCGTTTCTTAATTTATTTACTTGCGAGCTTTGTTTTACACCACCAAAGATCACCATACTGCGTAAATCTATGTGTTTACTGTAGGTCTCTATATCTGCAAGCACCTGAGCAGCAAGTTCACGAGTAGGCGTGAGCACTAATGCTCTAATTACCCGTTTGCTTCTAGGTGGTTCCTTCGTAAGTAATTGTATCATCGGCATAGCAAAACCTGCTGTTTTACCTGTACCTGTTTGGGCAGATGCTAGTACATCTTTACCTTCTAATACTCTTGGAATTGCTTTTTCTTGAATGGGGCTAGGAGTTACATATCCTAGCTCTTCTACCGCTTTTAGTAAGGCATCGGAAAGGCCTAGTTCTTTAAATGTCATATATTCTGTTTGAAATGACAATCTTCTCTCGACCTCACTCCTCTTTATTATTTGGTGCAAAGGTAAGCCGTTACTATCACTACTGTCCACGAAGTGACATACAACCCTTTATATTGGACGGTTCTTTTATAGATTGACCCATATTTACCCTAAACCAAAATCAATGCAAAAAATCATAGACCAAAAACACGATCAAACCACATGGTATTACGCTCTCTCTCGTATGTGCGAAAGAGCAGGGTAAGCGATATAAACATAGGCAGTTTTTCATTCTACATTATAGCAATGACTATACTTTCTCTTGCAGAAATCTGTATAGCTCCCTTGGTCTTTTCTACTATTACTAAATATGCTGATCCTAGATATTTGGCAATTATTATTAGTTTAGCTTTTATCCCTGGCCTAATCTTCCGTGCTATAACGAGTCAACTATATTCTACTTACTATGATAGTACTATCGGACAGTACGTAGGTTATGGACTTTTAGCCATACTACTGATGGGTGTCACTATTTATTTCTTTACATCCAAGGATGGTAAATTTTTGGCTCAAAGTCAAGGAGAAGCTGAAGTAAATAAAATCGGCCCAGAGTCATAATTTCATATTGTAGTTCTTTATTCATATTTCAAATCTTACTTTTACACAATGAGCAAGCACATGGACTCTCGACGTCAATTTTTAAGAAACATATCCCTTTCTGCAGCTGCATTCTCCTTTATGCCTTTCACCGCAAGGGCAAAAACACTAAGCAGTAATAAAAAAGAGGAGTGCGAAAAAACGACCCTAGACTACTACGGCGAAGGACCTTTCTACACAGACAATCCTCCTACTCTCACTGATGGAAAACTAGCAAAAGAATCAGAAACAGGAACTAAGATTCGAATTACGGGCAGAGTACAAAACCTAGATTGCTCGGAGTTTATCCCTGATACTATAGTAGATGTATGGCAAGCCAATGATGCCGGAGCGTATGACAATAGTGGCTTTAACCTGCGAGGACAAGTAGTGAGCAATGCTCAAGGATTTTACATGTTCGAAACGATACAACCCGGCAAATATCTGAATGGAAGCAAATACCGTCCATCGCACATTCACTTCAAAATAACACCACCCGATTATCCTACTATCACCACCCAACTTTATTTCGAAGGAGACTCAGATATAGATGCAGATGCAGCGGCAAGTATCACCAGTGGACAATACGATGCTACACACCGTATCGTAGCTCTATCAGATGATGGCAATGGTGTACTAGAAGGCACGTGGGATATAGCCGTAGACGGCAAAGGACTAATGGGAACAGGCGACTTGCACCTAGACAAGGGGATCATATACACGGCTAGTCCAAATCCATTTACATCTAGTCTTCTGATAAACTACGGCGTATTTAAAGCTGCGGAAGTGAGCTTACTTGTATTTGATATGCAAGGAAGAAAAGTGGCTATCTTAGAACAGCGAAACCTTACTCCTGAGAAATACAATGCTCAGTGGACTCCAAATGCAGATCTACCCAACGGACATTATTTCATTGCTCTCAAAATAAACGAGCTACAGGTGCATTACTTAAAAGTACAGTTTGCTCGTGAGGCAAGCGGGTACTGAGAGTAAAAGGCGAATAAAAAATCACCTTATTAAGTTAACTGCTCCTCTTTATTCAATAGCTGGGATACCATTTCCATAGAGACTCCCTAGCTCCTACATACACCTCCAAAGGCTAAACTTTACAATTTATTAGGAAACCCCAATAAAATACGCTTACCTTTGTTAGTGAACATTCACTAACTTATAAAAAACAATATTATGAACGGCAAAAACAACATCGCAATTGGTTTCTTAGTAATGGGCTTATTTATGGCATACGGATTCCTACTTATCTACCTTAGGGATTTCGCTCCCAATGCCAAAGAATGGGCAGAGTCCTACAGTAATGGAAAACATTTTGAGTCTAGGCTAGCACACGTTCACGGCAACTTATTTGCTTTTCTCAATATTTTAATGGGTTACCTACTACTGCATTTTCAAGACAAAATAAAGAATACCAAGACTATATCTTGGCTTGCCCTTACTGGCTTACTTATGCCAATAGGCATACTTGCAGAACTCTATCTTGGGATGTCTCCAATACTAGTACTAATAGGTGCTATAGCTATGACAGCTTCTGTAGTATGGATGGGCATATCCTTTCTCAATTTTAAAAATATAAATAATGACTAATACATTCACTGATAGACAACTTGAAATAATACAAGTCGCAGGTAAAATCTTGACTGAATCAGGTGTAAGTGGCTTGACCATCAAAAACCTGGCGAAGGAAATGGGTTTTACGGAGGCTGCTATTTACAGGCATTTTGCTAGCAAAGAAAAAATAGTGATTGGTCTGTTAGCTTACTTAGCTAACAATATGGATGAGAGATATACTACTGCACTAGACAATGATCTAAATTCGGAAGAGAAGTTCATTATACTATTCCAAAATCAGTTTTCATTCTTCCACAAAAATCCTCACTTTGTGGGAGCTGTATTCTATGATGGATTAATGGAAGTGAGTGAGCAAATAAATTTAAATATTCTCAAGATAATGAAGATGAAAATGAAACATCTAAAACCAATATTATTAGAAGGGCAAAAGACGAATGTTTTTACAAATGCTATTCCAGTTGAGGACCTCGCACATATAGTAATGGGTACTATGAGACTACAGATGTTCAAATGGAGAGGAGCAAACTTTCAATTTGATATTCAACAAAAAGGAGACTATACAATACAATCATTACTAACACTTATAAAAAAACAACAATGAAAAATTTAATAATGGTAACGATAATGTCTTTAGCACTATTCACAATGAGTTGCAATGATTCTAGCAGTCATAAAGACGTAGCAATAGAACTAAACAATGGTGAGAGGTGGAAAGTCAATGCGGAGATGACACCATTCATTTTGGAAGCAGAAAACATTTTGAATGAATACAGCGATAGTGACTACGAGGAATTAGCCGAGCAGTTGGAAGACCAAAATAAACGCCTAATCAAAAGCTGCACAATGTCTGGTGAAAGCCATGATGAATTGCATAAGTGGTTACATCCTCATATGCAACTCGTAAAAGCTCTAGATGATGCGAAAAATAAAGAGGAAGCCGCACTTATTATTTCAGATTTGAAAAAATCTTTTCAAACTTATAACACCTATTTCAGATGACCCTAAAAGAACTACATACTACAGAGAAAGGAGTATCTGCCAAGGCATTTTTTAAAGGTATCGAAGGAACAGCTACGGCGTTACAAATAAAAAAAGAAGGCATACTAAAGGAGCATATTACAAAAGTTCCCACGATACTTACTTGTATTCAAGGAGAAGTGATTTTCAAGAATGAAAAGAACCTAAAAAAGACACTTTCTCCTGGATCCTATATAGAAATAGAACCTCTGGTAAAACACTGGATTACGGGAGTAAAAGACAGTCAGTTAATACTACTAAAGTAAATACGAAATAGTATGGCTAAAATAGTAATACTCGGGGCTGGCATAGCAGGACATACTGCAGCTTCGCATTTGAGAAGAAAGCTCTCCAAGGAGCACGAGGTGTTGGTGGTTTCTCCTAATTCAAATTACCAGTGGGTACCGTCTAATATTTGGGTGGGAACTGGCCGTATGAAGGCAGAAAGTATCTATTTCCCATTAATTCCTTTGTACAAAAAGAAAGGGATTGGGTTTAAACAAGCCAAGGTTGTTTCTTTTCACCCAGAAGGAGATGATACACAAGCAAGTCCTTATGTATTGGTGGAATACACCACTGGAGATAAAAAACAAGAGCAGGTTGCCTACGATTACTTGATAAATGCAACAGGTCCTAAACTCGCTTTTGAACTTACAGAGGGATTACTACCAGGGACAAACAAGGCATTTTCGGTGTGTACGTATGACCATGCACAACATGCTTGGCAAGGTCTAAGTAATCTTATTGAAAGCTTAAAAACTACAGTTAAAAGTGCTAAAATTATTATTGGAACTGGACATCCAAAAGCCACCTGTCAAGGAGCTGCATTTGAATACATTCTGAATGTAGAAAGTGAACTCGTGAGACATGGAGTAAGAGATAAAGTGGAGCTTACATGGATTACCAATGAGAATGAACTGGGTGATTTTGGGATGGATGGAATGCTACTGACGTACGGCAAGCAAACTATAAAATCTAGTGCCCTTGTAGAACTGATATATGCAGACCGTGGTATAAAATTCATACTGGGAGCAGGAGTATTCAAAGTAGAAGAAGGAAAAGTGCATTACGAAAACTTAGAAGGAGAATTCCATACTGAGGATTTTGATTTTGCTATGCTAATCCCAGCCTTTTCTGGACATGGTTTTAAGGCTTATGGTAAATCGAAAGAAGATATTACCGAAAAACTTTTTAAAGGTTTTATGCTAGTAGATGCTAATTACAATCCTAAGGCTTATGAGGATTGGTCAGTGCAAGATTGGCCAGAGACATATCAAAACCCTAGCTACTCAAATGTTTTTGCACCAGGCATTGCATTTGCACCTCCTCATTCCATTTCTAAACCTCGAACGAGTAAAAATGGAACGGCTATTTTCCCATCTCCTCCGCGAACTGGAATGCCTTCTGGGATAACCGCGAAAATAGTAGCAGATAACATTATAGATTCCATTGAAAATGGAAAAGAAAGCCAAGAACATAAAGGATCGATGGGCAATATGGGAGCTGCGTGCATTGCTTCTGCTGGTTTTGGTATGCTCAGAGGTAGTGGCATTAGTATCACTACTTTTCCTATAGTACCAGATTATATAAAGTACCCAACCACCGGTGGTCGAGTCTTATCCAAAACCTTTGGGGATATAGGGCTGGCTGGACATTGGTTGAAATTGACATTGCATTACGCATTTATCTACAAGGCTAAGATGAAGCCATTTTGGTGGTTGATACCTGAATAAGTATCAAAATAGAAACAGATGAAAGAGAAAATTTCAAAAGCACAACGAAGAAGAATGTTTAATCCAATTATTCAGTTTTTCAAATACATCTACCTAAGTGTGAAAATTATGGGTATTGTTTCAGGTGGACACGGCGGAACAGATAAGATAAATAATTAATCATTGAAATAAAAAAAATTTATACATGAAGTTAGTAAACATTCACAAACTTACAATTGTTTTACCCCTTAGCTTATTGCTATGGACCACAAGCAATGCCCAGCAATGGACCTTACAGCAGTGTTTAGACACCGCTCAGGTTAACAATAAGAATCTGCAAATAGGACTGAACAATGAAATACTAAGCCAAGATAAGCAGAAAGAGGTGCAAGCCAATCTGCTACCGAAGCTAACCGCTAATGCAGATTATAAATATTTCACTAATCTGCCATACCAGCTCATGCCACTATCTACCTTTGATCCTACGGCACCAGAAGGAAAATTTAAGGAAACACAATTTGGTGTGCCGCATAACATTAGTGCAAATCTACAACTGGCTATTCCCCTATATAATCCTCAGATATATGGCGGTATAAAAAAGTCGAAAATAGCCATGGAGATGACTACGCTTCAGTATGAGAAGAGTAAGGAGCAAATCTATTTTGAGATATCTAATCTATATTATAATGCCCAAATTCTAAAGGCTCAACTGGATTTTCTGGAAAGTAACTTAGCAAATGCAAATAGACTACTTAGCAACCTAAAATTACTTAATGACCAGCTACTCGCTACTGGAACAGATGTAGGAAAGGTAGAACTGCAGGTGGCACAACTAAGCACTAAAAATACTACAATACAGAGCAAACTAGAACAGGTGCTTCGTGCTATGAAATTTGCGATAGGCATACCTACGGAAAGAGCCTTCGAAGTAGAAACTTCAATAGTGGCTACAAATCAAAACGAATACACTGCTCTCCCATCTTTAGATTATCGCTTAATCACTATTCAGAATAAACTACTGAGTAGCGAACTAAAAACGTTGAATAACTCTCGATATCTGCCAAGTGTGAATCTTATGGGTAGTTATGGTACTTCGGGTTTTGGGTACGACAAAAAGCCAAACACATTTTTGAATTTTTACCCCATAGGCTTTGCTGGCTTACAAGTCTCCTACCCTATTTTTAATGGCACTGCTACGCTACACCGGGTACACCAAAAGAAAATAGAACTTCAGAACAATGAACTAAAATCAAGCCTGGTAGACGACCAAAATACGATGCAAATAGCCAATGCAAACGCTCAAAGAAACACTAGCTACCAAGCTATAGAAACATCCAATCAACAAATACAATTAGCTCAAAAAATATACAGCAACACTCTTTTACAACAAGAACAAGGAGTAGCTTCACTTACAGATGTGCTCTTGGCAGACAACGCATTGCGAGAAGCCCAACAAACAAATCTTTCAGTAATAATAGACTATCTCAAAGCAGATTTGGAACTCAAAAAACTAACAGGAAACTTATAATAAATTAAAAATAAAACGATATGAATTGGAAAAAAATAATAACAATACTAGCAGGTGTTGCACTTGTTGCAGCTTTTGTCTTTAAGCTTAAATCAAATAAAGAAATAGCAACAGAGAAAATATTTCACTACGATAAAGAGCAAGCTATACAAGTAGAAGCACAAACTTTAACTTTAGAAGAAATAGACCATAAACTAGTCTTCAATGGCAATTTTGACGCAAATAAAGAAACTAAAATCAGTGCAGAAACGCAAGGAAAAGTAAACCGTGTTTTTGTAGATGCAGGCGACTATGTACTACAAGGTCAAACTCTTGTACAGCTAGACAACTCTCTTCTTAAACTACAACTGCAATCTGTAAATGTACAAATAGAAGGTTTAGAAATGGATGTAAACAGATATACTATTTTGGCTCAATCTGAAGCAATTAAGGGAGTGCAATTAGAGAAGACAACACTCGGTTTACGAACTGCGAAAATCCAAAAATTAACACTGCAGGAGCAGCTAAGCAAGACCACTATAAAAGCTCCATTTAGCGGGGTAGTAACGATGCAATTTACTGAAGTAGGAGCTTTTGCAGCACCAGGAATTCCCTTACTTCAAATCACGGATATCGCTATTTTGAAATTCACTATTAGTGTATCAGAAAATGATTTGAGTCTATTCCAATTAGGTGACACCTATACCGTAACAGGAGATGTATATCCTAACCAACCACTTACCGGGAAAGCTACTATGATAGGAAGTAAAGCCAATATGGGAGGTAGCTACCCTATACAATTCACAGTGACCAACCTAAAGGGTTCTAAAATAAAAGCGGGTATGTTTGGTGAAGTATCTCTTCAAAACAAAGCCGTTGGCAAAGGATTTCTTATCCCATCTTCGGCTATAATAGGGAGCTCTACTGACCCACAAGTGTATTTGGTAAAAGATGGGAAAGCACAATTACAGAGTGTTACTGTTTCTCAAAAGATTCAGAACAAATCGGTCATTATAAATGGAATTAATGAAGGTGATATAGTGGTAACCAATGGCTTGATTAATCTATTCGAGGGAGCAAATGTTTCTTTCAATTAAAAATAAATTATGAATTTAACAGAAATCTCAATCAATCGTCCTTCCCTCATTATTGTGCTTTTTAGTGTGCTTACACTATTGGGCTTTATTGGCTATCAAAATCTGAGTTACGAGTTAATGCCTGATTTTAATCAGCCAGTAATCGTAATAAAAACAGGATATCCAGGGGCAGAGCCAAATGAAGTAGAAACGTCCGTTTCTAGAAAAATAGAAGATGCTTTATCCAATTTGGAAGGAGTAGATTATTTGGTATCTAAATCATTACCGAATGCATCCGTAATTATAGCCAACTTAAAATACGGAACCAATCTGGATAATGCAATGCAAGATGCCCAGCGGTATATTGACAATATTCGCAAGGATCTGCCCGCAGCCATATTGAGCCCGGAGATGAGTAAGGTATCTCCAAATGATCTGCCTATAATGTCTATTAGTGCTACTAGTGATTTACCTTCTACGGAGTTTTATCAAAGAATGAAGGATGATTATCTACCTCAAATACAACAACTAAAAGGAGTTGCAGAAATCACACTTTTGGGTGGAGAAGAAAGAGAAATACAGGTAAAAGTAGATCAGAATAAACTAAAGAGTTATAAAGTTTCCCTTTTTCAGGTAGTAGAATCCATCAACCGTTCAGGATTGGATTTGCCCGCAGGAAAAGTACAAACAAACCAAGAAAATAATACGGTACGATTAACAGGCAAATTTGCCACTATTGAGGATATTGAAAATGTACAAATAGCCATGCCTATACCCGGCAGTCCGGTGTACGTGAAAAATGTAGCCAGTGTAATAGATGGAATCAAAGAAACCTCTTCTTACAGTAGATATAACGGGAAAGCAGGTATTGGGTTAATGCTCAAAAAACAAGGAGATGCCAATGCTGTAGATGTCTCTAGATTGATAAGAGAAAAATTTGAATCCATAGAGACACAAAACAAAAATGCCAACGTACAATTCATCATAGCAGATGATAGCACGGACAATACAATAGCTGCCGTTAACTCTGTGGTATTTGACTTAATACTGGCAGTATTGCTGGTTTCTTTGGTGATGTTACTGTTTCTACGAAGTTTCAGAAACTCAATAATTGTGCTAATTGCAATCCCTACTTCCTTAGTAACGGCCTTTGCAGCAATGTGGTTATTGGGTTATACATTAAACTTAATGACCCTGCTTGCCATGTCCCTCATTATTGGGATATTGGTAGATGATGCCACTGTGGTACTAGAGAATATTCAAAAGCATTTAGACAAGGGGAAAGAGAAAAAACTAGCCTCGATGGATGGTAGAATGGAGATTGGATTCTCTGCACTTTCTATTACTCTGGTAGATGTTGTAGTATTTTTACCTATACTTTTTTTACAAGTATTCGTAGCGGATATGCTCATGCAATTCTCTGTGGTAGTGATCACTTCTACACTCACCAGTTTGTTGGTAGGTTTTACGCTTACCCCATGGTTGGCTTCTCGTCTCGGTAAAAAAGAAGACTTACAACCTACTAATTTCTTCAATCGATTCTTGCTTTGGTTCGAAAAACAACTGGACCATTTTACCAATTGGTATGGTAGAATATTGGAATGGGTGCTTTCGCACAAAATCATTTTTACTGGGATTGTGTTATTGCTTTTTGTGATGACAGCTGGTATTATAAAAAGC
>Ga0209119_1004169_pt1 | contig 12036 bp, 4 predicted proteins | sample COG_03_FD_184747 | JGI IMG/M metagenome (GOLD analysis project Ga0209119, IMG submission 184747) | Pelagic Microbial community sample from North Sea - COGITO 998_met_03 (SPAdes) (version 2) | ecosystem: Environmental > Aquatic > Marine > Neritic zone/Coastal water | place: Helgoland, sampling... | reverse complement strand
ACCGCGTTTTACCGGTCGCATTATCATCCAAGTAACGCAGTGTTCATGACATTCGGCAACATCTCAGCGCATGAGCACCAAGAGAGAATCGAGTCACTTGCGCTGCATCGTTTTGAGATGCTTGATGAGAAAATCGAAATTTTGAACGAGGTACGTTATTCGGCGCCGATTCGAGTGGAAGAAACCTTTGCAGCCGAACCACAAGAAGCGCCGCAAGGGCATGTCGTGTTGGGCTGGTTGCTCGGCAAAAGCAGCAATAGCGAAGAGCTTTTCAAAGCGGAATTGCTTACCGCTGTCTTGATGGACAACAGTGGAAGCCCCCTACTCGCTGCACTCGAGACGAGTGAATTGGGATCGTCTCCCTCACCAATGTGTGGGCTTGAAGATTCGAATCGTGAAATGAGTTTCATGGCAGGCCTCGAAGGCTGCGAGCCGGAGGCCAGTGATGCCGTGGAGGCGTTGATTATTGGTACTCTCGAGAGAATCGTCGAAGAGGGAATAGATCAAGAACATGTACTCGCTGCGCTGCATCAGCTTGAGCTTAGCCATCGCGAAATTGCCGGCGACAGTTACCCATACGGTTTACAACTTATTCTTGCAGGCCTTTCCAGTGCGATGCACCGCGGTGATCCGATCGAATTAATGGACATTGATCCGGTTCTTGAGACACTGCGCGAAGAGGTTATGTCCCCTGACTTTATCCCCAACTTAATCCAGACGCTGCTGTTGGATAATAAGCATCGCTTAACGCTAACCTTAACCCCTGATTTTGAGCTCGCCGAGCGAAAGGAAATCGCCGAGCGCGAAAAGCTTGCGGCGATAAAAGGCGCGCTGTCACCAGAACAGATAGACGCCATCGTTGCCCGCAGCATCGCGCTAGAAGCACGCCAAAGTGCCGAAGACGATCCATCAATTTTACCTAAGGTGGGTAAAGAAGATGTGCCAGCGACGATTTCGGAGCCGCAGGCAACTTTAAGGGTACTCGCAACCGGTGACTCGTTGAGTTATTACGGGCAAGGAACTAATGGCCTCGCTTATCAGCAAGTTGTTTATGCGCTGCCTTCGCTTCCGCAAGAATTACTCGAAATACTCCCGCTCTACACCAGCTGCGTAACCGAACTCGGTGTTGGCGCGCGCGACTATGCCCAGACCCAAGCCTGGCAGGCGCAAATCTGCGGCGGCATAAACTGTTTCAGCAGCATCAAAAGCCATCAAGACGATGAACAGCAGGTGCAAGGTACCCTGACGTTCTCCTCAAAATGCCTCCGCGCCAACAGTCAGGCCCTCAGCGAATTGCTAGCCGAAACTATTGAGGGCGTGCGTTTCGACGAAGAGCAAAGAATTGCCGAACTGATCGAACAAATCACCACCCGCAAGCTAAGCAGCATTACAGGTTCAGGGCATTCCCTCGCCATGAGCGCCGCGAGCAGTGGCTGGTCTCCGACGGCACAGATGAATCATCAATACGCAGGCCTCGCGGGTTTGATTCGATTGAAGAAGATACGCGAGTCCCTCAAAAACACCCAAGAACGCGCCGCTCTGTTACGACGCTTTAAGACGCTTCATGAGCTGGTGATTTCCGCGGATCGACAGTTTTTACTCATTGGCGAACCTGAGTGCGAAGAATTGCTGTCAGCGCCGGTAGCTCAGGCTTGGGCGACAAAAAGCAACGAGAACGCGCTCGATGATTTTACGCTCGAGCCCATAAGACAATCTGTTGCTCAGGCATGGACAACATCGACGCAAGTCAATTTCTGCGCCCAAGCGTACCCGACCGTGCCGGCGAATCATAAAGATCACCCGACGCTGCAGGTGCTTGCTGGATTCCTTCGCAATGGCTACTTACACAGCGCAATTCGCGAGAAAGGCGGCGCATACGGCGGCGGTGCGAGCCAAGACGGCTCTTCTGCGTCGTTTAGATTTTACAGCTATCGTGACCCTAGACTGGAAGAGACGCTTACAGACTTTGCCAAATCCATTGATTGGTTGCTTAACACCGAACATGCCGACAATCAGCTCGAAGAGGCAGTGCTTGGTGTGATCGCCGCAATGGATAAACCTTCGTCGCCGGCGGGTGAGGCTAAAGCCGCTTTTTACAACAGAGTATTCGGCCGCAGCATCGATCAGCGCATGACATTCAGAGAGCGCGTGCTCGCCACCACATTTGATGAGCTCAGAGCAGTCGCCGAGCGCTATTTCGTGGGCGTCACTCCAAGCGTTGCGGTAATTACATCAGCTAATGCAGCACAAACGCTTAAAATAGAAGGGTTGGAAGTAATTAAAATCTAGTTATTTCAATAATTTAAGCAATTTTTGAGAAACAAAAAATATTTATTGTCGTGTTGGGAACTCTCCTAGGAAGGCGGGGTCTTATTAAGTGTAGATAGATAGTATTCAAAATTGTGGGTTTTGAGCCATTTATCTCTCCCTTGATAGATTGACCGCCGCTAAGGTGGTCCTTAAATAGGCCTTCATGCCTTAAGCCTGCGATCTTCGGATCGCGGGCTTTTCTTTGTATAATGCCAGCCACCTTATCCCCCTGATTAAGATCCAAGCAGCTTATGCAAAAACACCAAGATGCTCAGACCGAAGCTATTCGCGTCACCCTCATCGGTATGGCTTTAGACCTCGCGCTTGGCGTGGGCAAAATAATCAGCGGGGTTTTTACCTCGTCATTCGCGCTTGTCGCCGACGGTGTGCACTCTTTAACTGATGCAGCGACGGACATCTTTGTTCTTATTATCGCCCGCACCGCCTATGCAGCGCCCGATAGAGGTCATCCTTACGGGCATGGCCGCTTCGAAGCTGTCGGCACTATCGTGATGGGTATTGTCTTCTTTTTCACGGCCGGAATACTTCTCTATGATGCGAGCGAACGATTCGCCACATTAGATGATCTCGCCATTCCGGGTGTTTTTGGCGCACTAATAGCAGCGGCCTCAATTGCTAGCAAAGAGTGGATCTATCGATTCACGTTAGCAGCAGCTAACCGTCTTAATTCGAGTCTTCTTCGCGCAAACGCTTGGCATAGCAGGAGTGATGCACTTTCATCTGTCGCTGTATTGATCGGTATCGTTGGGGCGCAGTTCGGTATTGTCTGGCTCGATACTATGGCAGCCGTCATCGTTGCGCTTCTCATCGCCAAAATAGGCTGGGAACTATGCGCCGAAAGCATTCGCGAACTTGTCGACAGCGCTTTACCCGATAAAAGACGCGGGGAGTTCGAAGCCTGTTTAGAGGAAACACCGGGGGTCAGGGGCATTACAGACCTCCGCTCTAGGCTTTCGGGCGGCAAAGCTATTGTCGAGGTTCACCTTGCTGTCGACCCACGGATCTCAGTCTCGGAGGGACATCAGATAGGCGCAGCTGCGAGTAAAAGGCTGCGGCAAAAATTTACCGACATAAGTGAGGTAATCCCGCATATCGACCCGCAGGGCAATCCAGATCACGACCACCCTTTAGGTGGCGAGAATTCAGTGCCGTCGCGGGCAGAAGTAGCGGCGTTAATCAAAGCGCGATGGTCTGAGCTTACGGCGCGCAATTCTGATCTCGCGTTCGATTTGCACTATCTAGAGGACGGTATAGAGATAGACTTAATCGCTGAAAGTTCGGCCGACACTGCATTCGCTCAGACGCTTGCCGAGCAGCTAGTCGGCGTTGAGCACATTATTGGCGTGCGCGTTCTTCAGCATATTGCGTCACAGTCTCAATAGCGCAAGGCTAGCCCACCAAATCGATTATCCTTCTCGTGACTTACGAATCAGATCATATGCTGACTTAATATCTTGGGTCTTACGATTCGCGATGTCGATCATCTCTTCTGGCAAGCCTTTTGCAACCAGCTTGTCAGGGTGGTGTTGACTCATTTGTCGGCGATAGGCGCGCTTAACCTCCTCCATGCTTGCCGAAGATTCAATGGCCAGAAGCGCGTAGGCCGCTGACAGTTTTGACCGACTTTCATCTGCACTTTCGAAACCAGCCTGCCCCGATACTCTCGCTAAAATGGCATCGAGTCGAGGCCTGCTGACACCGAGTTTACTGGCGATAAGTTCGAGCGTTTTTCGTTCTTGCGCATGCAGGGTTCCGTCGGCCAGCGCTGTTGCTGCAACGATTTCGAGTAACATCTGTACAAGACTCGAGCGTCTGAACGATTCTCGTTTGAACTGTGTCAGAATTTCTTCGAGCGGGAAATCTTGACGCTTGCCTTCGTTAAAGAGCTTAACGGCGACTTCTCGCTGCTGCGCGTTTAGTCGCATCTGAGACATGACCCTTTCGGCCATTGCTATTTCATCACGCGTGACTTTTCCGTCCGACTTCGCCACATAGCCCATCAACGCAAAGGTCGTGGTAAAGAATGCCGACTGGACCCGCTCGGTCGCCCCTAAACCTAAACGAGAGCTCTGCGCGGTAAGGCCTCCATCAAAATAGTTGCCAAGACTCACACCCATGAGGGCGCCGAGTGGGCCGCCAAGCATAAACCCAAAAGTGCCACCAACAACTTTGCCCCACCAACTCATACATCATTTCCTAATTTGAGCGCTTTCGCGCAATAACCTGCAGGGAACTATTCTATCTATCAGGGCGCTGTCTTCGGTGCATCTGACGTCGTCTCTAACGCGGCGAGCAGTGCGAGAAGTGCGGCTTCATCAGCTACTTCGACGCCCAGCTCAGTTGCCTTAGCGAGTTTACTGCCTGCACCGGGCCCCGCATAAACAATAGTAGTACTTTTAGACACACTGCCTGCAACTTTGGCCCCAAGCGCGATAAGTCGGGCTTTCGCTTCGTTCCTCGAGAGCTTTACTAATGTGCCGGTAAGGACCACGGTTTGACCTGCTAACGGTTTACTTTCTGGACTCGCCACTGTGATCGCAGGCCACGAGACGCCCCGCGCTGTGAGCCTTGAGAGAAGATCAATATTTGCGCGATTGGCAAAAAAACTGACTATATGCTCTGCAACGATGGGGCCCACATCGGGCACAGCCACCAGTGTCTCAACACTCGCCTCTTGCAACAGCATAAGATCGCCGAAATGGTTAGCCAGCTGTAGCGCTGTCGCCTCCCCCACTTCTCGAATGCCCAGCGCATAAAGAAACTTAGGCAGAGTCGTTCGACGTGACCGAGCTATTGAGGCTACTAACTTTTCGGCCGACTTCACTCCCATCCTATCCAAACTCATCAGTGTGCTTGCTTCGAGAACAAAGAGGTCAGATACGTCACGAACGAGTTCGACATCTACTAACTGCTCGACAATACGCTCACCCATACCATCGATATCTAGCGCGTTGCGCGAAGCAAAATGACGAATCGATTCTTTGCGCTGTGCGCCACAAATCAGCCCGCCACTGCAACGAATAAGCACGTCGCCTTCTTTCTCAACAGCACAGCCACACACCGGACACTGGGTAGGTGCGATAATTGCTCTCGGTGCTGGGTTAACAGACCCAGCAAGCACCCTCACCACCTTAGGTATAACATCACCGGCTCTGCGAATAATAATTTCATCACCGATTCTCACGCCAAGGCGTGTTACTTCATCCATATTGTGAAGCGTTGTATTACTCACGGTGACACCGCCTACAAAAACAGGCTCGAGCCTTGCGACGGGCGTAATCGTGCCGGTGCGACCAACCTGAAACTCGACGTCTAGAAGGCGCGTGCTCTTTTCCTCTGCTGGAAATTTGTAGGCCATAGCCCAGCGAGGTGTGCGTGCGTTGGAACCGATGCTTGCCTGCAGCTCCAGTGAATCAACCTTAATCACCGCACCATCTATTTCGTATTCCAGCGCGTTACGCATCTCTAGCAGTGCCTCGCAATAGGCAATGCAGCGCTCGATGCTCTCCACGACCTCACGCTGCGGATTAGTTGGCAATCCCCAGCCCGCTAAGGCCTCAAAAATTCCGCCAAGACTGTCGGGGAGATCACCGCCTTCTTGCAGCCCTACGCTGTAGCAATACATTTGCAGAGGCACTTTGGCTGCGCGTCGAGAATCGAGCTGCCTGAGCGTTCCGGCGGCGGTGTTACGGGGATTAACAAACACCTTCGATTGATCTAGACGCGCTTGCTCATTGAGTTGGGCAAAACCGCGTTTGCCAAGAAAGATTTCACCTCTAACCTCGAGCACAGCCGGATAGCCCTCGCCGCTAAGTTGCAGAGGTATGGTGCGAATAGTCCGGACATTGTGAGTAATATCCTCGCCGATCGTCCCGTCGCCTCGGGTAGCCGCGCGGACCAATTGCCCCTTCTCGTAGAGCAAACTCACCGCAACACCATCGACCTTTGGCTCGCAGCTGTAGGTAATCTCGCTGCTTACTTCGATACGTTTGAAGAGCCTTGCCTCAAACGCACGAAGGTCCTCTTCACCAAACACTTTATCTAGCGAAAGCATTGGAATTTCGTGCGCGACTTGAGTAAATCCCGGCAGCGGCTCGGCGCCAATGCGATTCGACGGCGAAGAAGGAGAAAAGAGGTTATAGTCTTTTTCGAGCGACACTAACCGAGCCAACATGACATCATAATCGGCGTCGGTAATTTCTGGGCTATCGAGGGTGTGATAGAGACGATTGTGGCGTTCAAGCTGCACTCTAAGCGAAGCAACCTCTTCTAGGATTGCTGTGGAGGCACTCACCCTGCAGCAGCTCGCGAACGCAAGCGCCGCAGTTCAAAGTCGCGTACACGCTGCCTATAGTGTTCTATTGTTTGACCGGTCATCATATTGCGCTGGTCGTCGCGCAATTCTCCGTCGATAGAGCGGACAAGATCTTGTGCTGTTTGCAGCATTTCTTCGAACGCCTCGAAATTGCTGATTGGTGAAGGCAGCGCAAGGAACAGCGTGACGCCCACGGTTGCGAAATTTTCCATATTATTCAGATCGAACGTACCCGGTTGCAACATATTGGCCACGTTAAAGAGAATCGGGGCTCCTTCAGCGTCGTCTGTTCGCTTGCTAAAGATCTTCCTATCCCCGTACTCAAGTTCAAGTCCCTGCATCAAGGACAGTAGGCGCTCACCCATGATTAACCGGCCTTTCTTGGCCGTTACATTCAATACGAGAACCTCTGACACCTCACCCACGGCGGCGTCCTTCGGCTTCTCCTCAATTGCAGGTGCTGCCTGTTCTTTGACCTCATTTACTCTGGGTGATACCGGCGCGGGGGACGCGTCGGCCGGCTCTAGAACTTCGGACTCAGGCGCCGCTTCTTGAGCAAAGGTCTCGGGGAATAAGTCGGTAACCGCGGGACTATCATTCTCCGGCATGATGTCGCTTGCCTCGCTAGGCGAAGCCTCAGCGTCTTGATCCTGTTCGTAATTTTCAAACAAGGCACTATGATCGTGTGTGGATTCAGCGATGGGGACAGCAGTGTTGGCCTCAGTATGCTCGCGAAGTGGCGTATCATCAGGTGCGTCAGGAACAGTCTTATCTGACTTTCGGCTGGCAACCAGCGCGCCAAGCGACCTGCTTGCAGCACCCAACGAGCCGAGGATAGCGCTACCCCGAGAGTCTTTTTTCGATGGCGTTCTAGGCGATTCTTTTCTGCCTCCGATACGGTCACCTGCGGACAGACTGATCGAAGAATACTCGTCGTCATCGTCATCAATGCCGTCGCCCAAAGAGAAAGTATGCGTGGGAGCTGAGTCTGTAGCTATCTCTTCGAGAAATTCTTCAGGCAGTTCTTTAGGTGATTCTTCAGGCAGCTCTTCAGGCAGCTCTTCAGACAATTCGTCATGCAATTCGTCAGGCAATTGTTCGGAGAGGTCTTCTGGTAGCTCCGTAGGAGGCTCATTAGTCTCCTTTTCGCCCACTTCATCGGCGATCTCATCGACTGAACTCAGAAGTTTTGCGCGCTCTGTTTCCGGGTTAATCGCAACTGCCGGCACATCCAACTGGGTCTCTTCTGTCTCTTTTGTCTCTTTAAGCCATTCAGACTCTTTAGATACTTTAGACTCTTCAGACCCCTCAGACTCTCCTGGCGCCTCAGAACCCTCTGTTTCTAATGACTCTTCAAACTCTAGTGGCAGAACTTCTGGACTCGCGGGTACAGGTTTTGGCGCGGGGATATTTGGCAGAGCGTCAGCCTTACTCTCTGTGTTCGCTGCATGAAGCTCATCGGGGGAGAGGCGAACAACGCGCGCGCCGCCGCTAGGGAGCTCCGCTAATTCGATTGCCTCGAGGTCGATGTCTTTAGGAATATTCTTGTCGATCGCAAGCCTGAGCTGGCTTTTTCTCGCTTTTAAAGCGACGAGAAGGCCTCTCACGACGACGCCAACGATAGTTAGGCCAAGGACTAGAATGACGAGTTCGCGTAAATCCATAAGATATTTTAGACAGGCTAATGAAAGAGTATTATCTAAAGAGTTATCAGCCAGGTGACAGTAGATCTTTAGCCAACTGCGGGCTTAAGTCGAAAATACTTTTCCCTCACCAGCCATACCCTCAGTTTGGCTGGCGAGGATGCGCCTAGGCAAACCACCCTACATTGCAGCGAGTTCTGCTGCCTCTTCAATATCGACCGCCACGATACGTGACACGCCCGGTTCGTGCATCGTGACGCCCAACAGTTGGTTTGCCATTTCCATCGTTATTTTATTGTGTGTAATGAAGATAAATTGAACGGACTTCGACATCTCTTTGACCAAATTTGCATAACGGCCAACGTTGGCATCATCGAGCGGTGCGTCAACCTCATCGAGCATACAAAACGGCGACGGGTTTAATTGGAATATAGAGAATACTAGCGCGATTGCCGTCATCGCTTTCTCACCGCCCGACAAAAGATGAATAGTGCTATTTCTCTTTCCAGGGGGCCTCGCCATAATTGCCACACCCGTATCGAGCAAGTCTTCACCGGTCATATCAAGATACGCGTGGCCACCACCGAACACTCTAGGGAATAATGCCTGAAGACCAGCGTTCACTTTGTCGAAGGTCTCTTTGAAACGCGCGCGCGTTTCTTGATCGATTTTCTTGATAGCGTTCTGCAGCGTAGTCAATGCGCGTTCGAGGTCGTCGTTCTGTTTATCTAAATAGACTTTTCGCTCAGACTGCTGTGCATATTCATCAATAGCCGCAAGGTTAATTGGCCCTAAGCGTTGAATGCGATTAGCGAGTCGCTCCAACTCTGTGTCACATTGCGCTATATCCATCTCTTCAGGCAAGGCATTGAGCACCGCTTCTAGATTGAACTTGGCGTCAGTAAGCTGCTCGAGAATGGCCTCCTGCTTCACTGAAGCGCCTTCGCTTTTAAGCCTCGCCTGCATAAGCACTTCGCGAATTTGATTACTGCGCTCCTGAATACTATTGCGCTCGGCTTCAAGACCCCTTATGGCATGCTCGTTAGCGTCGACCTGAGCCTTAGCCTGTGCGAGTTCTTGCTCGACCTCTAAGCGCTTTTCGAGAAGCGACTCTAGCTCCAAGCGCATGTCAGCGACGGGCTCTTCGGAGGTCGCTATTTGTGCGGTTAAAGTTTCTATGCGTTCTTGGCTACGCTTTACCTGCGACGACATTCGATCCATTGTTTCTCGAGTCGACTGCAACTGCGACTGCAACGTTTGTTGTCGCAGCGCGAAGGCATGAGCAGCGTCCTTATCATGCCGCGACTTTTCCCGAGACTCTTGCTGCGAGCGCATATGTTGCTCCCGCCTGTGCTCGAGTAGCTCGCGAGCCTCGATATTCTCTTCCATAGAATCGAGCGCCACCTGAAGTCGCTGCCGTGATTCCGCTATATTTTCTTGCTCAAGCTCTATCTGACGCTTGAGTTCTTCGAGCTCGTGATGGATCCTCTGACGTCGAAGTCCTGCTTCCTCAACTTTTGCTTGTTGTGCACTTAACTGTGATTTGAGGTTGCCAAACGCTTTGCTGTTATTAGCAATATCCAGCTGAAGTTGTTCACGGGCTTGTTCGGCTTCTGCAATGGCTTCTTTGAGTTCGGCCTGACGCTCGTTTAGTTTATTCGACAGCACAAGACGCGCATCAATCGATTCATTTAGTTCTTCGATAAGCCCGCGCCTCTTCACTATCGAGCCTTCTTTGTCAGCGGTCTTTAATTGAATCCATGATCTACCGATCCACAACCCATCGAACGTCACAATCGACTCATGCGAGCCCAAGGCTTGCCTCTGCGCCAGTGCTTCGGCAAGTGATTCGGCCGCGTAAATGCCCTGTAGCAAATCGCGAATACCGCTGTCGGCTTCGACGTAACCGGCTAGCGGCTTCAAGGTCAATTTCGTTTGCAGATTCTCTGCCGCTAAGGCACTTACATCAACAAGGGCGATACGTCCCTCTGGAAGCTCGGCGAGGAGCGATTCGATATCATCCAGCCCCTCGACACAAATACTTTGTAGCGTTTCGCCCAAGACTGATTCGACGGCCTGTTCCCATCCTGATTGGATGCGGATGCTTTGAGCGAGTCGCTGCCTGTCTCCAAGACCATTATTTCGAAGCCAAGCGTTTACCTCTTCGTTGTCTAGACCCAGGGCAGCTTGTTGCAGCGCATCTAACGATGCAAGCTTGCCCCGAGCCGTTTGCAATTCACTTCGTGCCGCGTCCAGCTGATCTGCGCACTCACCATATTCGGACCGACGCAGCGCAATTTCACTGCCTGCGAGTTGGCTTTGCCCCTGCAGTGTCTCGATGGTTTCCTCTAAAAGTGCGAGCTCCTCTCTGGCCTCAATAACTGTGTCGTCTTCGTCTGACTGTAAAAGCTGCTCGCGCTCTTCCTCGAGCCGCCGGCTGCGTTCGAGCCCACGCTGTACGATATTTTCGAGTTGCTGAATACGGGCTTGTTCTACCTCGGCGACTTGCCTCGGACGTTCTGCACCCTTGTTAAATTCATCCCACTCGGTTTGCCATTGCCGCAGGCCACTCTCAGCCTCTTCGAGAATAGCCGCCGATTCCGCTGCAAGTTCTAGTGCAGAATCGAGTTCAGGCGTCACATCCTCGAGTTCACTTTCGATCTCGACTATTCGAGCTAAGTCGGTATCGAGTTCATCTTTCGTTTGTTCATAGGCCTGCTGAGTTTCGTTAAGATCGAAACGCATTTGATCAGCGCGCTCAAGATGATGCTCGATCGACTGCTCGAGTCGTGCGATGTCGTTTCCTAAGCTATAAAATCGCGCCTGTACCTCGCCAAGCTTATCGCCGAGCTCAGTGCCATCGACTAAGCGTTGCTCGATCTTCGCATCCGCTTCGCGTTGGTCCGCAATAGTCGCCTCTAACCGTATTTCCTGATCGCCAATTGCTGCCTTGTTCTGTCTAATATCGACGTCTAATGCTTGCCATTTTAATGCGTTCAAAAAAGCAGTGGTTTGCCTCTCTTGCGTCTTGTATTCACCGTACTTCTCAGCCGCAACTGATTGCCTGTGAAGGTGTGCGAGCTGCCTGCCCAACTCATCGCGGATATCTGACAACCGCTCAAGGTTCTCTCGCGTGCGCTTGATTCTGCTCTCGGTTTCTCTTCGGCGTTCTTTGTATTTTGATATTCCTGCCGCTTCTTCGATAAACACGCGCAATTCTTCGGGCTTCGACTCGATAAGCCGAGACACCATACCCTGCTCAATAATCGAATAACTTCGCGCGCCCAAGCCGGTGCCGAGAAAAATATCAGTGACATCTTTACGGCGGCACTTGGTGCCATTGAGCGAATAGGTAGACTGCGCGTCGCGATCCACCTTGCGCTTTATCGAGACCTCATCAAAATTGGCATATTCGCCTGTCAGTTTGTGATCATGATTATCGAACACCAACTCAACACTTGCTTGACCCACCGGCTTTCGTCCGCCGGACCCATTGAATATGACATCCGTCATATTCTCGCCACGCAGGTTTTTCGCAGAGCTCTCTCCCATTACCCAACGCACGGCATCGATTACATTCGATTTGCCGCAGCCATTAGGACCAACGACAGAGCATAGGTTCGAGGGGAAATCGATTGTTGTAGGATCAACGAAAGACTTGAATCCGGCTAACTTAATACATTTGAGGCGCATCGTTTTCTGATTCTGATAGTTATTATTGTCGTGATGTGAGTTACATAACGTACT
>Ga0209119_1004162_pt1 | contig 12043 bp, 7 predicted proteins | sample COG_03_FD_184747 | JGI IMG/M metagenome (GOLD analysis project Ga0209119, IMG submission 184747) | Pelagic Microbial community sample from North Sea - COGITO 998_met_03 (SPAdes) (version 2) | ecosystem: Environmental > Aquatic > Marine > Neritic zone/Coastal water | place: Helgoland, sampling... | reverse complement strand
TAAAAAAAAATAAACAATAATGAAAAAAAACAGTTTCTGCAATGAGGGCTTTACCGCTTTCGCTAGTTCTATACATTACAAGGCCATTAAAAAAGCTAGGGTCTTGGGAATAGAACACGCGTGCAGAAGACGCATTTGGATTAAGCGATATTGTGTGGCAAGCCTCATTAGTTTAACGCTATCACCGTTTAGTATCGCTGCTCCTAGTGGTCATCAGTTTCAAAGTAAACCGCACGATATTATTGAGCAGCGAAAATTACGTTTTACCATTAAGCTGCCTGCACAATCTGTTGCTGATTCTCTTAATTTATTAGCCGCGCAGACAGGTGCACAATTTCTATTCCCTTACCAACTAGCAAGAGCCAGACCGGCAAGCGCAATATCGGGTGAATTCACTATTGTTGAAGCAGTAGAGTATTTACTCGAAGGCTCCGGGCTAGTCAGTGGTTTTGAAAAAGGGATTCTCGTGATTTCCGATACCGGAAATTATGAAGGGTCTTCTTATCAAAATGATCAGGGGAGAAATTCAATGAAAAGTAAAAAGAAATTGTTGGCAGCGACGATTGGTTTTTTTGTGGGGGCTGGTGGTGCTTCATATACCTTGGCTGATGAAGCGAAAAGTAGTGAAGGGTTGGAGTGGTTGTTGGAGGAAGTGGTGGTTACTGCGCGCAAAAGGGAAGAGCGCTTGATTGATGTGCCGATTGCGATTTCTGTGGTGAGTGAGCAGATGATTAGGGATGCGGCGATTGATAGTTTGGAGGATTTGGCTTATGTGGTGCCGAATTTGGCGATTACGGAGGGAACGGGTGGATTCAAAACGGTTGTGCTTAGGGGGGTCAATAATACTCGAAATGGTAATGTTTCTCTTGTCGGTATCTATCTTGATGAAATCCCCTTGTCTTTTGGCAATTATACAGTTGATCTTCAATCGATTGATATCGCTCAGGCTGAAGTGTTAAAAGGGCCTCAGGGCACCTTGTACGGCGCAGGCTCTGTGGGTGGCACCATTCGCTATGTGACCAATGCCCCGTCTTTTGATGGCGTTGAAGGCTCACTGGGTTTGTCATTTGGCAATACTTCAGGGGGCGATAATAGTAGCGAGGTCACAGCCATCGCTAACCTACCTGTGATTGATGATGTATTGGCCTTTAGAGTTGCCGCAAACTATACCGATACCGGCGGCTGGATTGATAAGGTCAATGAGCCCGGCGGCGAAGAGAATTACAATGACAGCCAGCTCAGCCATATTCGCTTGCGTGGGCTTTGGCAGGCTACCGATGACTTAACCGTTAACGGCACCTTGATTCATTATCGCAATGATTCGGGGGGTTACCCACATGCAAACTTACCCCCTAGTTTCGACAGTTATAAAGTTCTAGCGCGCACAGGTTTCCCTTTGGGGGAAACGGGTGGGGAAAATGAATATGACTTGTATAACCTAACCCTCAGCTATGACCTTGGCTTTGCTACGCTAACAAGTTCCAGCTCTCAAGTCGATGCTGTCTTCGAGGAGAAATCTAGGTCGTTTATTATATCAGATGAAATTGCTGTACAAATCGGGTTCCCTACTGGAACTGAGCTAGGTCAATTTACCCCTATTTATACCCTCGAAAAAAGCGGTTTTACGCAAGAGCTCCGATTGTCTGGCGTTGACGATTCCTTGTCTTGGGTTGTCGGTGCTTTTTATTCCGATATGGATTCTGAGGGTGGAACTGAGGCTGGTGGCGGTATATATATCGGCGGGTTAGGGGGGGGTAGCCTAGCCCGTGAGGGCGGAGAATATTATGAAAGCACAGCACTCTTTGCTGACATAGCCTATGACTTGACCGATAAAGTCACCGTCGCATTAGGCACACGTTATTTTGAGGAAGAGCAATCAACATATGGTGAGTTCTCCGACGGAACCGTGTTCACTGATGACAACGCCGATTTTGATAAAGTTACTTCTAAACTGTCACTCACCTATGCCTTAGCCGATAACGCAACCGCCTACGCCAGTGTTTCACAGGGTTTTCGTAGCGGCGGTTTTAACCTCGTTGCGGGTGCTCCACCGACTTTTGATCCAGAGGAATTAACAACCTATGAATTGGGTGCCAAAGGCTCTCTTTTAGACGGTCGCGTATACGCTGAGGCTGCACTGTTCTTCAGTCAATATGATGATTATATCAGTGTTGTCAGCAATGGACTTCAACCCTATGGCGCCAATTTCGGCAATGCAGAAATTCAAGGCTTTGAATTTTCAACCCAATTTCAGGTGACCGAACAATGGTCGGTGGGTTTAAGTGGCAGTGTCATCGAAACGGAATTTACGTCTTCAGGCCTTGTTGGCATAAACGTTGGCGATCCCATCCCCGAGGTCCCAAAATTCAATTACTCCGTTAATACGTCATACGACTTTAATTGGTCATCCTCTGTCACTGGCTCGGCCTATATCGGTTATAACCGTCAAGGCGAAGTTGACACTCCACCAAATGTTCCAGTTTGGAAAGAAGAACAAGGATTTTTGACCGCCAGCCTAAGCTCTCAGTGGCAGGACCTCAGTCTCAATCTAGTGGGTAAGAACTTGATGAATGAGGACGAGCCGATAGCGATCGACTCCGTTCAGAGTATATTACCCCGGCCCCGCACAGTAAGTCTTGACCTTACTTACCGCTTTTAGGTTAGACAAGAAGTTGCTGAAATAAGTGGCTTCTCACGAAAATACATTGGAGTTTATTGGATAAACATTCGACATTTTAATTCGTGATGGAGCTGCTTGTACCACCCATTAATGCCAAGTCTCTGAATAAAGCACGAGACTGATAACACACCGGAACCGTTTAATTATACAAGACGCAAAGTGCAAGCGGCGCGTCTATCGGATAACCGGTATTACAACCCCACACCTATCCGGCCCTCAGTGGCCGGGTATTTTTTCTTGTAAGGAATAGTATTTATGAATGCGAAAACCCCGACCAGCCATGCCGCCACAATGGTCAACACAGAGGCCAATGATGTTTTAGCCCGTTACCGTCAAGCCAATGATTTTTTTGATGGCATAATATCTAAACGGCTGGTCTTAAATGACACGGTTAGACCGTATTGGATTAAGGGCGCTGACGGTGAAAACAGCCATTGCTTTTGGTATGTACGCGATACCCACAAAGGTAAACAGTATCGCTTAGTCAATGCCAAAACGGGCACTAATGAATCGGCCTTTGATCACCAAGCACTGGTCGATGCGCTGACCGATACCGCCCCGTTGAATGCAGAACAAACGCTTGATCCTGAAAACCTCACCCTCGGCGAGCTCAGTATCAATGTAAACCCCTTGCAGCTACGGTTCCATGCGTTAGATAAACAGTGGCTATGGGAACCTGAAGGCAATGGTTTGCAGTCAATTGAGAGCGTTGAAGCGCCGCACAATGAAGAGTTATTGTCACCAGACGGCACAAAAGTAGCCTTTCAACGCGATCACAACCTGTGGGTGCGTGACTGCGCTACCGGTGAAGAAAAAGCCCTCACCAATGATGGCACTGCGAATAATAGCTATGCCGAAAGTTGGATGAGCTGCTACTTGCCGAATACCCCCCTTGAAGCTGTCTGGTCTCCAGATTCTAAACATTTATTTACCGTGCAACTAAAGACCACGGAAACACAGGTGATACCTTTAGTGCAATATGCCCCCGCAGATGGCAGTTTACGACCAACAACTTCCCAGCAGTGGCCTTGGAGTTTCCCTGGCGATGCAGAATACCCCACCTATCGATTACTCATTATTGATAGTGAAACAAGCGACTGCCAACCGGTTAATCATCCTCCGGTTATGGCAACAGTGGTAGTCATGCCGGGCTACTTTTCGAATTTACTCGGCTGGTGGTCTCCCGATAGCCAGCGTGTATTTTTTGTGGATATCTCACGCGGCTCAAAATCGATAAGTATTATGCAGTGCGACCGAAAGAGCGGAGCCACTAAGCTCGTCTTTGAGGAGACGTCCAATACTGATGTGAGGCTACAAGATAATATTAATGATGAAGGCCCTGTATTTATCCCCCTGCCCGACAGCAATGAGTTGATCTGGTACTCCGAACGCACGGGTTGGGGGCACCTTTATCTTTATGACCTTGACACCGGCCAGCTTAAAAATATTATCACCGAGGGTGAATGGCAGGTCACTAATATCCTTCACTGTGACATCAAGCGCCGTGAGCTGATTGTGCACACGTCAGGTAGAGACCCTGAAATCAGTCCTTATTACCGCGATATCTGCAAAATCAATATCGATACGGGGAAATTAACGGCCCTTAAAACAGGCAACTATGATCATCGGGTGCATATAGACTACATGGATGTGAGTAAAACCTGCTCGGTTAATGGCGATACGCAAACAGTTAACGGTGTTTCGCCCGAGGGACACTATCTCGCCACTACCTATTCCCGTGCAGACACCGTGCCTGTGACTGTATTGATCGATAGCGAGGGGAATGAAATATTGACCCTTGAAACAATGGATACCTTCAAGCTGCCCGGTGATTGGGTGTGGCCTGAGCCGGTAAAACTCAAAAGCGCTGATGGTGAAACCGATCTCTTTGGGCTGGTATATAGACCCCCCGGTTTCTCACCGGATAAACAGTACCCCGTATTGGATTACTCGGCCAGTCAACGGCGGTCCAATGCAACCTCGCAAGGTTCCTTTAATAATGGCGCTTTACAAGGGGAAAACTATTTGATAGCGGCATCCTATGCGGCATTGGGTTTTATCGTTGTTTCAATTGACGGGCGTGGAACAACCGGGCGAGGCAAAGCCTTTTTGGATCATGGTTACAGCGACCCCGTTAAAGAAAATGATTTGACAGATCGCATTGCCGGTATCCAGCAACTCGCAAAACGCTACCCCTATATGGACCTTGAGAACGTAGGGGTGACCAACTACGATATCGAAAGCAATGCGGTGTATGCCTTACTGGATCACCCTGATTTTTATAAAGTCTGTGTGGACTTTCTTGTTCATGAGAAAGGTAGCGTGTCCTTGCATAACGAAGTGATCCTTGATGAACCACCAGAGGGTGGTGAACGCTCCAAGATACGCTATGCCAAAGATGATGTGAGCTCACTCAAAGGCAAGCTGTTACTGATTGATGGCATGCAAAACAATATCGGCATGCACGACACAGCGCAATTGATGGATGCGTTGATTAAGGCGAATAAAGATTTTGATCTGGTGTTGGAGCCTAATCAGAATCACAATATGAGCCTGTATGCCTTTCGAAAATGCTGGGATTACCTAGTGACACACCTTCAGGGCATTAGCCCTCCCCGTGAATATCAAATCACTATTGATGTATTTAAATAGAACGCGCCTATTGATTTAAGTGTTCTGTATATTCACAGCTTTATCTCTGCTATTCGCTTTCATAAGAGAGCGAATGGTTGGAGTGATGTCATCGCTAACTAATTATTTCATTTCATATTTTCACACAAAGTTTTAGAGGTTTATCAATGAAAACGCCAAGTTGGTTAGAGCGTGCCCGTGATACACGGCTACAAGTACGTGACTTTATTAACGGTCACTATGTTGAGTGTGGCTTAGGTAATACATCGGATGATGATAAAGCTTTGATTAGCGATTCAGCATCCATTAATAAATATTCCCCTCGCGATGGCAGCTTGTTGTATCAAGTCGATGCAGGCACAGTTGAGTCAGTTGATAACGCAGTGCAGTCTGCCCGCGATGCTTTTAACGATGGCCGATGGTCGGGGTTATTATCTTCACAGCGCAAAGCGGTGTTACAGCAACTCGTTACCTTAATAGAAGCCAACCATGAAGAGCTCGCTTTGTTGGAATGTTTGGATGTGGGCAAACCCATATCAACAGCTCTACATCTGGATATCCCCGTTGCGATGAGCATGCTCAACAGCGCGATTGAGCATACAGATAAAATCCAATCTCCAGCGGGTAGCGATGGCGGTACGGTTGCCTATGGTGTACGTGAACCGGTAGGCGTAGTGGGCGCTATTATCGGTTGGAACTTTCCCTTAGTCTTAGCGGTAGTAAAAGCTGCTCCCGCTTTAGCGATGGGTAATAGCCTCGTTTTAAAACCTTCAGAATTTAGCTCACTCTCAGCCGGCCGCTTAGCGGAATTGGCTGTCGAGGCGGGTGTCCCTGCTGGTGTGTTTAATGTTGTTCATGGCTCCGGTGCCATTGTCGGTGATGCCTTAGCCAAACATCCTGATATTGACCTGCTCAGTTTTACGGGTAGCACTGTCACCGGTAAACAAATGATGATCGCCGCCGGTCAATCGAATATGAAGCGCTTGTTATTGGAGTGTGGTGGTAAGTCTCCCTTTATTGTCTTTGATGATTGCCCTGATAACCTCGATATGATTGCTGGTTTTGTTGTGCAACAAGCCTTTTTAAATCAGGGTGAAAACTGTAAGGCGGGTAGCCGTCTATTAGTGCAGGAAGGCATAAAAGAAAAACTACTGGCTAAAGTGATTGAGCAAGCAGCACAGCTTAAACCGCAAGATCCTTTAGATCCCAATGCAGGCTTTGGTGCGCTGATTAATGAAGGGCATTTTAATAAGGTGTTGGCTTATATTGAAAAGGGCAAAGAGCAGGGGGCAACACTTGTGTTAGGAGGCAATGCCGTAGAGGTAGATTTGGCTGAGGGTTGCATTGGCAGTAAACCGGATAATAGCCAGCGATCCGGCTACTACATAGAACCCACTATCTTTGATCATGTTGACCCCAATTCAACCATCGCCCAAGAAGAAATATTTGGCCCGGTGTTGTCGGTCATTACCTTTAAAGACGATGATGAAGCCATCGCCATTGCCAATAATAGCTGCTTTGGTCTGCAAGCTTATGCGGCTACCCAATCAGTCGCCCGAGCACAGCGCCTAGGCCGTGATCTTAAGGCGGGCAACCTAATGGTGATTGCATCATCCACTCCCAATATGGGTAATGTCTCACTCCCTAGCGAACCACAACAACAATCGGGCATGGGGGCTGAGATGGGTTTAGCGGGCTTACTGTCCTATTCAGTCAGCACAGTGGTCGACATTCATGCTTAAAACAGCGCTGGCCTATGCGGCACCCACATTGGGTTTGGCGCTACTATTGGGTCCTCTTGGATTACTGCCAGTGATCTACGCCAAATACTTTGGCCTAGCACTTACCTCCATTGCCACCATTCTATTGATAGGGAGAATGTTTGATGCAATAACAGATCCTCTAATTGCTCATTACTCCGATCAGTACCAAAGGCGCTATGGCACCCGCAAGCCGTTTATTCTTGTGGGTGGCATAGGCATGTGTATTACAGCCTATTGCCTATGTGTACCCATAGCCGAAGTGAGTTTGCTGTATTTCGGTTTTTTCTATTTGGTGTTTTACCTTTTTAGTACGCTTTACAATATCCCCATGGCGGCATGGGCGATTGAAGTCACCAATGACCCAAAGGAGCGAACACTGCTGTTCAGTGTGTTGATCTTTATCAGTAAAGTGGGTGGCTTATTATTTTACATAGTGCCTTTTCTCCCAATCTTTGCCAGCACAGAGTTCACGCCAGAAACCATTAAAGTCTCCGCCATTATTGGCATAGCAATCTTAGTGCCCACTCTATTGTTAGCCCTTATTAAAGTCCCCAATGGCCCTGCGTTAATCCACGCAGAAGATACGCCCGCAGAACCCTCCTTTCAAAAAAACCTAATCGAGTTCTATCACAGCGCCAAACACAACAAACCCTTTTTACTTTATTTAGGCGCGATGTTCTTTTTCGCCATGGGCTTAGGCATGTTCGGCGGATTGTTTTTCCTTTTTGTTGATAGCTTTTTAGGGCAGGGTGATAAGTTTGCATCGCTCGGCATCATGGGCATGATATTTTCTCTTGCAATCACGCCACTGTGTTACCAGTTGGCGATTCGTATTGGCAAAAGAAAAACCTGGATGATTTCCTGTGGTGTTTTACTGGTGGGTGTTTTTTACAGCGGTTTGGTGGACCCCGGCTCGGCAAGTTTTACTGCGTTGCTCATCATTCAAGGAATTTTCATTTTGAGTGGTAGCTTTTCAGGCGTGGTGTCCCCGGCCATCTACGCCGATATCTTAGACTACGGCTCACTACGCGACACCACCGATCGCAAAGCCATGTACGTAGCCATCACAGGCTTTTTCATCAAAGCAGAAGTCGCCTTAGCCGCCTCCTTAGGCCTATGGCTAGCCGGTTGGTTCGGCTTTGACGCCACCGCCACTGAACAAACAGAACAAAGCACCTTCGCTATCCGCTTAGCCATGTCATGGGTACCTTTAGTCATAGTCTCCCTAAGCCTATTCTTCATTTGGCTAATGCCCCTAAACGAACGCCGTACCGCCATCGTCGCGCGGCGTTTAAATCAACGGATAACAATGGCGGCGTCTTCCTAACCAATGAATCCATTTTCATATCGACTATTTCAATCTTTTCTCCAAGGAAAAATTCATGATTAAAACCCTAAAAAACTTTGACGATTATATCAACCAAGCCCTCGCCGATTGGCATATCCCCGGTGCCGCTGTTGCCGTGGTAAAGGGCGACAAAGTATTACACTCCGGCGGTTATGGTTTGCGGGACAGGCAGCAGGGTTTACCCGTCACCGAAAACACGCGTTTCCCCATTGCCTCCATGACAAAGCCTTTTACCGCCATGGGTGCGGCAATTTTAGTCGACGATGGCCTGCTTGATTGGGACCAACCCGTCCGCGATGTGCTGCCAGAGTTTCGCCTTTATGATGACTACGCCACCCAGCACGCAACCCTGCGTGATTTACTCAGCCACCGCACCGGGCTGCCGCGCCACGATTCCACGTGGCACGGCACGAGTAAAACCCGGGAAGAAATTTTTGAGGGTTTGCGTCATTTAAAACCCAATGCGGATTTTAGAAGCCTCTGGCAGTATAATAATTTGATGTTTGAAACGACGGGTTTGTTGTGTCAGCGCGTAACGGGCTCTGACAGTTGGGATGACTTTATTCAAACCCGTATTCTTGATCCGCTAAACCTTAAATCAACAACACCAAGAGGGCCGGCGGTGCAGGGCGCGGAGTTTACCGATGTGGCCCTGTCCTACCAACTCAAAAACGGCGAAAGCACACCGCGCCCTTTTCCTATTACGCCAAGCTTGATGGGCCCTGCGGGCTCCATGCACAGCACACTCAATGATATGGTGGCTTGGTTAAAGGTGCACACCAATGAAGGCAAGAGCAACGGGGTGCAGTTGGTATCGCCCTATAACCTTCAGCAGATGCATACCCCGCATATGTTAATCCCCGCCACCGTGCCGCAAACTCAAATGTTTAATAATTGTTTGTTTGCCTATGGTCTTGGCTGGTTTATTGAGCCTTATCAAGGTGTGACGCTGATTCATCATGGCGGTAATATTGATGGCTACAGCCTCATGGCGGCTTTTGTACCGCAGGAGCAATTAGCGGTGGTGGTGTTAACGAATATCCAGGGTAAGAGCCTACGGGGTGCACTGCTTTATGAAGCCATTGACCGTGCCTTAGAAGTTGACAGTGCCAGCACGAAAGACTGGAGTGCTGAACTCCTAAAAACCAATGAAACCGCCGTGCAGTCAGCGCTGGCAAGCCAAGGCAGCTCTGACGCTGACCGAGTTAAAAATGCCCCCGCCAGCCACGCGCTAGCCAACTACGCCGGTGTGTATGCCGCCCCCGTCTACGCCGACATAGAGGTACGTATGGAAGGCGATGGCCTGCGTATTCACCATGCCGGTGAATGGTTTGATCTATTGCACTACCATTTTGATGTGTTTGAAATTGATATGACTGAGCGCTATGACGGTAAGGAAAAAATCTCTTTTCGTTTAAATAACCAAGGTGACATCGACTGTTTGCAAATAGCGATTGAGCCAGCGATCGGTGAGATGAGTTTCAAGCGCCAAGGGCTGACGGTTAATCCGGAAATATTGCAAACATTGGTGGGCTTGTATGACTTTCCTGCGGAAGGGCAAAATGTTGAAGTTAGCATTAAAGATGACACGTTACACCTAGGTTTGACGGGCAGCGCCGCTAAAAGTTTGAGCTGTGTTAAGCAAGCACAAACATCGACTGGCTCAACACTTACGTTTAAATCTGAGGGCCAAGGGCAAGGCGTTATTGAGTTTCGCCTTCACAATGGGCAGTGCCAAATAATTGTAATTAAGCAGCCTGGAGTGACCTATGAGTGCAAACCTTTAGCGTAGTAAAAAACTATAAAGAAAACCCTCATCGTCATTCCCGCGCAGGCGGGAGTCCACAGTGAGAAAAAATTGCTAGAAGGAGTACCTATGTACCAAATGGAAAGTGCGCCCTGCGCGGCAGCAATGATCAATGGCCGTGATGTGGATTACTTTTGTGGCACCGGCTATTACGCGCTGCAAGGCCACCCTGGCTTAATTGAAGCGGCCTGTGCCGCAACGCGCCTTTACGGTGTTAACTCTGGAACCACGCGTGCCGGTTTTGGTAATAACCCCGTGTTGCTTGATGTTGAAAAAAAGGCCGCGCAATTTTTTGGCGCTGAAGCGGCGCTTTATTATGTGTCGGGTTATTTGGGTAATGGCATTTTATTGCAAGGCTTGGCGCCCGACTACGATACTATTTTTGTAGACGAAGAGTCTCATTATTCGGTGATGGATGGCACGGCGGTGTCAGGTAAACCCATTATAACTTTTGGCCATTGTGATGTGGCTGACCTTGCCGCTAAGCTCGCATCCCACCTCGTTAAGGGCCAGCGCCCATTGATACTCACGGATGGCATTTTCCCCACCTCGGGGGTAATACCTCCACTCGCCGATTATGATCAACTACTTCTGGCTTACCCCGGAGGCCTGCTCTGTGTTGATGATGCTCATGCCACGGGTGTGGTTGGCAGCAAAGGGCAGGGCACGTTGGAGTACTTGGGCATTACGGGCCCGGGGCGATATTCCTCCGGCACCTTTAGCAAAGCGTTAGGTGGCCACGGTGGCATCATCACCGGCAGCCATCAGTTTATTGAGCAGCTCAAGCAGCGGGCCAAAGTGTTTAATGGTTCTAGCGCTGTGCCGGTACCCGCTGCGGCAGCCACAGCTAAAGCGTTAGATATTCTCAGCGCCCAACCGCAAATGCGCCAACAACTGTGGGCCAATGTGGCCTATGCCAAAAAGGGTTTTCGTGAGCTTGGTTTTACAGGCATCCCTGATACGCCGGTGCCAATTATTTGCTTGAGTAATAAACACATCGACTTGCAGTCTATTCAGCAAACCCTGTTTAAAAATGGCATAGCGACTTTTTTTGTGGCGGGGGGCAGTTACTCCAGCGTACCTGCTGCGGGGGCTCTTCGCCTAGCTGTTTTTTCAACCCATAGCCGCGCCCAAATTGACAGGCTGGTAAGTGAGGTCAAGGCGCTACTATAGCTATGCCAAGCCAAGCCTAACCATTAGTGATTAAAAAAAGGAACTCAATACCATGATAAAAAAACCATTAAAAAACAGCGCAATAAATTTTGATGCGCTTGAGCAGCTTATCCGCCAACAAATGCGCAAACGCAACACCCCCGGTTTGGCCATTAGCGTCATCAAAGATGATCAGATTATTTTTTCAAAGGGCTTTGGTGCGCGAGATTTAAAACAGTTTCAACCCATGACCCCAGATACCCTGCTGGGTATAGGCAGCGTCACCAAGTCATTTACAGCCTTTGCACTAGTGAAGCTACAAGAGCAGGGCTTATTATCAATTGAAGATTGAAACTGGGGTCATGAAACTGGGGTCAGATGAAAGTTTTTACAACCTCATAATTTATGAAGTGTTCACTGATCTGAGCGCTGCTATAAAAAAAGACGATCAAAGATATCGTCGTCCTTGACGATGTTGCCCATAACATAATGGAAGACAAGTTGTTCTATGGCATGAAAAAAAACTTGCTTTTTCCTACCTCGGTTTTACGTTTTGTTAAGCCTGTGATGCAAAGCGGTATGGGCGCACTTGTAGTACAGACTTGTGTTGCCGAGCTTCCCACAAATCATAAGCATTTTGCAGTCTAAGCCAGTGGTCCGCA
>Ga0209119_1004158_pt1 | contig 12055 bp, 13 predicted proteins | sample COG_03_FD_184747 | JGI IMG/M metagenome (GOLD analysis project Ga0209119, IMG submission 184747) | Pelagic Microbial community sample from North Sea - COGITO 998_met_03 (SPAdes) (version 2) | ecosystem: Environmental > Aquatic > Marine > Neritic zone/Coastal water | place: Helgoland, sampling... | reverse complement strand
TTAACCATCATTGTTCAAGCATTGGCGTGGCACTATCCAGCTGCACTATTCCTGCTGCAGGTAAGCCAACCTTTGATATCGGTGTTGATGAAATTGAATTTGGTGTCGGCATTCATGGGGAACCTGGGAGAAAGAGAGAGAAAATTAAAATGGCGAATTATATTGTGGATGATATGGTTTCAGCTATCTTAAAGGACTTCGATGAGAAATCATTAGACCTCAAGGATCCTAATGGAATAATATTGTTAGTGAATGGATTTTCAGGTACTCCTTTATCAGAGCTATATTTAATTTATCAAGCCGTTACCGAGAAACTTAAAGAGAAACAAATCCGAATCTCTCGCTCCCTTGTCGGAAATTACACAACAGCTTTAGATATGGCTGGAGCATCAATTACTATGTGCCTACTTGATGATGAAATTAAAAAGCATTGGGACTCATCTGTTCTAACATCAAATCTTAGATGGGGGTATTAAGGGCGTGTTTAAGAAACATTTAAATGAAGCAGGAAAAACTTACTGGACGCACTTTAAGTTTGCTTTTATTGCAGGCTTTATTCTTTTGTATGCAGGCATCACCTCTATTATCCATGCAATATTTCCCTGCTTCTTCAAATTCACCAGCCTGAAGCTTGTTAAATACTTACTAAAAAAAGCCGAGTAAGGAATTATTTTGCATAATCAGTCTTATAGAAAATTAGGTTTTTGGATTGGTTTGCTTTTGTTCTTTTCTGTTATTTTAAATCCCACACCAGAATCATTGTCTATTGAGGGTTGGCACGTTGCTGCTGTTGCACTCCTGATGGCCGCTTGGTGGGGAACAGAAGCAGTGCCCTTGCCTGTTACAGCTCTAATTCCGCTTGCTGCCTTTCCTCTGCTTCAAATTTCATCACTTAAAGAGACGGCTATATCTTATGCAAACCCCCACATTTTTTTATTTTTAGGTGGCTTTATATTGGCATTGGCTATTCAAAGATCAGGCTTGCATAAGAGACTTGCCTTATCGGTTGTATCAAAAGTAAATACATCGGCTAGTTATATTGTGGGTGCTTTTATGTGCATCTCATTTTTTATCAGCATGTGGGTGATGAATACCTCAACAACTCTAATGCTTCTCCCTATCTGTTTGGCTATCTGCGTCAATATAAAAGAAGCTTTGCCAGGGTTGGCAAACAAACAGATCAAAAACTTTGAAATTGCTCTATTCTTAGGCATTGCATATGCCTCCTCTATTGGTGGGATGTCAAGCTTGATTGGCACAGCACCTAATATTGTCTTCGCAGGCTTTATGCAAGAAAATTACAACATCGATATTTCATTTCTAGACTGGATGAAAATTGCACTACCCATCGGTGTAATGATGCTAGCAGTGTCTTTTATCATTTTGACAAAAATTATTTATCCATCTACGCTTGAAATTAATACTGCAACTAAAAGTAAGATAAATCAGGCTTTGGAAAAATTAGGGAGCATTAGCCGAGATGAAAAAAAAGTTTTAATTATCTTTTTGATTGCGGCAAGCTTATGGATAGGTAGGCCGTATTTGAAATATCATGAAATCCTATTAGGACTAACTGACGCAGGTATTGCCATTTTAGCGGCCATTATTTTATTTATCTTACCGTCTGATAACAAGAAAAGTAATCTTTTAGAATGGGACGAAACAAAAAAATTACCCTGGGGGCTTTTGCTATTATTTGGCGGTGGTCTCTCTTTAGCAAGCTCTATTAGCAGCTCAGGATTAGGTCAGTGGTTAGGGACGTCATTTAGTTTGTTAGTGGAACTCAAGCCTTGGTTGATAATTCTGTTAATCACAACCTTTATTGTATTCCTTACAGAACTAACCTCAAATACAGCCACCACGTCCACTTTCCTGCCAATTGCCACATCTATTGCTGTTGCAATTTCAGTTGCACCTATATCGATTGCCATCCCACTCGTTTTGGCGTCAAGCTTGGCATTTATGCTACCTGTGGCGACACCACCCAACGCCATTGTTTATGGCTCAGGAAAGATTACGATTGGCAATATGATTAAGGCCGGATTTATTCTAAATTTGATCGGCATTCTGATTATTGCACTGGTAAGTCACTATCTTCTACCAGCATCTTTAGAAAAACTCTTTTAAAAAGGGGTCTCTTAAGCTATTTATCAATTTTATTTATCTTGCTTCCCTCTAGTGTGAGGTTGTACATTAAGCCTTTTGGAGAAAATACAAATGCGACAACGGGCTCTTTAATCGATTCTACGTTAGCAACACCCCCTGCACCCCATACCGCCACGGCGACACTCGCATCTCCACCACCGCTCCATCCATTCGCATTCCTGAATTCCTTAAGTGCATTTGCTTTAAGAAACATATAAACTTCAGAGCGTTTTTCAACGCCTATTTGAAAACCAATTGATCCAGCGATATTGTTGTAGTACTGAACCTTCTTACCTCCGATAATTAATGCACCCTCACCAAATGAACCACCTATACCAAGACCCGCTTTTACAATACTTGGAAAAACGAGTATTCCTTTAGCTTTAGAGGCAAGTTCTTTTGCAGATGGCGTTGTTTTATATAACTGATCAAGAGCCGCTTTTATTTCTGCATCTATTTCTGCTTTGGATGCAGTGAAACCAGTTTGAGAAAATACCAATAAAATTGCTGCAATGAAGTGTGTTAGTTTGTGCATGACTTAAGCCTTAATATGTAATTTTAATAACTATGATTTTACATCATTAACTTTAAAACAATTTTTTTTAAGAAAACATTTGGTATAGTCAATTTGATATGACAATTGATCAGATTATTAATTGGATGATGGGTTTAAATATCCTTGTCCTCAGTGTGACTGCATTTTTTCTCGTTATCGGCTTTCTATTCCTTGTGACCGCAATTTATTCCCTGATTTACGATAAAGCCTTTCGAAGAAAGTACTTATTAAAGCTAAGCACCATATTTTTAATGCTGCTGGTTTTTATTATTAGTCTAATTTACTTCTCAATAAAGCAGGGAATCTTAATTCTATAGCGTTTATTTCTGAAGCCTTTTAATTATTTTACCGTCTTTATATGTAACCTCAGATTTGATCGTGCCGTCCTTCTTCCATGTAACTTCCTTACCACCCTTCTTTCCATCAACAAATTTCACATTCTTTTTCATTTGACCGTTGTTATACCATTGTTGCCAAAGGCCATCATATTTACCTCCACTGTAATTAACCTCAACTTTTTTTTGCCCATTTGGGTACCACTGCTGCCATAAACCTTCCTCATGGTCATTTACAAAAAAACTTTCCATCATTTTGTTGCCATTTTCGTACCAAAAAATTTCCTTCCCATTTTTTTTTCCATTTTTGTATGTCACTTCAAACTTAGGCTTCCCATTATTGAAGTATTCTTTTTGTGTCTTGTTGTTACGATCATCTGCCATGATCGATAGAGATAAACAGAGGCCTAACAGAGAGATTAAGTATTTCATAATTTGCCCTTCATTTATTTAAATCTCCTTATAGGCAATTTGAATTATCAAAAGTTTCTATAAACAGATTCATATTTTTGTTAATTTTCTTGAAAGGCACAAGGAAGAAAAAGATAAAAAGAGTTAAAAAAATATTATAAAATACTTAAATAAACTATTATAAATTATTGATATAAAATAATTATTTAATAATTTATTTAGTCAATATTAAGCTGCTCAGGTAGTGGCTCTAGCTTACAAACACCCCTGTATTCATAGGGCTTTTGCCACCCACTGATAATCTTAATTTGTCCCGTTTTTCGATCAATAAAGAAAGAAAAGCCTATTGAACCATCTGTATCCAACTCTTCTAAGCTGACTGAGTTCTTATCGACATATAAGAAATGATTGCCGTGGAGTTTATGAATAAGTGTGCTACCTGATATTTTTATTTTTTCAATGGCAGGCTCCTTTACGCATGGTGTTCCATCCTCACAAAATAACGTTAACTCTCCCTCACAAATAAGGTCTACGCTCAGAGGTTCAGCACATAAAAAGCTTGGCAGAAGCAAAAATAAAAATAATTTTTTCATGTTTGGGTGTTCTTAATGAAGGTGATAAGATTGAAGCTTAACATCGATCATATAAAAATAAAGGGAAAAGTAGATGAAACTTAAAATTGCACTATTTACACTGCTAACCTCAATCTCATCGATCTCATTCGCAGCTGAATATAAGACACTGCAAACATGTGTTGATAATATTGAAAAAGATTACCCAGGGCAAATTATGTCCATGGAGGTAGAGTCAGAGAATGGTGTTGTTAGCTACGAATTTGATATCGATACGAACGTTAATGGCACTGATTTTTTTATCGAAATTGAATGCGATGCTACAACGAGTCAATTAAGTGGCTTTCAGCTCGAAACTCATTCAGAAGACTCCCACTTTCAAGCTAAGGCAAAGATATCTGTCACAGAGGCAGAGAAAGCAGCAATTGATAAGTATAGTGGCGTGATAGTTGCAAGGGAATATGGCTTTGTAAGTGGGAAACCCTTTTATTCTTTTGACATTTATAACCAAGGTAAAAATATGCAAACTGAGATTACCGTTGACGCTCAAAATGGGGCAATCATTGGTGTAGAAGAAGAGCTATATCAAATTGGCCCTAATCGAACTTTTTAAAAAAAGGATAAATGAAATAATGAATAAAATTAATTTTCTATTAATCGCGATAATGAGTCTATTTCTATTTGGATGCGCCTCTCAGACGATGACGGGTGATTCCTATTCTGGTAATCAAGCAAGAAAGGCACAGACTTTAAAAATGGGTCAAATTGAAAGCGTTAAGGGTGTAGAAATAAAAGCGGGGGAAGGCGGAATCGGCGCACTTGCAGGGGGGGCAATTGGTGGTATAGCGGCTTCTAATGTTGGTGGCGGTAAAATGTCTTTAGTATCTGCTATCGTTGGTGCGGTAGCTGGGGGCATCATAGGTGATAAAATTGAAAAGGATGTTAACACGCTTAATGGCCAAGAAATAACCATCAGGCTTTCTAACGATACCTTAATAGTTGTCACTCAAGAAATTGATAAGAATGTTGGGCCGCTAAGAGCCGGTGATAAGGTAAGGGTCCTCACCTCATCCAACGGAACGACGAGAGTACAGCTGAATCAATAAGAAAACTTATTTAGATCGCCTCTGGCTTTCTTTTTTGAATTTCATCAAGAACAAGCTTACATTCTCCTGAAGTTAAATGGCAGCCATTAACACCATCCTCAAAATTGTAGCCATCAATCATTAATTCAACGAATTTTTTTACTTCTTCTAACTCCACATCAAGGAGCGTTGCAATTTCAATAAGCATTGCGGTATGTTCTTCTGTATGCATAATTACCTCACAAATTAATATTAAATCTTTCTTAAATAATACACGGGATTACCCTATTTAGTGAAGCCAAATATTTTAATTTTGATAAAAAAAGCCAACAAAAAAGTTGGCTTTTTAAAGATTTAAAAGACTTTATAAAAAATTAATAACCGTACTGATTAATATTACTTTTTTCAAATGCCTTATCAATCGAATTAACTACTAAAGACTCAAATGTATTAGGGGCCATATCACCCTCAAAGCCCTCTCCTCTAAATACAAAAATTCTCGCTCTAATTAGCTCACCCGAGACACTATCACTAATTCTAGATTCAAACACCATGAAAGGGACTTTAGTATTATTATCCGTAATTTTTTTTCCTAAGTTCCAAGCGGCTTTTATAGGTAAGAAGTCAAGCACACCCATCTCTTCGCCTGTTAGGTCTGCGTCTCTGAAGTTCACTTGCATTCTCATCACATTGGGCTCAGCAGAACTTGCCAAAGAGTATGATGCTTTTACTTCATCTCTTATCTTAGTTCTTGCGGTATTTTTAATTCTAGTAAGAAGCTCAGCAGTCACTGTGCTATCTGCTTTTTCTTCAATCGTTATATCATCTAACAATACTGAGTTATATGAACTCAGGCTAAGATCCGGGTTGTTATATCCATAAGATCTGAAGTTATCTTCATCGACAAGCAAGGTCCAACAATCAACATTTTTAAATATCGTTGTCTCTGCGAGATCATTGATCACTTTATTCTCGCATGCGAGCGATTGAGAAATCATGGTAAATGGAAGTGCTATAGCTAATACTAATTTCGTAAATTTCATTTAAACCCCTTTTAATTAAATTTTTTGCAAAAGCAGTTTAAATGAGAATTATTCCTATTACAACCAAATTATTTAGTTTTTGACTAACAGTGTTTCGAGAATAGATTCTTTTTTCTGTGCATACCCTTATTGGATTTATTCTTAAACTCGATTGAATCAAGCAACTCTAAAGTTTTCCCAAAAGAATCGATAAGATTGTCGACCATGACAGAATTGATATTGTTTTTGACCACAATTCTAAACATTGATTTTGAGCCATCTTGATCCGTAAAAATAGGTTTGTCTTGCTTTGTAATTGGATCCTCAAAATTCATCTTATAACCACTGACATACCAATTATGTTCCGAAATAGCATGCTGCAAGTCAATGTCATCATATTCAAAATTACATTCGGGGTTAAGCATAGCTGTCACGACTGGTAAGCAATTCTTGTCTCCATCATCAAGGATGATAAATCTCGACTTACCCTCAAATTTCATTTTTCCTAACCCTTCTCGGATTTTTTGGGCGTGGGTCATCATATGATCACAAATTTTTTGATAGCCCGAAATTCCATACCTTAAAAACTTATAGTATTGGACATAAATCCCACTTGCCGGTCTTGAAAAATTTAAGTTATACGATTCACCCATTCCGCCTAAGTAACTGACTGATATAGCTACATGATCGCTTAAATTTTCACGCTGACGCCATACTACCCAACCTGTGCCAATGCAGGATTCTCCAAATTTATGCCCGCTTGCTGATATGGATAATACATTTTTCAGTCTAAAGTCCCAGTCAGGTAGGCTATCTTGAAAAGGAGCGATAAAACCACCAGACGCTGCATCAATATGAATTCCTACTTGAAAACCTCGGTCTTTATTTACCTTTTCAACGACATCATTTACCTCCCATACAGGATCGTATTGTCCCCCATAATGATTTCCCATAATCGCAACGACACCAATGGTGTGATCATCAATAGCACTGCTAATCTCATCAGTATTTATTTTAAAGTCCTTATAGGAGGGCTGAATAAATTTTGCATCAATATCCATGTACTTAATTAACTTTTCCCAGGCAGCTTGAAAGCAGGTCGAAATAACTATGTTAGGCCTCTCCCCAAAGACATCTTTTTCGCTTAGATTATTTGACTTTGCATACCACTTTCGCCATCTAAATTTTAGTGCTAATCCTGCTAGAAGGCATGCCTCTGTTGAACCCACAGTACAGGCACCAGGGTAACATCCATAATCATCAAAATCATCAGGTTCAGGGCAATGCCATAACTTGGCAATCATGTTGACGCATGTGTCATGTATTTTAAAAGATTGCGGATAAACCGTTTGATCTGCAATGTTAACTTCCAAACCCTTTAGTGCGAGTTCTTGTTCTTGTGCCTCCAAGCGAACATTCACATATGATGAAGTATTGAGTGCGGGAGCCACATCTAAAAGTATCTCATCCTCAATGAAAGTTTTTACCTGCTCTGCGCTACAGCCGTCAGATGGTATTTTATTTCTATCTATAGATACTTTATCTTCTAATGGGGTTTTTTGAGATTCTAGTAAAGCTTTTAATTTACTGACCTCATCTTTTAGTTTATGTATTTCTGATGTCATTTAAAAGCTCCCTATTTTGATTTTTAACTTATTTAAAAAAAACTATAGTAAATATAGTAATTAGTAATTTAAAGGTAAACAAGATTTATTTTTATGTGAATTTATATATGAAATTTTCTTTATTTATTAATAAAATATAGTAGAATTACGCCTTCTGGATGTCCCCATCGTCTAGAGGCCTAGGACACTGCCCTTTCACGGCGGCAACAGGGGTTCGAATCCCCTTGGGGACGCCACTTATTTTCTTAAAGTACTTGGATATTACTGACTTTTAAGCTTAACCATCTCCCCCTATTTTATTTTTTTTGTAGCGCTCTGTTGTTAATTTATGATCGAGGTTTACCCTATGTAATAATATTAGGTATTAGGATTAATTAACCACAAAAGAAAAGTTATGATTAATTCGGACTAAATTAAAAAACTGATATGAAAAAACTACTAATACTACTATTGTTAATAACGACTTTAGCCCAAGCTGAAGAGTTTAAGTTGGTATGTGAAGGTGAACGAGTATTAACTAAAAGTAATTCAGATGTCTTTAGAATGAAGAAATCCATAGTTGTAAAGGTTAGAAAGGCGTCTATAAGAGCCGAAGATGAAACATATTACAATGGCAAATCTGCTCGTTTTGAAGGCAGTTATATACAATATGAAGACTCAATATCAGCAATGACGGTTTATACAGAAGCTCCAAGCAAAAGCAGTTGCAGTGTAGTCGGTCATGATTTATCTATTAATCTTATTGATGAGACAGTATATATAACTAAAAGAGAAACAAATGATTGTAAGAAAAAAGGATATTTTACAAAAACTGACTTCACCGGTAAGTGCAAAAAACAAATATTACTGGCATTTGAAGCATTTGATTCTTTTGTAGCAAATGGAACTAATTTAGCTCCAACAAATGAAATGTGTAATGTGGACGAAGGAGACATTAGAAATAAAGGTAACAGATTAAGAAAAAAATGTTTTTAGATTTTTTATTAGTAATGGGCGCTGATACAAATAACAAAAGATAATAATAACGACGTCAGTTATTCCTTAACGAAACAATTAATTCTTCATTAAAAACCTTTAAATTTAAAAAAGAAGTAAAACATAACTCCCAATAAAATAATTGGGATGGAAAGAATAACTGATTCTTTGGGTGTCTTAAATATTTCAAATATGGATCGTCGATAAAAGAAAATGATCATCCCAATGAGAATAAATGCACCTATTAATTGAAGACCAGAATAATTCATATTTATTAAATTGTATCCAACGTTAATCTATCGTAAAAATGATTACTTATCGGTTCCTGATTTGGTATGCTCATTAGTATCAGAAATAATTTGAAAGGCAGCTAATTCAAACATTGGTAAAGCAGCTAGTAAATGATCAAAGATGTCACTCTGAATGTTTTCATAATTAATCCAGTTAGTATCATTTGTAAATACATAAATTTCAATTGGGATACCACTTTGACCAGGTTGGAGTTGTCGAATCAAAAACGTTAAGTCGTTTCTAATATGCTCACTCTCGGTTAAATAGTTATATATATATTTTCGAAATAACCCAACATTCGTTAATGTCCTTCCATTTAGGTCTTCATTTTTAGCATTTATTTTTTCGTTTTGGGAATTAATTTCTTCTGTTTTATCCTTGATATACTTTGTCAAAGTCGTCACTTTTGAAAGTTTATCTAATAGTGCCTCGTCACAAAATTTAATAGTCTTGATGTCAATATTAATAGCCCGCTTGATTCTTCTGCCCTTTGTTTCTTCCATACCACGCCAATTTTGCACACCATTTGTGATAAGCGCTGACGTTGGGATGGTAGTAACCGTCTTATCAAAATTTCTGATTTTCACCGTATTCAGTGAAACATCTTCAACATCTCCATCAACATTTAAATTTTTAATTGTAATCCAATCACCTATCCTTACCATGTCATAAGAGGCTACCTGCACACTGGCAACAAATCCTAAAATGGTATCTTTAAAAACCAAAATAATAATTGCAGAAGCTGCACCTAAACCAGTTAGGAAGGCCATGGGTGATTTATCAAGCATCGTTGAGACAATCAATACTGCCGCTGTTACTACAATGATAATTTTTACTAATTGAATATAGCCCTTAATCGATGGCTGATGTGGTTTCTTAAGATGCTGATAAGTATCATTTGCTACATTAAGAAGCCCTAACAGGAACCAGATAATAGCTAATGTTGCGTAGATTACTCCACCATCCTCTAACCACTCAACTGACTCGTTAAGCCATGTGATGCTAGAGTCATCTGTAGTCATCAAGTCAGCTAATGAATAAATTACAATAGCAGAAACTAAATGCGCGACGTTTTCAAAAGGTCTATATTTATTAAAAGACTCAGGAATATATTTTTCTCTTGAGAGAATTGTCTGTCTTAAATACTTTATGACATAATTTTTGGTTACAAAATGAGCAAAAAAGGCTAAGGAAAAAATAATTATAACAAGTGTAAGCACAGATAAAGCTGCTGTTAATTCAAAATTCATGTCCAAGAAACTGTAAAAACTTATAACTTCATCTAACATTTAAAGTAACCTTTTTTTATCAATGTTTAATCACAAAAATTTTCTTATAAAATTATACCTAAATTTATAAATAAAAATTTAAATAGTAAATCTTAGTGGTTGCAATTGCCTTATAATCCTAAATAAAGATTTCTAAAAACCTTGAAATAATAACTTATTACTTATAGCTTTAATGAACTAGAGTTCATTATCTCTAACTAAGAACAATATGATTAAATTACTTATCACAATGTCTGAAAATCAGCTACTTCCTGATTGCCTTATCAGGTTTGGAATTAGGCACCTTTTAAAAAAAAGGGTAGCTTCGCTCGTCAGTCAAGATACGGAAATTAACCATCGGCACAAAATGAATTTTATAGAGGCAATGAATAAAGAGACCATTGCACTTGTTCCAGAACTAGCGAACGAACAACATTATGAGGTGCCTTCAAAATTTTATGATTATTGTTTAGGGAAACATAAGAAATATAGCTCTTGTTATTGGACCGATAAAACAAAGAATTTAAATCAATCAGAGAGTGAGGCGCTTGCATTGACTGCCAACCATGCCCAACTCAAAGATGGACAGTCAATCCTTGAGTTAGGTTGTGGCTGGGGGTCTTTAACACTTTGGATGGCATCAAAATATCCAAAAAGTAAAATTACGGCTGTTTCTAACTCTAAATCTCAAAAGGTATATATATTATCTGAGGCAAAAAAAAGGAAGTTGAGAAACGTCAGGGTAATTACCGCAGACATGAATGAATTTTCTATAAAAGATAAGTTTGATCGTGTAGTTTCAGTTGAGATGATTGAGCATATGAGGAACCATAAAAAGCTTTTTAAGAGCATCGTAAGCTGGTTAAAGCCCAAAGGGATGTTCTTTATGCATATATTTGTTCATCAATCACAACCTTATTTATTTGAGGTTGAGGGAGATGATGACTGGATGAGTCAATACTTTTTTTCAGGAGGAATGATGCCATCAAAAGACCTCCCCCTCTACTTCCAAGATCAAATGAAACTTTTATCACAATGGGACTGGTCTGGGACTCATTATGAAAAAACAGCCAATGCGTGGCTTGAAAACCTAGATAAAAATAAAACTCGTGTATTGCCCATCCTAAAGGAAACTTATGGTGAAAAGTATGGAGAAATGTGGCTTCAAAGATGGCGTATCTTTTTTATGGCTTGCGCAGAATTATGGGGATACAAGAAAGGAGTTGAATGGAGGGTTGGTCACTACCTGTTTCAAAAATGATATTTAAAATAATAAATTTTGTATTATTTCAGGCTGGCTGGTTTATCGGTGTTTTAGGTGCCTCCTATAACCAAACTTATCTTGCCCTAACGCTATCAATAGTTATTTTATTGGTACATTTTGTTCTTATAAAAAACCGGATTTTAGAGCTTAAACTAATCATCATTGCTGGCCTTATAGGACTTTTATTTGATGGTGCGCTATTAAATTTTGACCTCATTATTTATAACGACCCGGGCTTACCTTATCCCCTTACTCCTATATGGATTGTGATGCTCTGGATGTTTTTTGCGATGACCCTAAACCACAGCCTAGCTTGGCTAAGACAAAAAATTTATATATCTATTCTTTTTGGTGCCTTAGGTGGCCCATTAGCTTACATTGCAGGAGAAAAATTAGGTGCGATTACTTTACTTAGCTCAAACTCAATTATCATATTAAGTATTGGATGGGCATTCATTACTCCTGTCTTGTTAATTATTGCAAATAGACTGAATAGAAATGCTTGA
>Ga0209119_1004149_pt1 | contig 12071 bp, 9 predicted proteins | sample COG_03_FD_184747 | JGI IMG/M metagenome (GOLD analysis project Ga0209119, IMG submission 184747) | Pelagic Microbial community sample from North Sea - COGITO 998_met_03 (SPAdes) (version 2) | ecosystem: Environmental > Aquatic > Marine > Neritic zone/Coastal water | place: Helgoland, sampling... | reverse complement strand
TTATAACGGAGCTGTTGTTACTGATGGTGACACAGGAATTGGAGCAGGTAGAACGACATTTGAACTAGTATTCGCTGAAAAGTGGTTTACTAAAGTTCATGTAATTTCTGGTATTCATCCAGATATATATCAAATTAGAATTTTAGAAGAGCCTGTTGCAGAAGCTCCTAATAGATATGTGTACACATGTGAAGCATGGGGTGGACAAGAATCATTAGCGGGTATTCCTGGTTCTGAATTAGTAGCAAACAATAGATTCTCTATTGAATCTGCTTATGTTGAAGACGAACTTTCTATTGAAGGTGCTGGAATTCAATTCACATCTCCTTACTTAATGAGAAATAGTGTTTCTAACTTACGTTTTGAACATAAAGTTTCTGGAGCAATGATTGATTGTAAAGTTGAACCAGTTTATTTTGCAGGTATTGAGACAAGAGATCCTAATAGCGGTAAAGTACATTCATCTAATACATGGATGCAAGAAGTACACTGGCAGTTTGAAAAAGCATTATCTAGAATTAAATCTAGAACATTGATGTTTGGTAAAACAAATCGTGCTGAAAATGGTGGATTCTTAAACAAAGGAAAATCAAATATTGAAATTAAAGCAGGTTCTGGAATTAGAGAGCAAATTGAAGTAAGTAATACTACTTATTACAATAGATTCTCAATTAGATTACTAGAAGATATGCTTTATGAGTTATCTGAAGGTAAACTAGATTTCTCAGAACGTAAATTTATGTTGCGTACAGGAGAAAGAGGTGCAGCACAATTTCACAGAGCTGTAACAGCTGAAGCATCAGGATGGATTAACTTAACACAAAATAACCCTGCTGTAACGCAAAAGGTTAGTTCTAAGTTTCATTCAAATGCATTTAAAACTGGATTCCAATTCACTGAATGGACAGCACCTAATAATGTAAGTGTATCTATCGAGGTTGATCCTATGTATGATGACAAAGTAAGAAATAAGTTATTGCATCCAGATGGAGGTGTAGCTGAATCTTACAGATATGATATTTTATATATCGGATCTAGCGATGAACCAAATATCCAAAAGATTAAAGTTCGTGGTGAAGATGAATTAAGAGGTTATAAAGCTGGTATTAGAGATCCGTTTACGGGTCGTAGAGGTGGAGTTATGAATCATATGGAAGATTCTGCTGTTATTACAGCAATGTGTATGACTGGAGCGATGGTAAAAGATCCTTCTAGAACTGCAACATTAATCCCTTCAATATTAGGATAGTATATTAAAGGCTTAATAGGGGTGTGTCTTAAACACCCCTTTTTTTACAATTAAAATTTTAACAATGGGAGTAGTTAAAGAAAAAGAATTTACATTACCAGATACAAAAGTAACAGTTAAATATATTAAAAGACGTAAGGGAATGGCTGCTGGTGAGCATATCACTGCTGACCACGTTATCTCAGGAGGAATGTTAATTAATTCCACTAAACGTTTTACAGTACCACTACAACGTAATGGAGGATTGGCTAATATATTAACTAAAGTTGAAAAAGATTATTTAGAAGGTTCTGATGCATTGAGAGGTGCTAACTTATCTATCTATAGTGATTTTTGGAGAGACTTTTATGTTACACTTAGAAAAGAGGACAATGTGTTTGATATGAGTAGACCAATGGAGTTTATTCAAGTTAGACTATTAGAATCTCTAAAAGATCACGTAGCACCTTCGTGGGACAAACGAAATGATAAACAAAGTTATCAATTTGTTATAGTTGCTGAAGGAGAAGAATTTAAAGAAACTAAGCGTAAGTATGATGCTAAGAAAGAAGCCTTTAAATTATATGGTAAAGTAGAGGATGATAAAGAACAATTACTTGGAATCTTAAAGTTAATCACTAATAAACCATTATCAAAAGGTTCTAAATTAGATTGGATTCAAGGTCAAGTTGAAGAGTTCATTGATAATTCACCAAGGAAATTTGTTGAGTTAGTTAAGGACACTTCATTTAATACTAAGATATTAATTCATAGAGGAGTTGATTCTGGTGTTATATTAAAACGATCTAATAAATACAGTACTGTAGATGGTTTATCATTATGCGAGGCAGATGAAAATCCAACTTTTGACAATGCTGTTAAGTATTTAGATAATGACAGAAATCAAGAAGTTAGATCTTTAGTAGAAGCTAAAATTAAAAACGCTGAATAAATGACTACTACAGAATTTTCAAATACGTTTGACATATTATATGATAATATAGCAAGTAAAAGTGCTCCAGGTTTGGACTTATATGAAAAATCTGTTTACTTAACAAAGGCTCAACTTGAGATAGTTAAGAATCATTATTTAAATCAGAATAAGTATCAAGCTTCATTTGAAGGTAATGAGAAACGAAGAATTGATTTGAAAGAATTAATTAGAAATTATGAAACAAATACGTTACTAGTTTCTAATATTGGTTTATCAACAATGTCTAAGTTTTATCAATTACCTAATGATTTATTTTTAACAATTCAAGAACAAGTTATTTTTAGTTCAACTACTAATACTTGTATTAATAACAAAGTTGTTAAAGTGATTCCTAAGACACATGATGAATATAATGTGCAAATTAAAAATCCTTTTAAAAAACCAGATGAAAATGTGGTATGGAGATTGGATTATAGTAAGCAAAATAATATTGATAATGTGGAACTAATATCCAAGTATGACATTCAAAAATATCAGTTAAGATATATAAAATTTCCATCGCCTATTATATTAACCTCATTAATTTTAGGGGATTTTTTAGGAATGGAATTATCTATAGATAGTCAAACTAACGAACAAACAAGTGAGTTAGATGAGAGTATTCACGATGAAATAATTAATAGAGCTGTAGAATTAGCAGTTAGAGATTACAAAGAATCTAATTTACAAAATAAGATTCAAACAAATTTAAGAGACGAGTAAACAATTTTTAAACTAAATTAAAACAAATGGCAGTATTTGGACCAAATCAAGTAGGTGAAGTAATCGTTGGTAACGCAGTAGCAGCAGAGACTACAGTAGCAACTTTTATCACATCCGCATCTGATAAAGAAATTAAAGTATTATCAAAGAATGGTGGAGCACCTGCAGTAGGTGTGCCGTTCAACATATTACAAAAGACTAGTGGAGACTCCGCTAAGAATTTAAATTACGAATTCACAGACGTAGTTAAACCAGGACAAGTAAATAGTGTTACACTAGCAGCTTATAGCCCTGCTGTAGCTAAAGTAGTTACAGTAAGTGGATTTACAGTAGGACCTAGAGCTAATACAACTTACGAAGTGTTAATTAGAATTACTGAAGATGGTGGTTCATTATCTACTGAAAACTTTAGGGTTATTCAAGGTTTTTATGTAACTGGCGATGATGTAACAGGTATTACTAATAATATCATAATGGATGGTATTATAGCTAATATTAATAAAGCACAAGAAAAAGAAGGTACTAACAATTTTACTTTAGCTAGAGTAGGTACAACTATTACAGTAACTGAGGTATTAAAAGCTAGTGATCCAGCAAAAGATATTGCTGATCCATTACAATTTGATGTACAAGCTTACATTAAAGGTAATACACCTAACCCAGCTACAGGAAACACAACTAGTTATAGTGATTTATCAGTAGCTGTTACAACTGCACAAAGCGCAGGTGTAGGTACTGGTAAAGGAATTGCTAATTATGAGTGGTTTACTAAAGGTTATAAATATGAAGTATATAGAGATACTGGCTATCCAGCTAATTTTAATACTCCGTACTACGCACAAGACCAATCTAAAACATATAATGTAATTAGTATTAATCATTATTCTGAAAATGTTGTAGTAGGTGTTGAACGTCAACCTAAATCAATTACAATTGCTGTAGAATTTACAGTAGGCGATGTAGCAACTAATGCTGCTACAAACGATGTATTAGCTGATTTAAGAACTGTTCTAGGAGCAGGTGCTGTACCAGCAGATTTAGCAGTAGCGTAATCAAAACAATTAAAATAATTAATCTAAGGGGTTGAGTCTTGAAACTCTTCCCCTTTTTTTATTTCAAAAAATATGATATCAATAAATATATTAAAAATAACAAATGATAGATCTACTATAAATGTATCTGTAGAAACTTCAGTGGGTAATACTATTGATTCTGCTAAATTATGGACAGATTCTACATTTAAAGATTATACAAAAGCTATTGATATATCTAGTAAACTTGAAGGTATTAATAACAAAGAAGTATTTTCTATTAATATAGGGGATATAGGTGAAACAGGTACTTTTGACGGTATTTATTTTATTGAATTTACAGCAACTAACGTAGTATCTATAGGGAATGATTGTGTAGATTATGACGAACTTATTTCATTAGGGGTTGTTGCTAATTTAGGATATTTTCAGGAATGTTTATTAGAAGATATTTTAAAAATAAACTATAATACAGATGATGTAATTAATAGTGATGAAATAACAAATATAATAAACGTTAAAGTTTTAATGGATGCCTTGTGTATATCAATTAAATTTGGTTATTATCAAGAAGCAATTGATATATTAAATAATTTACGTAAGTTATGTAAATCTAATACAAATTGTATTAGCTGTAATGATCTTAATACACCTACTTTTAAAACAGGTTTAAATTTTGGTATTTTAGATGATAATATAATACTAATATAATGGACGAAATTAAAAATGGAAAAATATTAGTAGCAAATTCTATTAACGCAATAAATTATGCTAAACAATATGGTGAGATGAATTTAAAAAATATTTATTTATTAAATATTGTAAATGAATTATTAACTAATTTAGGAAGTATTACTTTTGAAGAAAAACAATGTTTAGATACTTTATATAACTATATACGATACAACAATGTGCGAGGGAGATATAAAATCATTTAATAGTATAGTAGGACAAAAAGACTCTTGTAATAATTTACCATTAGGAATAAAAAATATAATTCCTAGCGTAGATAGTAATAGTAAGTACATAGAAGGAGATTACCAATTTGTATTAGGGGATTTTACTAAAAATTTTACGACTTCTGATAATAGTATATTTAATACAGTTCGTATAGTTAGTCTTCCATCAGAAGGTATTATAAAATTTAATAATAATCCAATATCAATTAATTTTGAATTTGATTTAAACGATATAAGTAAACTTATATATATATTAAATGGTTATATTAATTCTTTTACACAAAATTTTACATTTCAAACAAGTAATAATAATTTAAATAAATATTTTAGTAACATGGCTACATTTACATTTAATATAAATGAGTACGTAAATTTACCTCCAACAGCAGTGGGAGATAACTCAGTAACAATTGAAAATGCTGCTACATATACTTTTTCAACAGCAGATTTTACAACTAATACAACTCCAGCTTATAGTGATCCAGAAGGAGATACTGCTGCTAATCTTAAAATATTAACTTTACCTACAGACGGTGTAATTCAATTTAATAGTGTTGATGTCACTATAAATCAAATAATACCTTTTACAGGAGCTACAAGTATAACATCTGGAGCATTACAATTTATTGCTTCTCAAGTTAATGATGATTCTGATGTAGAGACATTCACATTTCAAATATCTGATGTAGGTTCTAATACTTTTGTAGGATAATGGCAACTTTTACAATAAATATAAATGAAAATATACCTCCAGTAAATATAGATTCTCAAATAACTACAACTACCGTAAGTACAGATTGTGACTCAGGAATGGTTGTTAGAGTAACTGTACCTTCAGGAGAAACACGAACTGTAAGTGTAATTAAAATAGGTCCTGCAAACTATGTGGGTGGAAATAGTAGTGGAATAACTGCCGATATAATACCATCAGCAGATGTGGTAGAACAAGTTATTAGTACTACAACTAGTTATGGTTTAATATTAGATGCTGAACCTGGAGATGGATCTGGTTCATCTTCTATAACTATTAGTACACTGGGAGGTAACTCTATACAATTAAATAGAACTCACCATTCTACACCTACATTCTGTTAATATAAATATAAATAAGATTAATATGGCAATGAATTGCGACGAAATAAACCAAGTAGCTTCTGAATTAAAAATGAAGTTTGAAGCTGGAATGAAATTAAGTGCTGATGATTTAGATTTATTAGTAGAACTAACACTAGCAGCAAGAGATTGTAGCGGAGAAGTTATTTCTATTGATTCATCTCATTATAAACAACCTTTTAATACAATAACGGATTTAACTAATTTAAATTATTTGTTGTTAACAAATCAAGAAAGGCATTATGTTAAAGAAACTAATATAGAATATATCTGGCAAGCTAGTGCTACTAGTGGCGATTATGAACCCTTTGATAAACTCACTGGTCTTCAAGGTTTTTGGAAAAGAATGGCATATACTTTATTTTCAGAATCTTTAGAAAATAGATTAACAGATTCTGTTTATGAAGATTTAATTCAATCTATTTCAGTATCTCCAACAAGTTTTGAAAAAGGAGTGTCTACTAACTTAGTGTACACTTGGAATGTAAATAAAAGAGACGATACTTTAAATGCAGTTAGTCTTAATGGAGAAGATAAACTAATAGAAGCAACAGGTATAAATAGAACTTATAATATTAATTCTCAAGTTGGTACTAAAACAATTTCATTAGTATCAAATGTAACTAAAAATAATACAACAGGTGGTACAATTGTTATTACAAATAATGTAACATCTTCAGAAAGAATACCTCAATATTTTGGTAAAGTAACTGATGGGAATATTCCTTTATTAACTTATATAGACCTACAAAATTATACTAAATTTTTAAGTACTTCAAGTGCAAAAACTGTTACACAAAGTTACACAAATGAAAAAATGTTTTTCTTATCTATAAATGCTAATGCAACAATTTTAGATGGTAATGGATTTAATGTAACACCTGCTTTCACAAAAAGTACAGTTACAATGAAACTTGCAGATGGTACAGACCAAACAATAACACAATATTTATTAAACAATCCTTTAAATTCTACAGGAACTTATATCATAAATTAAAATGGCAAAAACTTATAATAATGCAATACAACTACAACAAGGTTTTAAGTTTACAGAACCAGTAGCAAGTGATGATAGACAATATGTAGAAACTGCTTCTGATTTATTAACTATACAAGGACTTATACCTAATCTTCCTATTCACATTGAAGATGAAGATATATGGGTAGAATGGAATGGACAAGACCAAAGTATTGCAAATAATTTTACAGAAAGATTAAAACCTTTAAAAGACGATATAGTAGCATTACAAAATACAACTAACTCTTTAGTTAGTGGAATTGGTTATGCTATCCCTCAATCTGGAAATACACCTTCTAATGAACCAGTGCCTACATTAAATGGTATTTATAGAGCAGAAGCAGGAACTTATACTAATTGGGGAGGAATAGTAGTTCCTAATACACAAGGGTTTATATACGATATCCAAGTAAGTAATGTAAATACAACTCCAGTTTTTACTTTACAATCTACTGATTTAAACATTACTTTTGACACAACACCAACAGAATCAAGCACAAACGCAGTTACAAGTGGGGGTGTTTACACGCAGTATGAATACAGTTCAATTATGGATATATCTAATGCTACGGGTAATGCAATAATAGATTTTAATTCTGTAAGTAATATTTTTACAATTCCAAGTGGTACTGTATTGTTTAAAGACCAAGGGGATGAAGCAGAATTCTCTACATCACAAAGTTTAGATTGTGTAGCTAATTCACCAGAGCAATTGGTTAAAGTATTATTTAATACATTGACTTTAGTATTTAGAGTAAGGGATTATAACTTTGTATCATTAGAGGAGGAACGTGTTTTTGCTTATGTTAGAAAAGGGTCGTCTCCAACTGTTACAATTAACTGCGAACATTCTATTAATGGGGTTAGGAGTTATTTCCCTACAAAAGATGTAGTTCCTACTGATGGTAGTTTAAACGCAGTTACAAGTGGGGGTGTATTTAATGCTACATCAATTAACGGATTAACCACTGAATCTAAAAATAATTTATGGTTAGATAAAACCAAAAATAAAGAATTAAATTCTTTTGAAATTAATGCGATTGAAGGTATTAATTTAGTTCAAATAACCGATGCATTAGATGGGGATTATGCATTTAAAACGATTACTAATAATTGGAGTACTGTTGGTAATAGGTTTATTTTTGAAGTGGGGGGTGTAGATTATGGTTTTGATAACCCATTGCAAGTAGATGGTTCTCCAATGGATAATAATGGAATAAATAAAATACTTTTCCCTTTAGGTTCTTCACAACTATATTTAGAAATAGACTACTCTTTTTATGTTGAGGAAATTATTTTAAATTCGCCATTAATGTATATTGATAAATCAACTTACATAAATAAAAAATTAATTGGTGCTGATTTAATACCAACAATTCAAGGTGATATCACCACTTTACAAACTAATTTAACGACAACAAATAAACAAGTAAATGTTAATTCATACATACCAGAATTTAAATTAACTATTGAGGATGGTGTTACAAATCCTAAAATAGTTTTTCCATCAGATAGTCCCTTGGTGATTGGTGTTAATAATGGGTATTATAGACTACCTTTTAGTACTGAAATGGAATTTCCATCAAATTATTCTGTACTTTGTATTGATATTGAGAATTTACCCGCTAATAGTAACGATTCTGTAACTTTAGTTTTTAAGACTGCTTACGAGCCTTATGATATGACTAAATTCAAACCTATTGTATCTTTTTGGAACGCAAACAGAGGAACATACATTTATCCAGAGTTTAAACAATTCTTTTTAGATGTGGTTGATTCAATATTTAGTGATAAAACTCTTGCAATAATGGGCGATAGCATTATGATGTTAATGCGAACTAATTTCACAACATTAGATACTCAAAATTGGGATGCTTTAAAAAATGAATTAGCTGTAAAAGATTTAATTAATTTAGGTTTAGGTGGTGCAATTGTAGCTGAAAGACCAATTATAACAGATGCACCTTTGCCAGATGACGCACAAGAAACTTGTTTACCTAATGAGTTTAGATGGTTGAAAAGATTAGTGGATGCAGGTACAAGAGAAGCACCCGATGTTCTAATGATTTGGATAGGTACAAATGGAGCGGGTGAGCCAAATCCAGATAACTATGATTCTATAATGGCATTAGATTGGGCAACGCTTTCAGATGATGTTTTAGGTAAAGTCGATAGGTCAACTTTTTATGGTGGTTTAAGATATACGCTTGAATCAATTGCAAGAGAGTGGAAATATTGCACAACTATAATTTTTACACCTATTCAATCCAATCCAACTGATTACAGAACATATGATGCTTTAGCTAAAACTGGTGATGCACTTAAAAGAATGGGTGGTAGATATGCTTGTAAAGTTGTGGATGCATTAAATGAAATTGGTATTATTGATATGTTAGAAGTTGAGGGTGGTAATGGTGATTGGTTTGGAGATGGCATACATCCAAATGCAGAGGGAAAAATACTATACAAAAACTTTACATCAAATAAATTAAATGTAAATTATTTTTCAAAAAAATAATAGAATAAATAAATTATGTACAGTAACCCACACGCAGCAGTAGGATTAAATAAATTAAAAAAAACGGGTAGGTAAAATCTACCCATTAAAACAAATAAAAATCACATCATGTACAGAATAAAAATATCAGGAAATTTTTTAGTAATATTAAATGAAACTGACCAATCAGAACATGCAAGACATCCTTTAAAGGATTCTGATTATGAAATATTTGATGAGTTAACCAGTGATCCTTTAATTAGGTTCACTGGTATTAATAAATATTTTGGTATAAAATCAGGTAATAAATCAGAATTTAGATTTAATGAATTGTTAGATGATTCTGGTGTAGCTTTCACATCATTTAGTGTATTAAGTGATCTTTTAGATAATAATCTGGGAAAGTCTAGTGCTTTAACCTCTACAGGGGTTGAGACGTTAAAGCATTTCATATATAATCCTGCTACTGATAAATTAGAAGCTGATAGAGCTATCGAAACTACTCTTAACTCACTATTCTTAGGTGAGCAACACAAGATGAGTTCAGGTTCTGAAAACATATTTTTTACTAACTTAACTTCAGATATTAATTTCTTTCCAATGTGGGGAGGATTAAAAGACCAAAGCTTAACAGCTAATCAAGGTGCTAGCGGTTTTATACCACCTAGCGGTAGAGTTTATTCAGATATGTTTAGTTTGCCATTAAGAGGCAATCCTAATCCTATTACGGCTGTTCCTTATTCAGGACCTAACTTCTTTGGAGTTAACATTACAGGCTTAGGTATAACTACAACAGCAGCAGAAGATGTTGCTCCTACCACTAAATTAGAGTACAGGATAGAGATAGCTGGTAAAAATGTGTACAAGCAAGTTTTACCTAGAGCAGCAGCACGTTCTTCAGCAGGTTCACAAATATATGCAGGAGATGTTATTGAGTGGTTTTTTGACCACCCTGTAGATGTAAGAGCAGGTACTACTTTGTATGCTGAGATTATGAAGGTAGACATAGCTACTGATACTGATTTAGGAGTTTTCTTAGTAAGAGAAGGTGACACAGCAAACCCTGACGGGTCTATGCAATATCAAGCTATCGTTCACAATAGATTATTTGAAGATAAAGATTTAGAATTAATTAGTCCTTATTTGAAGTACAAAGCAATGGACTTTGGATTAGATTCTACGGGTTCTACAATACTTTTAAGAGACCTAAGCTTAGGAAGTGATAGTTTACTAGTGCCACACGCTGTAAACACTTTAGAAGCTACCGCAAACGGTACAGAGATAACTATCAAAGTAAAAGATGGTGCTAAAATTATAGTTGAAAGTTTACCCGTTAATGCAGTAAGTATAAACGGTTCCTTTGTAAACTCTGTACTAAATCAGGCAGTAGTGCAATTAAATGAAATATTTACTAATACAGCGGGTTTTGCTTCAGGTGGAGGAAACGATGTGACTAATTTTGTATTATCAGGAAATGACTTGACTATTAGCTTAGATGATGGCACTTCTTTTACTGTAGATGTAACTTCTTTAGGAGTTAGTACAGATAAGTTTGTAGTGAGTGGTGTAGTAAGTGGCTCTAACTTAATTTTAACTATGGACGATGCTACAGAAATTACTATTGATGCATCTAATATGATTAATGGTTCAAGTGGATTAGCTTCTAACTCAGGTTGGAATATATCTTATGGAACTAATGCAAATGATTCAGTAGCAACATCTACTAACGACTCTACAGTAAATCAACAAATGCCGTTTTACTTTGGTCAAGCTTTAGAGCAAGGCTCAGAGTTTAAATGGAACTTCCAATCTAATGGGGGGGCTAATTTAATCTTAGGTATATGGGATGGAGCAGAAGTAGCTACAGCTTACAATGGTGGAGCAAATACTGCTTCTAATTGGGGTACAATGTTTTCTTATGCAGGTGGTTTTATAGATGGTTCAAATAGCACTTTACTTACAACCAATTCAGGAGCTAAGTATGTAATACCTACGGGAGATGCTATGGGAATAAGATTTGATAACTCAGGTTATTTAACACTAATACATTATACTGCAGGAACAGAGGTAGCAGTAGCTAAGACTGATATAGCTTTAGCAGTTACATCTTTCAATATGCAAATGTATACTTGGGCTAATGGAGTATTACCTAATGGTATTATCAATAATGTTGATTACATTTGGGATATTGTTCATGACTTTGCTAATACTGAAGCAGGTATCATTAATGGTATCTTAGACCATACAGTATTAAAGAGTGCTATCTCTATTAAAAAAGGAGAGAAGCTAATGTTTATGTTAGATGAAGTTGGTCAAGGTGATTACTTTGGTACTAACTATACTGCTGCATCAAGTGGAGTAAGTACTGCTGAAGAACAGCTAGATAATGAATTTAAGTATGAAACTAATGAGGCTTTAAGTTTTGAGTTTGGTGGTACAGGAGATTGGGATGTAAATACTAATGCTACATACTATTTTGATAATGGTGCTGGTGTAGTAGGATATAGAAAAGGTGGAGCAGGAACTATT
>Ga0209119_1004145_pt1 | contig 12082 bp, 10 predicted proteins | sample COG_03_FD_184747 | JGI IMG/M metagenome (GOLD analysis project Ga0209119, IMG submission 184747) | Pelagic Microbial community sample from North Sea - COGITO 998_met_03 (SPAdes) (version 2) | ecosystem: Environmental > Aquatic > Marine > Neritic zone/Coastal water | place: Helgoland, sampling... | reverse complement strand
CTCTATTTTCAAGAGCTAAACGAATGTTTTCGACCGCAGAATCTGGGGTGCTAAAATTAATTGCGACATCCACAGTAGTAATATCATAAGGCGCACTGTCTTTATCAATTTTTAAGATTACTTCGTGTCCGCGACTTACAGCAATTTTTTCAATTACTTTTCCCATTTTTCCGTATCCTAAAAGTGCTATTTTCATTCTAAAAATTAAAGTTGATAGACAATCCAAGTTGAGCGGATATATCTGGTGTATCGAAGTCAATAAACGGATTGACTGCTAAGTTTTTATCTACATTATATTGCAATAAATGCGAATCCACATTTGCATCGATAATATTTAACGCATAAAGTCCTATAGTGATTAATAAAGATAATTCTTTATTTCGTCTCAATGTTTGTTGGGCTCGAATGAGGGCATCATTAGAAAGAAGTGGAATAGTACCTTCACCATAGAATTCATCATCGGTAAACCCTGATAAACGCCTCTTGTAGGCATTTCTGTAGCGATTATAGTTTTTATCATTCTCTAAATAAAAATAGATGCTTGTTCCTAGAGCAGCATACACAATAGGTATTTTCCAGTATTTTTTATTAACTGCCTGTCCGAGACCTGGAAGTATTGCAGAGTAAAAAGCGGCTTTTGATGGCGCCAAAGGATCCATCTCCAAAGAAGTAAACGCTTTGGTTTCTTCCGCTTCTGAAGTATTTTCGGTCTCTTGAGCAAAATTTATGAATGAACATGCACAAAAAAATATAAAGAACCAATGCCTATTTATCACTTTTCAATAATTTTAAGATGCGATCATAGTCTTCCTTTGAATGGAATGGGATGAGTATTTTTCCAGAACCTTTTTTCTCCATTTTAACATCAATTTTGTGACCAAAATAAGCGGCTATTTTTTTTGCCCCATTTTTAATATAATCAGGCAATTCATTCGATTTGCTTGTTTTTACAGTTTTGGGAGTATTGTAATTTTTAACCAATGTTTCGGTGGCTCTAACCGATAATTTTTTGGAAATAATTTCTTTATAAATAGCGATTTGATCTGCATGAGAACTAATGTTTACAATCGCCCTTCCGTGTCCCATGCTAATAAATCCATCGCGCATTCCTGTTTGAATTAAAGGATCAAGTTTTAATAATCGTAAATAATTAGCAATAGTAGATCGTTTTTTTCCAACACGTTGGCTCATTTGTTCTTGAGTTAATTGGATGTCATCAATCAATCGTTGGTAACTTAAAGCAATTTCTATAGGGTCTAAATCTTGACGTTGAATATTTTCAACCAAGGCCATCTCCAAAGCTTCTTGATCATTTGCAACTCTTATGTATGCCGGAATTGTCTTTAAATTTAATAATTTGGAGGCTCTAAAACGACGTTCACCAGATACCAATTGAAATGTGTCATTTTTTGTTTTGCGTACAGTTATGGGTTGAATCACGCCTAACTCTTGAATAGAAGCTGCTAATTCACGAATGGCTTCTTCTTTAAATTGAGTTCTGGGCTGGAACGGATTTACTTCTATGAGCGCTAATTCTAATTCGATAATAGTCCCTAACTGATGGCTACTGCTTGTACTTTCAGCAGTCTGTGTGTCCTTTTTAGGGTCTTGTAATAGAGCAGAAAGTCCGCGTCCTAAGGCTTGTTTTTTAATAGCTTTGGCCATTATATTTACTGTTTACTTATGATTTCTTTAGCCAAACTTAAGTAATTTGTAGCACCTTTACTATTTACGTCATAATAAATTATGCTCTCACCATGGCTTGGGGCCTCACTAAGTCGTACGTTACGTTGAATAATGGTTTTAAAAACCATGTTTGAAAAGTGGTTTTGAACTTCTTCTACAACTTGATTAGAAAGTCGCAATCGAGAATCATACATTGTGAGCAATAATCCTTCAATATCTAAATGTTCATTATGAATTTTTTGCACACTTTTGATGGTGTTTAATAATTTCCCTAATCCCTCTAAAGCAAAATATTCACATTGAATCGGGATGATTACAGAATCTGCAGCAGTTAATGCATTAAGCGTCAGTAATCCTAATGATGGTGCACAATCAATCAGGATATAATCATATTTAGATTTTACGGATTCTATGGCTTGCTTGAGCATATACTCTCGTTGTTCCATATTAACCAGTTCAATCTCGATGGCAACCAAATCAATATGTGCAGGAATAATATCCACGTTGGTAGCAGTCGTCTTTTGAATGGCTTCTTCTGCTGAACAATTGTGTTCTAATAGTTGATAAGTTCCCATAGAAACCGTTTCTACATCAATTCCAAGACCCGAAGAAGCATTTGCTTGCGGATCTGCATCAATCAATAAAACTTTTTGGTCCAAAACTCCTAAACTGGCAGCTAGATTAACCGTTGTGGTGGTTTTTCCAACGCCTCCTTTTTGATTTGCTATAGCAATGAGCTTTCCCATTAATGAGTTCTTTTATTTACGTAAAAATACAATTATTTACTAGTAATAAAAATCATATTGTTCATGAATTTTATCAAGTTTTCAACTTAATTTAAAGCGTCTTAATTTAATTTGGATCACTTTGTTTTTGTAAAAATAGATGTACAGATAATTTTTCTGAAATAGACTTACTTTATTTGTGATGTGATACATCCATCTATTTGAGTGTATATCATTGTAAACCAGTCCTAACTGGACAATGATTTCCTTTTTTGTGCAACCGATTAGTTTTTCGTAATTCTCATCTTTCAACGAAAATATTTTAAGATTATCTAAATCTCTTTCTTTTGCAGTTGACATAATTGAAATTTCTTCTTTAGTATCTTTAAGAATTTGAGAAATTTTTTTGCCTAAATGTTTTTGTTTGTTTGAAGTTTGATTGTTCATAATTTCTCGGGATAGATTGAGGTAGTTAGTAGAGCCTTCGCTGTTTATTTTATAATCAAAAATGCTCGTTCCAAAACTTGAAGCTTCGCTTAAACTTACGTTTCTTTTGATTATTGTTTTAAAGATTAAATCCTTAAAAGTTATTTTAAATTCATTTATTATGTGTTTGTTATGACCTACTTGATTATCATACATTGTCATTAAAATGCCTTCAACGGTTAAGTTTGGATTATAGGATTTTTTGATACTTTTAATAGTAGAGAGTAGTTTTCTTAGTCCATCTAATGCATAAAACTCACACTGAACGGGTATAAGGATAGAGTCTGCAGCGACAAAAGAATTTAAAGTCAGATAACCTAATGATGGAGAACAATCAATAATTATAAAATCAAATTGGTTTCTTAGAGTCTCAATCGCTTTTTTTAAGTATTTTAAATAAGGGTTTTTATTATTGATTTCAATTTCTGCGAGCTTTATAGATCCAGGGATGATTTTTAAGTTTGGGCTGTGTGTGTCTAAAATGCACCGCTCTGTATTTGTATCTCCTTGAAATAGATTTACAATAGAAACCGCTAAATTTTTTGATAGAATTCCTAAACCTGAAGTTGCATTCGCTTGTGGATCGGCGTCGATAAGCAAAACCTTTTGCTCCAAAATGCCAAGTGCACTGGAAAGATTAATTGCAGTTGTTGTTTTACCAACCCCTCCTTTTTGATTCGCAATTGCGATGATTTTTGAAAGCGACATATGAGATTTGAGGTATCATTTGTAACTTACTTTATCAGTTGATGTGGTTAAAAATCGTCTAAATATAATTAATTTATTAAGATTTCCAACACAGTTATTGCAGTTTCGCTGATTTTTGTGCCAGGTCCGAATACAGCAACGGTCCCAGCATCAAACAAATATTGATAATCTTGTTTAGGAATCACACCACCTACAATTACCATAATGTCTTCTCGCCCGTATGTTTTTAGAGCTTCAATAACTTTAGGTACGAGTGTTTTATGCCCTCCTGCTAAAGAAGATACTCCTAAAATATGCACATCGTTTTCTACTGCTTGTTTAGCGGCTTCTTCAGCAGTTTGAAAAAGTGGACCTATATCAACATCAAACCCTAAATCTGCATAGCCAGTAGCCACTACTTTTGCTCCGCGATCGTGACCATCTTGTCCCATTTTTGAGATCATTATTCTTGGACGACGTCCTTCTGATTTTGCAAATTGATTGGCCAATTGCTTGGCTTTTTCAAATGACAAATCATTTTTTATTTCTTTACTGTACACACCTGAAAATGTTTTTATTTCTGCTTTATACCTTCCAAATTCTTGTTCTAATGCGTGGCTTATTTCTCCAAGCGTAGCACGAACTCTGGCCGCTTCTACCGCTAAAGCTAATAAATTTTCACTTCCACTGGCCGCAGCTTTTGTTATTTTTTTTAAAATAACGGTTACTTTTTCAGAATCCCGTTGGGATTTGGTGTGGTTTAAACGCTCCAATTGTTGCGCTCTAACAAGTTCGTTATCAACTTCTAAAATATGTAACGCATCATCACTTTTGAGCTTATATTTATTGACCCCTACTATGGTGTCTTGACCCGAATCAATTCGAGCTTGTTTGCGAGCCGCAGCTTCTTCAATTCTTAGTTTTGGAACGCCAGATTTAATAGCTTTGGTCATGCCGCCTAAAGCTTCCACCTCTTGAATATGACTCCACGCTTTTTCAGCGATTTCATGGGTTAGTTTTTCAATATAATAGCTTCCTGCCCAAGGATCTACTGTTTTAGTAATATTGGTTTCTTTTTGAAGGTAAAGTTGAGTGTTTCTAGCAATTCGAGCTGAAAAATCGGTAGGAAGTGCAATCGCTTCATCCAAGGCATTTGTATGTAAACTTTGGGTGCCTCCAAAAACTGCTGCTGAGGCTTCAATACAGGTCCGTGTAATATTGTTGAACGGGTCTTGTTCTGTTAAACTCCATCCGCTAGTTTGACAATGGGTTCTTAATGCCAAAGATTTTGGGTTTTTAGGGTTGAATTTTTGAACAATTTTCGCCCACAACATTCGTGCAGCTCGAAGTTTGGCAACTTCCATAAAATGATTCATTCCAATGCCCCAGAAAAAAGACAATCGAGGAGCAAATGTGTCTATTTCTAAGCCTGCATCCAGTCCTTTTCGAATGTATTCCAGTCCATTAGCTAAAGAATAGGCAAGTTCTATATCGGCACTTGCTCCAGCTTCTTGCATATGGTAGCCAGAAATACTAATACTGTTAAATTTTGGCATGTATTTACTGGTGTATTCAAAGATATCAGAAACAATTTTCATGGAAGCTTCAGGAGGATAGATATAGGTGTTTCGCACCATAAATTCTTTTAAAATATCGTTTTGAATTGTCCCAATTAATTGCTCCATTTTAACACCCTGTTCTTCGGCTGCTACTATATAAAATGCCATTATAGGTAACACGGCTCCATTCATTGTCATGGATACACTCATTTGATCCAAAGGAATTGTATCAAACAACAATTTCATATCTTCAACAGAATCAATGGCAACACCTGCTTTGCCAACATCTCCTATAACGCGTTCGTGATCACTGTCATACCCTCGGTGTGTAGGTAAATCAAATGCGACTGATAAACCTTTTTGTCCCGCCTTTAAATTTCTCTTGTAAAAGGCATTACTGTCTTCAGCAGTCGAAAACCCTGCATATTGCCTTATAGTCCATGGACGTTGTACATACATTGTGCTGTATGGACCTCTTAAAAAGGGAGCCGTACCTGCAGAAAAATTTAGATGTTCTAAACCACTTGTATCGTTTTCAGAATAACTTGATTTTATGGCAATGGTTTCCGCAGTATCCAATGATTTTTTGGCTGTAGATTTGGATTGAATTCCTTCTAAAACAATATGTTGAACTTTTTTTCTACTCATCTTTCAACCGTTTTTGTTCAATTTCTTCAGAAATTCTACGAGGGATGATGGGTTCTAATAATGTTTTTCGAACCTGCTGTTTTACAAATGGATAGAGTTCTAAATCGGATTTCATTTTATCCATTGCGTTTTGTTGAAAATGAGTCCCCAAAAGACCTTCAGTTCCTTCGTCATACAAACGCTGTTCTTTTTGTGCATGCTCCTTCAGTTTGCGTTGAACGATACCTTCTTTAAGAAGTTTTAAAAACCCGTGTTGTGTTTCAATTTCTTTAAATAAATCTAATGATTTTTGTGCCAATTGTTGAGTCAGTGTTTCAATATAATAGCTGCCTTCAGTGGGATTGGAAACAGCATCAAAATAACTTTCATTTTTGAGTATCAACAATTGGTTTCTTGACAAGCGATCTCCAAACTCATTATCCTTGTGATATAAATGATCGTAAGGCATATTAATAATAGTATCGCTACTTCCTAAGATGGCACTCATACATTCAGTAGTGGTTCGCAACAGGTTTATGTTGTAGTCATAAATTGTTTTATTGCGGCGACTGGGTTGAGTGAGAATATGGCAGTCAATTGTAAGCCCATAATCCTTAGTGAGACTTTGCCATAAGATACGCAATGCCTGAAGTTTTGCAATTTCAAAAAAGTAATTACTGCCTACAGAAACTTTAAAAACCACAGATTTTAGGGTGTCACCATCAAATAAATTTAGATATTCATTGGCGTGGGCTAGGGTATAGGCCAGTTGTTGAACCATACTGCCACCTGTATTTTGAAAAAGTCCTAAATCAATAGAAATAACCCCTTTTAAGGTATCTCCTAAACTGATTGTTTGTTTTAATGTGTGTAAATCTGATTTTATATCGGTATGCCAATTTCCAGATCGAGCTAAGTGTCCGATAGGATCTTGTAAGACATAAAATAAAGTTTTGTTTTTTAAAGAAAAACTCTGGAGTTTTTTGATTAGTTTTTCTGAAAGAAATAAAGGTTCAAAATAAATAAGCACTTTAGAAGTGTCAATATTTTTAAGAATATTTTCAACTGAAATAAGTTCTTTTGGCAGTATAAAGTGTAAACTTTCAACACCATTTTGAATCAATTCAAGTGCGTGAATGTTACTTTTTTCTATGGAATTTACATAAATTGAATGTCCAATTTTCCAGTCAGAAGCGTTGTGTTGAATGCTTGGAGCTTTGGAATATGTTTCAGAATGATAGAAAGGTTTTACATCAATACCTTCAATAGAATTCCAAACGAGTTGGTCGTTAAAATCTTTTCCGTTAAGTTCAAATTGAATCTTTTGTTTCCATGCTTTTGCAGAAACGGATTCAAAATTTTGAAAAAGATTCGAGTTACTCATTTTTTTTAAGCTTAATACTATCGCCGTCCTCTATAATATAAACGACTTCATTCTCTTTTTTCATTTTATGATGCTCACGCGCATATTTTTCAATTCCTTCAATGGAGTTTAGGGAATTAATTTCTTTTTTATCTTTCTCAATTTCACCATTGTAAAACTCAATTTTGGAATTCAAAACCTCAATCTCATCATTTAAATCGGAGTGAATTAGCCACGAATTGGCATCAAATATCACCATCCATACAATATAAACAATTAATATAAGAAAATAAATATTCTTGAATGGTTTCAATAGTTTGATAAAACGGTTAGATTTTTTTAGCATTAGAGTTGTTCGTTTATAATTGATTTCATAACATCGACAGCGACCGTATTGTAATGGTTATTTGGAATGATAATATCTGCAAACGCTTTCATCGGTTCAATAAATTGTTGATGCATTGGCTTCAAAGTTGTTTGGTAACGCTCCAAAACTTCGTCTAAATCTCTACCACGCTCGGCAATATCTCTTTTTAAACGACGCATTAAACGTTCGTCACTATCCGCATGAACAAATATTTTTATATCAAATAGTGATCGTAATTCGGTATCAGATAAGATTAAAATTCCCTCTACAATCACTACCTTTTTTGGTTCTGTAATTGTAGTTTCACCAGTACGGTTATGAGTTTTAAACGAATAAACAGGTTGGTTGACATGTTCACCATTTTTCAAGGCTTGTAAGTGAGATTGAAGGAGTTCAAAATCGATTGATTTTGGATGGTCAAAATTAATTTTACAACGTTCTTCAAAAGTTAAGTGAGATGTGTCCTTGTAATAGGAGTCTTGAGAAATGACTTGAACTTCTCCTTCTGGAAATTCAGATAAAATTTGATTTACAACGGTCGTTTTTCCACTTCCTGTTCCTCCACCAATGCCAATAATCAACATAACATATGTTTTTTGAATTTTAACAAAGTTAATATTATTTTACTGGTTTTTGATTATTGACGACTAATATTAATTAATCCACATTGTAGTAAAAAACTGTTAATAACTTCCCGTTATAATTTTAGGTAAAACGCCTACTTTTGTAACCTAAATTTTAAACTATGTCTGATACTATAGAGTCTGTAAAATGTTTGATTATTGGTTCTGGCCCTGCGGGCTACACCGCAGCAATTTACGCTGCACGTGCTAATATGTTTCCGGTATTATACCAGGGTACTCAACCTGGTGGTCAATTAACCACTACCAATGATGTTGAGAATTTTCCAGGATATCCTGATGGCATCACAGGCCCTGCTATGATGCTAGAATTACAAGCACAAGCAGAACGTTTTGGTACAGATGTTAGAGATGGATGGGTAACTAAAGTTGATTTTTCAGGTCCAATTCATAAAGTTTGGATTAATGGTTCTAAAGAAATTCATTGCGAAACCGTTGTCATTTCTACAGGTGCATCGGCTAAATATTTAGGGATAGAATCGGAACAAAAATATTTAAAACTTGGTGGCGGTGTTTCCGCTTGTGCAGTTTGTGATGGGTTCTTTTATAAAAATCAGGAAGTTGTTATTGTAGGTGCAGGAGATTCTGCCTGTGAAGAAGCACATTATCTATCAAAGCTTTGTACGAAAGTAACAATGTTGGTTCGTCGGGACGAATTTAGAGCTTCTAAAATTATGGCGAATCGTGTGAAAAACACCGAAAATATTGAAATATTATTTAATACAGAAACAGATGAAGTCTTGGGTGATGGACAAGTCGTTACTGGCGTAAGAGTAAAAAATAACCAAACAAATGCTGTTTCAGAAATTCCAGCAACTGGATTTTTTGTAGCGATTGGACATAAACCTAATACAGATATTTTTAAAGAGTTTCTAAACTTAGATGAAACTGGGTATATTATCAATACACCGGGTTCTTCGAAAACAAATGTTGAGGGTGTTTTTGTAAGTGGAGATGCTGCAGACCACGTGTACAGACAAGCAGTTACAGCAGCAGGAACTGGTTGTATGGCTGCCTTAGATGCGGAACGCTATTTGGCTTCTAAAGAAGGTTAATTAGCGTAGTTCGGCACTTAATTCAGATTCAAAACGTTTTTGGATTTTAGACATTATTTTGTCAATCTGACTCTCTGTAAGCGTTTTGTTTTTATCCTGAAGAGTAAAACTTACAGCATAACTTTTTTTGCCTTCAGCTAACTTGTCTCCCGTATATACATCAAAAAGATTCACATCTTTCAAGAAATTATTTTCAGTTTGTTTTGCTAGCTTATAAAGACTTTCAAAAGTAACATCTTCATTGATTAACAATGAAAAATCGCGTTTAACCTCTGGGTATTTAGAAATATCCTTGAATTTAATTGTTCGTTGATTGATGGCTTTTAATAAGTTATCCCAATTAAAATTAGCACAAAATACACTTTGAGAGATTCCAAAATGTTTCAATGTTGCGGTTTTTAAACTTCCGAACTCTACAAGAGAATGTTTTCCGACACTCAATTGTTGCCCCTCACTAAAAACATCATTGCTTAGAGGCGAACTTTTAAGTTTTTTAATTCCTAAACGTTCAAATACTGCTGTTACTAATCCTTTTAAATAGAAGTAATCAACAGCTGTTTCTTCAGTATTCCAGCGTTTTTCGGTTTTATTTCCAGTTACAAAGATTGAAAGGTGGTTATATTCTTCTTTGTTAGTTTCAGAATTGTGATAGGTTTTACCAAATTCAAAAAGCTTTAAATCGTTTTGTTGTCTGTTGATGTTAAACGCAATAGACTCTAAACCAGAAAAAATTAAGGATTGACGCATCACCGATAAATCCTTACTTAATGGATTTAATATTTTAACACTAGATGCTTCTTCCAATTGTGCACTAAAATCTGTGTATTTATCAGAAGTCAATGAGTTGTTTAGAATTTCATAAAATCCTTGTCCAACGAGTTGATTTGCGATTACATTTTCAATTTTATAGTTTTCAAATTTAGAAGTATTTGAAACGGAAGCATTTAATTTATCGGTAATTTCTATGTTGTTATACCCATACACTCTAAGAATTTCCTCAATGACATCAACCTCGCGTTGGACATCATTTCTATAGGCGGGAATGGTTAGCCCTAAACCACTTTCAGTAACATTATTCACTTTTATTTCTAAAGCACTTAAAATACTTTTAATGGTTTCTTTAGGAAGTTCTTCTCCAATGAGCTTGTTTGCTTTTTCAAAAGTTAAAAATACTTGAGCGTCTTCTATTTTGTTCGGATACTCATCGATTAGATCACTTGTTATTTTTCCACCAGCAATTTCGATAATTAATAACGCAGCTCTTTTGAGAGCATATTTAGTAATATTTGGATCAATACCACGTTCAAATCGGAAAGATGCATCTGTATTGAGTGCATGTCTTTTCGCTGATTTTCGAATGCTTACGGGGTTAAAATAAGCACTTTCTAAAAATATTGAATTTGTTTCATTAGATACCCCTGAGTTTTCGCCTCCAAAAACACCTGCAATACACAGCGGTTTTTCAGCATCACAAATCATAAGATCTTCTTCGTGAAGTGTGCGTTCCACTCCGTCAAGAGTTACAAATTTCGTACCTTTTTTGACTGTTTTTACAATGATTTTTTTACCAGATATTCGATCTGCATCAAACGCATGCAAGGGCTGTCCTAAATCATGTAATACATAATTTGTCGCATCAACTATATTATTGATAGGACTTAATCCGATTGCTTTCAATCGGTTTTGTAACCATTGAGGAGAGTCTTTAACAACAATGTCAGAAATTGTCAAGCCACAATAACGTGGTGCCTTTAATTTATCCTCAATATTAATATCGATTTTAAGACTTCTATCATCTACATGATATGCCGTGACGGACGGACTTATTAATTTAGTGTTGATGCCATGTTGTGACAAGCCAGCCATCAAATCTCTAGCAGTTCCATAATGGCTCATGGCGTCTGCACGGTTTGGTGTTAATCCGATGTCAAATACAAAATCATCTTCAATTTCATAGTGATTTGCTAAAGGGCTTCCAATTTCGAGGGAATCCTCCAGAACCATAATTCCCTTGTGAGATGTTCCCAAACCTAATTCATCTTCCGCACATAACATGCCGTGACTTTCTTCGCCACGGATTTTACCTTTTTTGATGGTCCAAGCTTCTCCTTCAGCAGAATATAAAGTAGTTCCTATGGTTGCAACGGCAACTTTTTGACCTGTTGCCACATTGGGAGCGCCGCATACAATCGAAAGAGGTGCTTCAGATCCAATATCAACGGTTGTGATTCGCAGTCGATCGGCATTGGGATGTTTTTCACAGCTGAGTACATGTCCAACAATGATCCCTTTTAATCCGCCTTTAACGGATTGAAAGGATTCTAAACCTTCAACTTCTAAACCTAAATCCGTAAGGAGTTCAGATGTTTTTTCTGCAGTCCAATCTGTTTTTATAAATTGTTTTAACCAGTTATACGATATCTTCATTATATGGAATTATAGCTTTTCAGCAAATATAAAATAAAGGGATTAGCTTTCAAATAAAAAGCCCAACCAAAACGGTGGGCTTTTGTAATCTTTTTTTAGATTCAGGTGACTATTGACCAGAAAGTGCTTTAACTTCATTTTCAATCATTTCATAGAATTGATCAATTTTTGGAAGTACAACTACACGTGTGCGTCTGTTTTTAGATCTATTCATTGCAGTGTCGTTATCAGTTAACGGAGCATAACTACTGCGTCCTGCTGCTATTAATTGCGCCGGGTTAACACCCATGCCTTGTAAGATTCTAATCACTGATGTAGACCGTTTTACACTCAAATCCCAGTTGTCAACTAAAACTCCGTTTGAGTACGAACGGCTGTCGGTATGTCCTTCAATCATTGCCTCAAAATTAGGCTTGTCGTTAATAACTTTCGCTACTTTTTCTAAAACAACTTTTGCTT
>Ga0209119_1004140_pt1 | contig 12102 bp, 12 predicted proteins | sample COG_03_FD_184747 | JGI IMG/M metagenome (GOLD analysis project Ga0209119, IMG submission 184747) | Pelagic Microbial community sample from North Sea - COGITO 998_met_03 (SPAdes) (version 2) | ecosystem: Environmental > Aquatic > Marine > Neritic zone/Coastal water | place: Helgoland, sampling... | reverse complement strand
GCTCGTATCTGACGGCTTGGAATGTTTCTAAGAAAAAACCCCTTTCATCACCAAAAACGCGCGGCTCTATGATTACACAGCCTTTAAGCTTTGAATGACTAATCTTCATTTATAACCACCTGCTACCTTAGAAAGATACTCGCCGTAGCTCGTCTTCTTGAGCTTTTCGGCCTGTAACATTAAATCGGCTTGTGAAATCCAGCCATTGTGAAATGCAATCTCCTCCAGGCAAGCCACTTTTAAACCTTGACGATGCTCGACCGTTTGAACGAATTGACCTGCCTCAAGAAGGGAATTATGAGTGCCAGTATCTAACCAAGCAAAACCTCGACCTAACAACTCGACCTTCAAATTCCCCCTGGCTTGATAGGCGTTATTGATATCTGTAATTTCAAGCTCACCTCGAGACGACGGCATAATACTCTTAGCAATCTCCACAACATTATTATCGTAGAAATAAAGCCCGGTTACTGCATAATTAGATTTGGCAAAGCTCGGCTTTTCCTCAATGCTTAAAACATGCCCCTGACTATCGAACTCAACAACCCCAAAGCGTTCAGGATCTTTAACATGATACCCAAAAATAGTGGCGCCCTTATCTCGGATGGTAGCGACATTTAACTTCTCAGTAAAATGCTGGCCGTAAAAAACATTATCCCCAAGCACTAAGGCTACATTATGATCACCAATAAAATTTTCGCCAATAATAAAAGCTTGAGCAAGTCCATCAGGGCTCGCCTGAATAGCATAGTCAAGGCAAACACCTAAGTGAGAGCCATCACCCAATAGGCGCTGGTAGCCTGTCATATCTTCAGGAGTTGATATAATAAGAATATCTTTAATGCCAGCCAACATTAGAACAGAAATTGGATAGTAAATCATCGGCTTGTCATATATGGGTAATAGCTGTTTAGATACTCCCATGGTTATGGGGTGGAGCCGACTGCCTGAGCCTCCAGCTAATACAATTCCTTTATACTTAGATGTCATATATCCGCCCCTATTCTTTCCATTCGATAAGCACCGGAAAGAACTCTCTCCCACCAAGACATATTGGCCAAATACCACTGAACTGTTTTGCGCAATCCAGTTTCAAATGTTTCCTCTGGCACCCAACCAAGTTCACGCTCAATTTTTGAAGCATCAATAGCATACCGAGCATCATGACCCGGACGATCTTTAACAAAGGTTATTAAATCTCGATACTTATCTATTCCTGAAGGTTTTACAGGAGCGAGTTCTTCGAGAAGATCGCAAATAGTCTGAACCACTTCAAGATTAGTTTTTTCATTGTGCCCACCAATATTATAGGTTTCACCGATTTCACCCTCAGAGACGACCTTCATTAAGGCTTTTGCATGGTCTTCAACATACAACCAATCACGTATCTGCGAGCCATCACCATAGACAGGGAGGGGCTTTCCATGAATAGCATTGAGAATAACATGAGGTATAAGTTTTTCAGGGAAATGAAAAGGACCATAATTATTTGAGCAATTCGTAATAATGACGGGCAAACCGTAGGTACGACCCCAAGCCCTCACCAAATGATCAGAAGCAGCTTTACTCGCAGAGTAAGGTGATGACGGTGAATACGGTGTTTTCTCAGTGAACAAATCGTTTGTTCCAGCTAAATCACCAAAGACCTCATCAGTGGATATATGATGGAAACGAAATTTATTTCTGTGAGTTTCATCCAGGCCGTCAAAATAAGTCCTTGCCGCTTCAAGCAAGTTAAACGTCCCATTTATATTAGTATTTATAAAGTCCACTGGTCCATCGATCGATCGATCAACATGACTCTCAGCCGCGAGGTGCATAACTAGGTTAGGTTTATACTTTTTAAACAAAAAGCCTATTTCAGTCTTATCGCAAATATCGACGTGCTCGAAACAATAGCGTTTATCAACAAAGATATCTTTCAACGAATGCAAATTGCCAGCATATGTCAGTTTATCAACGTTAATAATCTCACACGATGTATTTTTGTGAATCTCCCGAATCAATGCCGAGCCAATAAAACCAGCACCACCAGTAATCAATATCTTTAAATTCATAATTTCCCAGAAACCTTATGGATCAAGAAAAACAGCAGTAACTAAAACCCTCTCATGACAGAATTTCTATACTGTTCAACAAGTTTTTAAAAATTAAATAAGTATCATGAAATACTTATTGTAAAGCTTTAAAAGAACTCAAGCTGTATTCTCATCAAGCATATCTATGGCGAAGTACATTAGCCTTATTTTCCACACTAGTCATAATCCTATGTAAGTAAATAACGGATACAACCTTTAAGATGCCATAAAAAATGAATAGAGAACATCTTCCGGTTATTTTTCTGAGCATAGTGCACTGCATAAATATCTTTGAAGAGCACTACTTTAGAACCAGACTCCTGATAAAACCGCCAACAGATATCTATGTCTTCGCAGTACATGAAGTATTTTTCATCGAATCCATTTAATCTCTTATAACTTGAAGTTCTGAACATCATAAATGATCCGGCAACCCAATCAACACTGGAGACATTGTCTAGGTGAGCCTTGTCAATAATGGAGCCATTTACCCCAAATAAATAACTCGATATGAAATTCCATAAACTAGGAAATTTTCTTGCACAGCTGTCCATTTCAACAAAATCTTTATCTAGAAATAAGTTAAGCGTCGCTAGACCTAGTTTATTTTCAGTCATTCTGTCAGCTAATTTTACTATATTTTCTTCAGAACACTCAACATCTGGATTAAATAAAAGAAAATAGTCATCGTCCGAACAACCATCCAATTGTGCTTGTAAGAAATTCTGATTGTTATTTTCACCAAAACCACACTGTCTTTTATTACAGTTGTATGTGAAACCTAGAGAGTCACACCAACTTTCAAATCCTAGCTCACCGACATTATCACGGATAACAACCTTAATCTGGGTGGAGTCTTTAAGTTTGATCAAGCACCCAATTTCTTTAATAAGATCAAAATGAGCGTGTGAGACAATTGATAAGAAAATCATAGGGAAATTTTACTTCCACTGCTTATAATCACTAACGTGTTGTGGTTATACATTCAAAAACTACTATTTCTTTTAAGAGAACTCACAATAAGTTACGGATTAAGTTTCTGTTGTTGACCTAACATTTTTCCCCATACGATTAAATGCGGGCTCTCATGATAGGCACATACAACCTGAAAATTACAATAATCTAATAATCTAGTTATTAAATCTAAGTCAAAGGTGTGATGATGCACGCATCTATTATTGAGATTATTTTTAACACGCTCCACAAATGCAGTGCTATTTCCCGCTGCATAGTCAAGAGTCAAATCATGAAGAGCTATAACTTCATCAAAATGCGTAACATCATCCTCAGAAACATCGCATTCATAATCAGAAACTAAATGATCCAAGGTGGTAATTGGTCTTTTCCAATCAAAAGTGTCTGCAGCACATGGAACAACAATAATTAGATCGCCACCATCGTTTAATACCGAACGCCATCCTTTTAAAGCAGAAATAGGATTCGCTAAATGCTCCAAACAATGTGAGGAAACTAAAAAGTCATATTTTATATTGTGGGTTTCAGATAATTCACCAGCCTCCATTGCAAAAAACTTACCATTAATTATACTTTCATTTTCAAGAAAAAACTGATTCTGTCTATTAGACCAAGTGGTGTTTTCGGAATAATTAATAATATCCACACGGTCGGCGTCACAATACAGAGGGAGCAAGTTTCGATATGAAAATATGTCACTTGGACCACCAACATCAACACCACATTTTCCACTTATGCTAGGCTTGATATCATCATAAATTGGCAAAGAATGCCTACGTATTTTTCTAGCAAGAGTTTTTGTAAGCGCTAAAAAACCTTCATTTTTCAACCTAAAAAAACCTTTATCGAGAAGTTCAAGCACAGTGTTCATCCTACACTCCAATAATCAAAAGTTGGTCCGATATCTTATCGATCAAATGGATCAATTCAAGATCAAATAGCTCCGTTGGAAGCACATGTATGACAGAGCTATTATGATCGTAATATCTAAGCATGAACCCAGATGTGCTCCCAAAAGACACAACTTTAAACGGAATAGAATACGCAAATAATAACTCTGCAGGGATATCAATTTCCGCCATTAACTGAAAATCTACCTTACCAAAATAACTTTTAGTAATTTCCGTAGGATGTTTCTTGTAAAAAATTCGATTTTCCAAGTGTTCTCTCGCCACATTCAAAAGTTTCAAATATTTTGATACCTCCATTAGATTATGACTAACGTAAGGGGAACCAATGATCAAAGAACAATCATTATCTTTAAAGTAGTTCCTCCATCGTTCTAGATCTTGAGCTATATCTAACCATTCACTAGTTAGTGCTTTAAGGCTTGCAGGATTAAAAAAAGAATCAATATCCTGGCATAGTACGCTTTCATCTATTTGGTCAGACACCAGTTCATGATACATAATGAAGGCTTCATTGACACCACTAAAACAGTTAAAGTCTGGAGTATATGGTGAAGGCCAAAAGAGCCTCTTAAAAAACATTCGTACTGGAGAAGCATATTTTAGTTCAGGTTGTGCAAGATTTATAAACGTTGTTCCCTCATCGATAAAAGTTACGTTTTTACTGTTCAGCATTTTCTGTATACATTGCCCATAGAAACTATGGTTTGTGAACTTTATAAACCTTACACAAGAATCTTTTCTATTTAAAGATCTGAGAGACAGAATGGTGAGCACCTTCTTATAACTAGTAGACGCATCATAGATTTTGATAGAAAAGTGTAACTTCGATACCAACAATTTTTCGAGTAGAGAAACCTTTTTTTCTACAATCAAAACAAGAGTATCAAATTTCAAATTTCTCAAAAAAAGTAGTAGTAACACCAAATTCCAGTTTGTATGAATATGGGCATAAATGACATTCTTTGCTGTCATATTCATTTAAAAAACTTCCATAGAAGTAAATTTTTTGGAGAATTAATTGCAAATTTTATCAATCTTTTGAGAGACATGGGAATACTATTTACAAGGCCTATACGACTCCCAAATCGATTGATTAATGCTTGGAATGTCCCATAGTTTCTATAATCAACTGCAGTGGACTCACCCTTTCCATTATCTATAGCAACATTGTTAACAGCCAATTTTCGGTTAATGTTAAAAACAACAATTGACTCATAAAATATAATTGAGTGAACTAGATAATCAACACCATGCTGTCTCCCAAGCGAAACTATTGGAAATCTATAGTTAATTTTATCAACCAGCTTCTTAGTATATGACACAAAGGAAAACCTCGACGGGTTACCAAATTCAGGCTGATAATTCGTGTGAACATCCTCAACGAGAATCACGCCGCCATCTTTGACGTAATGAACTGACTCCTGAAAGGTCATGATTTGCTGTTTATTAGTATGCCCACCGTCATCCAACAAGATATCAATCATTCCTACCTCCGAAAAGAAATTTTTCCAGAAGTTGGGATCGCTCTGATCACCAATAAAAATTTCGAATCCATGGTCTCTCCATTTGATCGCATCTGGATTAAAGTCAATACCAATAATTCTTGCGTCGGGACCAAAGAAGTCGCGCCACATAAATAACGAGCCACCATTAAAAATTCCGACCTCCACAAACGTAATATTCTTTTTATCTTTGTACCTCCCAAAAACTTCGTCATAAATCGGGAAATAATTCTTATGTTTATAACTTAAATAATCCGACTTCTTAAAAGCTTCAAACGAATTAGATTTGTGTTCACTCATTATATATCCTGTATGTAAAAATTTAAATTATAAGGAACCACTTGAAGAAGAGAATTCCACCTAAATAAATAACCCAAGGGGTTAAATCCGAAACAATTTAAATAATATCAGTCCATTTTAATTGTTGATTTCGACGTATAGGGTTTCTAGTAGTTTTTCCAACTACCATATCAAACTCAAAACCAGGTATTTCTCCAGATCCTGGACGACGCGCCCATATATCTGATTCTTCGATTTTATGGTTTATTGGAAGATCAGTTTCGGCGACTATACTTGAGCGAGCAAAGTTATACACTTCAACTTCTTCTGCAGAAATACCTCTCTTATTGTGAAGTGCGGTGAATATTTCATGAGACCGATCCTTTAACAGTCTTAACTCTGCAGGATCCATGGAGCAAATGATATCTGGCCCTTGACGATATCGGCTATCAGTAAAATGTCGCTCAATTATGCAAGCCCCCAAAGCTACAGATGCCAGCGCCATATATGGACCAATACTGTGATCTGAAAATCCAATATTTGCTTTATTAAAAGCTTGCTGGAGCTCTGTGATACCAGATAACGAAACATTACTCGCCGGACTCGGGTAGAGATTAGTACATTCTAGAAGAGCGAACTGGACACCAGAATCAATGAGAACTTGGACTGACGGTCGAATAATATCTATTGAATGCATACCCGTGCTCATAATAATTGGTTTCCCAAATGATGCTATGTGTCTTACTAGTGCTAGGTTTGAGACTTCACCTGAGCCAATTTTAAAAGCAGGCACTCCGATCTGATTCAGAAAATCAGCAGCCTTCCGCGAAAAAGGGGTTGATATATATACGCATCCAAGTAGCTCTGTATAAGATTTTAGCGCCACCTCATCTTGCTCAGATAAACTACAATCATCCATAATATCCCATATTGATCTAGGGTCGTTCGGTGGAAAAACAGTTTTAGCCTCTTGAGTCATTTCATCATCCACGAAATGAGTTTGATGTTTGATAATATCAGCGCCAGCATCAACAGCGGCTTTGACCATTTGTTTAGCGACTTGAAGCTTGCCATTATGATTTATACCAATTTCAGCAATTATAACTGGTGGATGATTTTCACCTATCATCAAGTGTCCGATTTGCATTAGAGCCCCCTATTTAGGTTGTACATTTCAAATAACGTGCTGCCTTTACTAGATCAGCAGAAGAATCAATATCTATAGAACGTTCACTAGGCGTAATAAAAACGCCCATATTATCCGTTGCGAATCCTTGATTTTCCAAAAACCACTCTGAATCAAATATATATATCATTCCGTTAGGTCTATAAACCGAAGGGAGATCTTGCCTATTTTGGAAACAACTTTTTGAACTATGGATTGGCGCAAATAAACCACCGTCTGTAATGAGCCCATATTTCAATACACTACTGTCAGTCTTTGACACAGTCATCACTAAATCAAATTTTGAATCTTCAAAAAGTGATTTTGCAGATTCAATATCGCCCACTGACCTTAATGGAGATGTTACTTGGAGTAAAACTATAGTTGCCTTTCTCTTTATATTTTTCAATATAAAATCAGTAATGACGTCCGACATAGTAGTTCCGTCAGTGCATAAATGAGATTCACGGAGTATATGATTTACGTCTTTTGGAAAGCCAGTAAGTTGGTTTATAGGATAGTCAGTGGTCGCGAATACCTCTGCACCACAGAACGAGAGAGCTTGATTCAGAGTGTGAACATATAGTGGAATACCATTTAAATTACTAATATTTTTATCTTTAAAGCCTTTAGAACCTGCTCTAAACGGTACAACAAATATAAAATCCGAATTATTCCTCAAGTTATTGATTTCCTCTTTGATTTAGGATTCTAAAGAATCATTGAGTCCAGAAAATAAAAATGGTGAAGGGCTACTATTTCTATAGTCTCCAGCGACGCCGGCCCAGTCTCCTTTTAAATCCAGGAATTTTAATCTGCGTCGGTATTTAATTATCCGGTTTCTTTGAATAAATCCCAAACCGTAGTTTTTATGCAAAACAAACTTAGATAACCCTTGCTCTAGCAGTCTGCATAAAGCGCTTTTTAATAAAAAATCTAGATCTTTGGATGTAAGATACCAATTAAACTCTTTTACGAATTCATCAAAAATACTCTTACTTATAAAGAACCCATAGGTTTGGACATGCGGACTAAAAGATTTTTTAAAGAAACTTTGTGTCAAAAATGTATTAGAACCAACACCAATCATGCCCAGCCTAGAATCCGTCATAGAAAGTTTTGCACTTTGCATAAATTCGATAATGTTAGACTGGTAATCCACATTGTCATTAAACATACAGTAATATTTACAATTAGCGGTATTTATTAATTTAGACGCCTGTATGTAAGAATAAAAATCAAATTTACTACCCTTAGTAGCAATAAAGTTTATATCTATGAATCTATTTCGTAATTCCATCAAATAATCTTCACTAGCATCAGCTACAAAACAGTTAACTGATAAACTCGCATCTTTTAGTTGATCAAGAATTATACCAATACCGACGACATAACTAACGCTGCCTGCAGATTTCCAGAATGATAAACCCCTTGGGGCATAATGGTGTAAAACAATACAAACATCATTAAGCACACAATTTTCAAAATTTAAGCAAACAGAATTTTCTTCGTTTCTTTCTTTTTTATAAACAAAGTTCACTACCCATTGTAAGGGACAACGAAATAAATCTGCAAACATATGCATGAAAAGGCGAAGCAGTAACAATATATTCTCCCTTAGTTCAATTTAAATTTTAGTTTATCAAATCAAACCCAGATGCGTGAATGAGTCTACACTTCTAATTTGTCTGTTTTATACCACAGAAATAATAATAATGGCGACATCCAATTGCCCCAAATATAACAAATAATCACAAGGCAAGGAATTCTAAATACTACTGAATTTAAATCAATTCGAAAAAATTTGTTTATTAAACTCAGATAGGCAAAAAACCATAAAATCAGGCCAAGTAATCCACTACCTAATAACCAAACTCGGTAAGAGCCACCAGATCCTGGAGTGTCCCAACCTATTCCCAAAAATGAACCCCAAATGTTGGAGCTAAAAGTTTGAGAAAACAAAAGAATCTGTTCTAACTCATATATTGAGTTCCTTGTATTTAGTACTTTATCATTAGTGCCCAATAAGCGGCCAAAAGAAGACGCATAAATGAAACTATTTTTATCCATTAAAAGAAATGCACCAAACCCTAAAGCAGTAATTAAACCAAATATTTTATAACCTTTCTTTAATACAGTGTACTCTACAAGTCTCAAAACCCCAATAAAGAAGAATGCCATTGATAAAGAAAGAGTCCCAAAAAATATAATTAAGGCTAATTTCCATCTATTTAAATCTGAATATAGACTTACACCGAGGGCTATACCAAGCGCACCTGGTTCGAAAAAAGGACCATGAAATCTAAAATTACCCAACAGACTCATAGATATATCACCACTAGTAGATAATCTTTCTATATAAAAAGGCCAATATAGATTAAAGTTCTGAGGATCTAAATTAATATATGTATATGGATAACTTAATCCAAAATAAATACATATACGAACTAAAAGCGATGCAATGCAGAGAAAAATTAAACTTTTTGTAAATAAAATAAAAATTTGTGAAAAATGCCCACGATCTAGAAATATAAATTGTGAAAAAACCAATAACATTAAGTGCCATGCTACATTTCCACTACCATATGTTCGTGGAAACAAATAAAATATAATCACGAAGCCTACTATTAAACCATAAATAACATAACTGAGAGGCTTATATCTAAAAAATAAGAAAGAAATTGCCCAAAGAACTAAGATTACATAGCCAGCATAAGGGTAAGAAGCTATCCAACCCATACCCAAGAATGTTTGAATAGTAAAAATAACAATTATAATTTTTTTTCTATTTAAGCTCCACATAGTTGATTTCATACTGTAATCTAACAAAACTTTAAAAGATCCTTCAAGCTTAGCAGATTATTTTCATTAATCAAATTTGGAGTGGTTGGATGTTTAAGAGAATTCTTCAACCATTTTATAAGATTTTCTTTGTAAACTACTTCAGCTACATCAAGGCGTTTGTATGGATAAGGATCATTACCAAAGTCTGCTACTTCCTGCCTCATAGAGGCCGAGGCATAGCAGCATACTGGCTTACCAAGTGATTTAGCATGCTGACCTGCAGAAGTTAATACAGTAATAAAAATATCAAATTGCGAAACGGCAACACTCGGATTACCAGAAACTAAAAATATTTTTAGTGGTAGCTTCTCAGCAAAGATGAATAAGTCATCTAAATCTTCCTTAGGTTGTGAGGGATGTAATTTGATAAATATTTGAGAGAATCCAGCCTGAGCAGCTGATATCAAAATTTCATGATGTACTTGAAGCCAGTTTTTTTGAGAGAATAATTTCGTGATTCGAGACAAAGTAAAAATACATAATTTCAAATTTGCGTCTTGGGCGTCTACAGATGGAATGATAACATCCAAATATTCCTTACTTTCGAAGTATTTGCCAGTTACGATACAATCATTAAATCCAAGGGCAGAAAAGTACTCTTTACTAGCAGAAGATTTTGTTATTACTGGGAACTTTTTTTTACTGCGTATTTGCTTATTTTTAAATACTCCTGCAGAATATACCTCATCACCTGTCGTATGGGGCACTGCAATTAACTTTCCTGAGCCAAGCATAAATATTTTATTAAACAAAGGGCGTTGGTCGTAAGGAATAAATCTTAAACAATATCGTCCCAGAAAAATATACCAAATCGACAACCTGAAAAAATTAATAAACTTGTATAAGCCAGACATTGTTGGTGAAACTATTGGGAGAATTACAAGCTTAAAAGATACAAAAGGGCACAAAATATTCAATTCGTTTTGAATAATTGAAGCATTAAGATCATGCCCAATATACACAAAATCTATATGGCAATGTTTAAGCTCACCATTTTTGCCCCAATGAAAAAACATTGGTACGATATTATGGAGCTCACCTAAGTGAGCATCCATTACACATAAAATTTTCAAACCATTAGCCCTTAATACGGTCTATAAACTTTGGTTTCAAACCATACTGTTTTATTTCAGACCAAATTTTAGATTTTGGGCCCACCCCCTGACCTCGATTTTTGTAGGTATGAGTAAAAACCCGCGCAGCTTCTTTCGTATCTTGATCATACGTGAGTACAATCATAACTTTGGAATGGGTTAAAGGATCAGCACTGTGAACTACCCTCGGATCAAAAAATATTGCTGAACCATGCGAAACCTCAACCCATTTAATATTCTTCTCACAGTATGCATGATCAATTTTTTGAGTACTTCTTTTGTGAGAACCTGCTACAAAGCCAAATCTTTGAGGCATTGATGATGAGCTGTTTAGATTAAATAGTACTCTCACTGTTTTTATATTAGGAGCATATTCATCTCCGAAGAGCTGTCGATAAGTTTTTTGATCATCGTGCAAACCCGGGACTGAGTAGTCTACACTTATTGAGTCATGCCCAAAAAATATACGTTTAGGTCCAATTATTTGATTCAATATTTCTAAAATTCTTGGGTGTGAGACTATTTCCGCCCCTGCCGAAAATTTCTCCAAGCTTGTTAACCAATAATCTTTACCATCAAAACATGAATTATATGAATCTCTTTTAACCTCAGATAATGCAGTATCTCGCCAACTATCTAATTGATCCTGGCCAAACAAATCCTTAACAACCAGAATACCACTTTCCCTATATAGTTCGAGATCAACTTTCGAATTGCCTGATAAAAATTGGCCTAAATTATCAAGGTCTAAGTCAGAAGGTGCAGTAAATTTCGTATCAAATCGATACTTGACCCAAGTGATAAATCGCTTTGGAATTAAATTCATAAACATAATAAATTACCTCATATAATATTAATTGAAAATTTTCTCGATCAGCAAGATCAATCTTTTATAATTAGCATGAGAAATAAACATATCCTTGCGCCCATCAAGAAAGTCTGCGGTTTGAGCGAAGAAGCCATCCTTAAATCCTCTGTTTACATCAGAATCTAAAGGCATTTCATCTTTTGTAAATGACCCTGACTTCTGAACTCTCAATTTCTCCAAAGGATCAAAGAAAAGCTTTTCGGCAGGAGTAGTCACAGCTATACCCCAATTACCGGGACCGCCCCAGTGAGCATTCATCGCCAATAATCCATTAGGTAAGGAGCCAACGACACTATAACTATCGACACCTCCTAATTTCGACCTTGCTACTTCGACATTAGTCGGCATTCCTGCGAGATTAAACGCCATATCAAAAAGATGTATTG
>Ga0209119_1004133_pt1 | contig 12118 bp, 11 predicted proteins | sample COG_03_FD_184747 | JGI IMG/M metagenome (GOLD analysis project Ga0209119, IMG submission 184747) | Pelagic Microbial community sample from North Sea - COGITO 998_met_03 (SPAdes) (version 2) | ecosystem: Environmental > Aquatic > Marine > Neritic zone/Coastal water | place: Helgoland, sampling... | reverse complement strand
ATTACATCCCAGAAAATTTATAACAACTGGTGAAGGAGGAATAGTAACAACTAATAACAAAAAATGGGGTGATTGGATCAACTCCTACAAGCACTTTGGTATGGATATGACTGGAGCTAGTAGAGAAGGAATACATTTTAATATTATAGGAACAAACTACAAACTAACTAATATACAAGCTGCAGTTGGACTTGGGCAATTAGAAAATATTGAAGAGTTACTTAACAAAAGAATATCACTAGCAAATAATTATAAGAAATTAGTAAAAGACATTGAAAAAATAAATTTACCAAAAGTTTTAAACCCTAAACCAAATTGTCAACATTCATTTCAAACTTATATAGTTTATGTTGAAGACAGAGATAGAATAATGGGTGAAATGAGAAGTAAAGGAATTGAAGTTCAAATTGGATCATATTCACTTCATATGCATAATGCTTATAATAACAATCCAAGTATTGAGATTAAGGGAAACTTATCAAATAGTAAATGGTGTTACGAACACGCTTTAGCACTGCCTTTGTATAATGATTTAACACCTGAATTACAGGAATGTGTTATTACAGAATTAAAAGCTTGTTTATAAGATGTGTGGAATATTAGGTATATTTAACTTAAATAATCAAACAGTCAACAGGAGTGTCCTAAAATCTATGTCTAATATGATAGCTCACAGAGGGCCGGATGGTCAGGGTTATTTTATAAAGGATAATATTGGTTTAGCTCATAATAGATTAGCAATATTAGATGTTTCCAAAAAAGGTGCTCAACCAATGAGTTCAAAAAATAATAGATGGACAATTGTATTTAATGGTTGTATATATAATTTTTCAGAACTTAAGCAAGAACTGAAAGCTAAGGGGCATGTTTTTAATTCTGAATCTGACACTGAGGTAATTTGTGAAGGTTTAGATGAGTATGGAATTTCTTTTTTTGAACGTCTAAATGGAATGTTTGCAATTGCCGCATGGGATAATAAAAATAAAGAATTATACTTAAGTCGAGATCGTTTTGGGATTAAACCTTTGTATTATTGGTTTAATGGAAAAACTATTTGTTTTTCCAGTGAAATTAAAGCTATTATTGAGCATCCAGATTATAAAATCGATGTAGATTTAAAAGCCTTAAATGAGTATTTTACATTTCAAAATGTTTTTTCTTTTAACACTTTATTCAAAGGAGTAACGATGCTTCCTCCAGCAAATACAGTAAAAATTAATCGTGACAGTGATTCGATTATACATCATTCTTGGTGGGATTATGACTTCACTAAAACAGATGATTCAATGTCTTTTGAATATGCTAAAAGTGAAACAAAACGTCTTTTTGAACAAGCTGTAAAACGTCAAATGATTTCTGATGTTCCTTTAGGTGCTTATCTCTCTGGAGGAATGGATTCAGGTTCTATTACAGCGGTAGCATCCAAACAGGTTGATAGACTGTCTACTTTTACTTGCGGTTTTGATATGAGTGAAACTACTGGAAGAGAAGCTAATTTTGATGAACGTAGAGGAGCAGAATTAATGGCAAATCATTTTAAAACAGAACAATTTGAGCAAGTAATGAACGCAGGAGATATTCGTTGGTCTTTGCCTAAATTGGTATATCATTTAGAAGATCTACGTGTAGGTATGTCGTATCCAAATTATTACATCTCTAGGTTAGCATCAAAATTTGTAAAAGTATGTTTACAGGGTACTGGTGGCGATGAGTTATTCGGAGGTTATCCGTGGCGTTACTATAAAATTTTTGATTCGTTAAATCAAGAAAACTTTTTTAATCAATACTATGAATTTTGGCAGCGTTTGGTTCCTGATACAGATAAAGAAGCACTTTTCACTAAAGAGGTATTTAATAGTATAGATGTAGATGAACCAAGAAGGGTTTTTGAACGGGTATTTACTTTTAATAACAAATTAAAATATGATACTCCAGAAGATCACATAAATAACTCACTTTATTTTGAAATCAAAACTTTTTTACCAGGACTATTTTTGGTAGGAGATAAATTAGCAATGGCTCATGGCTTAGAGGAACGTTTTCCTTTTATGGATAATGATTTAGTAGATTTTGCCATGAAGGTACCTGTAAAACACAAGCTTGGGAATCTTACAGATGAAATTGCTAATATTGATGAAAATGAAACATTTAACAAGAAAAAAACTGTTTCATATCGAGAATTTGATGATGGTAAGAATGTATTGAGAAAAGCAATGTCAGACTTTATTCCTGATGAAATTATTAACAGAAAAAAACAAGGATTCTCAGCGCCAGATGAGAGTTGGTATCGTGGAGAAAATGCAGCGTATGTGAAAGAGTTGTTGCTAAATGATAATACGATAAGCACAAAATACATCAGTAAAGAATACATACATAAAATTGTACACGAGCATATCGAAGAAAATGTTAATCATCGCTTATTAATATGGTCATTTATGAATTTTGAGTGGTGGTGTAAAATTTTTTTAAATAATGAAAAGGTATAATTTTTTATGCAAGAGCTAGTTATAATAGGTGGAAGTAATGCGTTTTGGGAAATAAGTGAATTAATCAAGGACATTAATGCAGTAAAAGAAACATACAAAATTATTGGTGTTTTAGATGATAATGAAATTTTATGGGGCAGAAAATTCAAACATTTATACGTTGATGGACCAATTGAAAAGGCAAATATATATTCCGATAATGTTAAATTTATTTTGGCTATTGGCTCTTTTAAAACAAGAATAATAAGAAGTGAAATAATAGAAAAATTAAATTTACCAATAGATAAATATGAAACATTAATACATCCGACTGCTAAGATTTTTTCCAATGCAACAGTCAAAAATGGATGTATAATTCATTATGGTTCTGTAATTTTTAATCATACAATTGTAGAGTCTTTTTCTGTTATTTCTGCAAATTGTGTAATAGGTGTTGGAAACCTTATAGGAAAAGGAGCATTACTAGGTTCTACTATAACTACTACTACAGGGGTTAAGATAGGTTCATTTAGCTTTGTTGGATCATCTACATCTATTGGAGAAGGAGTAGAAATAGGACCTGGAGCTCAGATTGGCATGGGGTCACTAGTTTTAAAAAATATCAAATCAGGGTGTTTTGTTTTAGGAAATCCTTTAAGGATGCTTGATAAAATAGAAGTGCCTGAAACCATAATTGAAGAATGGGAAAAAATAAAAATAATTAATAATTAAATCATTAAGATGAATACATTACATATAATTTTTGAAGCCATAGATGAAATTAATTTAAGTTTAGAGGACGTTCAAATGGAGAAAAATGAAGACACTGTTATTTTTGGGAATGAAAGCGTTTTAGACTCAATGGATTTAGTACATTTCATTTCTTTAATAGAAGAAAAAATAGAAGATGAAAGTGGAGATTATATATCTATCGCTGATGAAAATGCTATGTCTTTAGAAGTTAGTCCTTTCAGAACAGTAAAAACTTTAAATGAATATATAAAGAACCTTCTATAATGCATAATTTATCATCAGACAAAAAAGTATTTCTTATTACTGGCACTAGTAAAGGTATTGGAAGATATCTTGCTGAGTATTATTTAAATAGTGGTAATTACGTTGTTGGGTGTAGTAGATCTAAGTCAGATTTAGTTAATGATCGTTATACTCATTTTGAAAAAGATGTTGCTAATGAAGCTGATGTTTTAGAAATATTTAAATTTATAAGAAAGCAGTATAAGAGAATCGACGTTTTGATTAATAATGCTGCAATTAATCCAAGGATATTAACGGCTGGATTATTGTCTTATAAAATGATAGAAAACACATATAAAGTTAATGTATTTGCCCCAATGATTTTTTGTAGAGAAGCAATTAAACTGATGAGTAGAAAAAGATTTGGACGTATTATTAACATAAGTTCGATGGCAGTTAAGCATGAAGTTAGAGGAGAATCTTTATATACTTCAACAAAATCAGCAATAACTGCTTACACTAAAGTTATATCTAAAGAAATAAATAACCTAGGTATTACAGCTAATGTTATTGCTCCATCTGCGATCCCTACAGATTTATCAGCAAATATTGATCAAGAGGCATTACTTGAGGTTCTCTCAAGAAACGCTATCAAATCATTAGGAGAAATGAAGGACGTAAGTACAGCAATAAATTTTGTAATTAGTGAAAATTCATCATCAATTACAGGACAAGTAATCTATTTAGGTGGAGTATAATGGGTGATTTTGAAATTAAATATAAAACAGTTGGCAAATGGAAAGTCAATGTATATTTCTTAAGTTATGGAAATGATGTTTGGGTATTAGATCCAGGTGATGAATTTGAAGTTTTAGATAGGTTTATTGAAGAATGTAAATATAACGTTTTAGGGGTACTTTTGACTCATGGACATTTTGATCATATTTCTTCTGCAGAAAAGATGAAACAAAAATACGGAGTAAAAATTTTCATGCACTCGAAAGATAAAAGAGTTGTTAGACAAGCTAATCTTTTTAGAAAATTAGCTGGAGGGGTTGGGACCCAAATTACACCAACTATAGACGGGTTTTTGGATGAGGAAGAGTCATTATTTTTAGGGAATAAAAAAATAAAAATATATCATACACCTGGGCATTCACCGGGAAGCATTTGTTTTGGATTAGGGAAAAATCTTATAGTAGGAGATTTGTTCTTTTGGAATGAATTTGGTAGAACAGATTTACCTGGAGGCAGCGAGGAAGAGTTAAAATCATCATTAAGATTTATAGCAAATGAGTTCATGAGTTATACCATTTACCCGGGGCATGGCGCTCCTTTTGTGCTTAATAAAGAAAGAAAAGAATTGATATTAAATAAACTAAGTGGGAATACAAATTAAAGAAATAGAATACTTTCTTCCAATTAATAAAAAAACGAACGAAGATCTACAAAGGGAAAATCCTGAATGGGATGTGGAAAAAGTTGCAGCAAAAACTGGGATATATTCAAGACATATTGCTGGAGAAGATGAAACTGCTTTAGATTTAGCAATTAAAGCCGTAGAAAAATTATTTAAGAAAACTTCTGTTAAAAAAGAAGTTATAGATGGTATAATATTCTGTACTCAAAGTCCAGATTATGTAATGCCTTCTAATTCTTTTTTAATTCATAAAAAATTTGAATTTGATAAAAACACTTGGTCATTTGACTATAATCTAGCATGCTCAGGATATGTTTATGGTTTGTGTATAGCTAGAGGGTTTATCGAGACAGGAATGGCTAAGAACATTATGCTAATTACATCAGATACTTATTCTAAGTATATCAATAAAAAAGATCGTTCAACTGTAAACTTATTTGGAGATGGAGCATCTGTTACTATTATTTCTAATTGTGATTCAGAAGAATCAAGAATTATTGATGTAAAGTTGTCATCATCAGGGAAAGAATATAAATCATTTTATATTCCTTCTGGGGGTAGTCGTATGCCGAAAAATAAGAACTCTAAAGAAGAGACAAAAGACGCAAGTGGTAACATTAGGCATCCAGAGAATATACACATGAATGGTTTTGCTGTTTGGAAATTTATTTCTAGAATAGTCCCACAACAAATACAAGAAATTTTAAAAAATAATAATTTAACTATTAACGATGTAGATTTTTTAGGTTTTCATCAAGCAAGTAAACTAACGCTAGAATCATTAGCAAAATCTTTAAAAATATCTAATGATAAAATCTATACTAATTTAGATAAGGTAGGAAATACAGTTTCTTCATCTATCCCAATTGTTCTTAAAGATGCAATTGAGGAAAAGAAATTAAAACGGGGTGATTTGATTGTCTTGTCAGGTTTTGGGGTTGGATTATCTTGGGGAACAATATTAATAAAATTTTAAAGAATGGATGCACAATTTTTAATAGATACTTTTAAAGAATCTTCAGAAAAACTAGCTATAGTTTGGAATAGAAAAGAGATCAAATACGGAGATCTCTTAAAATCTATTGAAATAGCGGATCAGTTTTTAATAGCGAATCAAATATTATCAGGCCAGGTAATAGCATTAAAAGGAGATTTCACTCCAATGACAATATCGTTATTAATTGCTTTAATTAACAACCAAAACATAATTGTACCTTTTAATAATCCAATGAAGGACTCTGAGAAAGTGAAGTTCGAGATTGCTAAAATACAAAAGACAATTCTTGTAAATCTTGATACAGACTTATGTACTATCGCAAATACTGGATTTGATGGGGATCATGAATATTATACTAGTTTGAGAGACCTAGAGGCATCAGGTTTGGTGCTGTTTAGTTCTGGAACTTCTGGCTTTCCAAAAGGAGCAGTACATAATTTTCAAAAATTACTACAAAAATTTGAAACACCAAGAAAATCATTAAGAACGATTAATTTTCTTCTTTTTGATCATTGGGGAGGTTTAAATACATTGCTACATACATTGTCTAATTGTGGAGTAGTACTTGCATTATACAATAGAAAACCAAACTATGTATGTAAATTCGTACAAGAAAATAATGTGGAGTTATTGCCTGTATCTCCTAGCTTTCTAAACCTAATGATTTTAAGTGAAACATATAAGAAATACGACTTAAGTAGTTTGAAATTAATTTCTTATGGTACTGAGCCAATGCCGGAAACAACACTTAAGAAAGCTAAAGGACTTTTCCCAAATGTTAGATTTCAGCAAACTTATGGTTTAATTGAATTAGGAGTTTTAAGATCTAAATCAAAGAGTGATGATTCTCTATGGGTAAAATTAGGAGGAGATGGCTACGATCTAAGAGTCGTAGATAATATGTTAGAAATAAAGGCAGAATCTGCTATTCTTGGGTATTTAAATGCCTCAAGTCCATTTACTGAAGATGGTTACTTTATCACTGGAGATCAAGTAGAAGTTGACGGAGAATATTATAAAATTTTAGGTAGAAAATCTGAGTTAATAAATGTAGGTGGAGACAAAGTATATCCTCAAGAAGTAGAGAATGTTATTTTACAGATGGATAATGTAATGGAAGTAACAATATATGGACAAAAACACGCTATTATGGGGAATATTGTTTGCGCTAAAGTTTTATTAAAAGAAAAAGAAGAGAGAAAAAAATTCTCAAGAAAATTAAAAGAATTTTGTAAAGAGAGACTTCAGTCCTTCAAGGTTCCGGTAAAAATAGATATTGAAGAAGTATCACTACATAGCCATAGGTTTAAAAAAACAAGAAAATTTAATTAAAACTAAATTTCCTAAATGAAATATTATAAAAATACATTTGTAGAATGAAAAAATTAAACATAGTAAATAGAAAGCCATTTATTGATAGTAATAGTAAAATTTGTGCTACTTGTATATATGATGAAAATGTACCTGCCATAAAATTTGATGAGAAGGGAGTTTGCAATTATTGTAAGATGATAGAAGATTTAAAAACTAAATATAATACAGGTACTCCAGAGGGAGTAAAAGAGTTTTTAAATATTATTGAACAAATAAAAAAAGAAGGGAAAGGTAAAAAATATGATTGTGTTGTTGGAGTGAGTGGAGGCACAGATTCATCTTATATGATAATTAAAGCTATAGAATGGGGATTAAGACCTTTAGCCGTGCATTATGATAACACATGGAATACAGCAATTGCTACTGAGAACATCAGAAAAATACTGTCAAAGTTAAATGTGGATTTATATACTCATGTCACAGATAATAAAGAGGCAGATGATATTTTTAAATCTTTTTTTCTTGCCAACGTTCCTGAAATTGATGGGTCAACAGATATTGCTTTAGCTGAAACATTATACAGAGCAGCAAGTAAATTTAAAGTGAAATATGTTTTAGAAGGTCATTCTTATATATCAGAAGGTGTTTCTCCATTAAGCAGTGCTTATGTAGATGGAGCATATATTAAAAATTTGCATAAAATGTTTGGTAAATTGAAAATGAAAACTTTCCCTAATATGAATTTCATGTCGTTTATGAAATGGATTATGGTAAAAAGAATAAAGAAGATTAGACCATTATGGTATATTCCTTACTCGAAGCAAGAAGCACAAGCAATGTTAGAAAAAGAGTATGGATGGAAATATTATGGAGGACATCATTTAGAAAATAGAATGACAGCATTTAACCATAGTGTGTATTTTCCTCAAAAATTTGGAATTGATCAAAGAAATAATAGCTTGTCTGCATCAGTCAGAGCCGGAATTATGACACAAAAAGATGCAATTAAAGAATATAATTCAGACCCTTTAGTAGAAGATGGATTAATAGCGTATTTTAAAAAGAGATTAGAAATTTCAGATGAAAAATATGCATCCATTATGAATGGAGATAGAAAAACCTATAAAGATTATCCAACCTACAAAAAAAGATTTGAAAGATTGCGTCCATTCTTTTTTATTTTGGCAAAAGCAAACTTAGTCCCTATGAGTTTTTATATAAAGTATACTTCTAAAAGTGAAATATAAATGATTATAATAGTAGATTACGGTATGGGGAACTTAGGTTCTGTCTTCAATATGTTCAAAAAAATTGGAGTAGCATCTAAAATAACGTCTGATTTAGAAGAAATAAAAACTGCAACCAAACTTTTATTGCCAGGTGTTGGTTCTTTTGATAAAGCCATGCAAAGAATTAATGATTCTGGAATTAAAAAAGTGTTGGATTATAAAGTTTTAACTTTAGAGACACCTATTCTAGGTATTTGTTTAGGGATGCAATTATTGACAAATAGTAGCGAGGAAGGTATAGAAAAAGGGTTAGGATACATTAATGCATCTGCTAAGAAATTTTCTTTTCAAGATAATAAAATGAAAATTCCACACATGGGATGGAATTTGGTTCATAAATCCACTAAGAGTAAGTTAACTGATGGGTTTATTCAAGAATCAAGATTCTACTTTGTCCATTCGTATTATGTAGAAGTTGAGAACCAAGAAAATTCAATATTAAAAACAAAATACGGATCAGAATTTGATTCTGCAATACAGCATAAAAATGTTTATGGTGCTCAATTCCATCCAGAAAAGAGCCATAAATTTGGAATGAAATTACTAGAGAATTTTTCAAAAATTTAAATCATGCTGCAAACAAGAATTATTCCGTGTTTACTTCTAAAGGACGATAGTTTAGTAAAAACAGTGAATTTCAAGAAACCAGGGTATATAGGAGATCCTGTTAACACGGCTCGTATTTTTAATGAACTAGAAGTAGACGAATTAGTACTTTTAGATATTTCAGCTACAAATAATAACAGGAAACCAAATTTTAAAATTTTAGCAGAGTTAGCTAACGAATGTTTTATGCCATTGGCTTATGGAGGAGGAATTAATAATTTTGAAGACGCTAAGAAAATTTTTAAAATAGGAATAGAAAAAATAATTATTAATTCTGTAACTTTTACTAATCCTAGTTTAATTAAGCAACTAGCAGAACATTTTGGGAATCAAGCTATTGTCGTATCTATAGATATTAAAAAAAATATGTTTGGTAACTACCAAGTATATTCAAATTCGGGAACTAAAAAACAGAAAGTAGATCCCATAGCTTGGGCACAAGAATTAGAGCAATTGGGAGCTGGGGAAATACTATTAACTGCGATACATCAGGATGGAACTTGGAAGGGTTTTGATATAAACATTATAGAAAAAATTTCAAATGCTGTCAATATTCCGGTTATAGCCAACGGAGGAGCATCATCAATAGAAGATATCGGAAAAGCTGTAAAAGTAGGAGGTGCTTCAGCAGTTAGTTTAGGAAGTATGGTGGTATATCAAAACAAAGGTATGGGAGTTTTAGTAAACTTTCCAAATACGGAACAAATAAAAAATATCTTAATCTGATGAAAAACAATAAAGTTGCTTTAGTCGGAAATATGAATAATAATTACAGTGCCTTCTCAAGATATATTAGAGATGAGGGAATTAATGCAGACTTATTTTTATTAAACAATGATTATTTTCATCCAAAACAAGATTCTTTTGATGAAAATTGGAAGTTGAATACCTATACACTTGATTGGGGCAATATAGAATCCTTCAAGAAATCTACTTTTAAAAAAATTGCTGCAGATTTTAGTAATTATGATTTTATTATAGCTTGTGGAGTAGCTCCCGCTTTTTTCTATAAATCAGGAATTACAATAGATATTTTTATCCCATATGGTGCTGATTTATATTCTATTCCGAAATGGAAAATTGTTAAACCTATTAGACAATTTAAGAGATTTCAAATAGCTTATTATCAAAAAAAAGGAATAAAAAGTTCACATTCAATATTCATGGCCCCTACTGGAGGTATTCTTGAGAAGTGTTTAAATAAAATAACCCCAAATAAAATTCCTCATAAAGTTGGAGTTCCGATGTTATATCATAAAATGTATGATTCTATTGAATTTGATAATTATAAAAATAAATCAGATATATATCATAGCTTAATTAAATTAAAAAGAAAGAATAAAAAGATAATTTTTCATAATTGTAGACATATTTGGGAAACTACAGATAACTTTTATGCGATTAAGCGTAACGACTACTTATTTACTGGATTTAAAGCTTTATTAAATGATATGAGTGTCGAAACCAACTATCATATAGTAACTTTTGAATATGGAATAGATGTTACTGCGTCAAAGAAATTAGTTATTGATTTAGGTCTAGAGAATCATGTTACATGGTTGCCAAAATCTGAAAGAAAAGATGTGATGATTGGTATGAGCATTTCTGATATTGTTGTTGGTGAGTTATTTCATAGTTATTTTTCATATGGTATAATATATGAAGGTTTAGCCATGAAAAAAATTATTATTCACAAAAGAGAAGATCATTTATATAATGATTATTATGAAGAATTGTATCCAATGTTATATGCTGATTCTGCTGAAAGTATTAAGGAACAATTACTTTATATTCATAAAAACCCTGATCTTGTTCAGGAAATGAGTGCAAATGGTCACGACTGGTTCCTTAAACATATGGTTAAAGAACCATTGGTTGTTTTTAAACACCTACTAAACAAAAAAATAAGTTGAGTCTTAAAAAAAGCTTTATTCTATAATTCATGCTAATAAAAGTGATAACGTTTACAAAAATATTAAATATTATTATTATATAATTAAAAATGAGTAATCCAAAATAGGAAAAAATAGAAGAATTTGTTATGAGAATCATTACGTTGAGAAATCAATTTAAACCATTACGGGAATTAGTTGTTAAATGGCTTTACTAAAAAAAAGTTTAAAGGATACAGTATATTATTCACTAGCAACTGCTGGGAGTAAAGTTGGAAGTTTTCTTTTGATTCCATTAATAAATTCAGTACTTTCTGTAGAAAGTTTTGGTGAATATGATCTTTTTTTGATTTCAGCGGCCTTTATTACATTAATAATTGGCCTAGGAATTGATTCTGGAATAGCTATAATAATTTCAGAAAACATAAAGAAAAAAAAAAATATAAAATTCCTTTTCACTTATAGTTTAACAATTTCTTTGGGGCTTCTTTATTGTTTGGCTTTTATTGGTTTTCTATTTAACATGTATTTAAAGTTCATTGAACTCAATGTTTATATGTTATTAATACTATATGTAAATTTCACCTATATAACTTATTTTGTTTTTAATTTTATAAGATGGATAGGGAATACAAGGTTAGCAGCTTTAATTAGTTTTTATTCATCTATATTGTCTATACTAATTGGAGTTTTATTCTTGTACTTAATAAATAAATCAATTGAGTCATTGTTTTTGGGAATGGTAATAGGTTCCTTATTCGGATCTATTATGAGTCTATTTATTTCTAGAAAATATATTTCTTTCAAAATAATTAAAAAGGGAGAGTTAATTTTAAAGGATTTATTAAAATTATCAATACCATTTGTCCCAACTTATTTAAGTAACTATTTCTCTGCTTTTTGCGATAGATTTATTATTCTTTTTTTAATAGGAGATATATATTTAATAGGATTATATGCATTGTTTTATAGGATTTCTCAAATTGGTAGTCTTGCTACAAATTTAATTACAAAAGGATTCTTACCCGTTATGTATAATAATTATAAGACTTCTGAAGGAAAAATCTTAATAAAAAAAATGTTTAATTATTTTAATTTATCGCTAATTCCAATATTAATTTTAATCTACTTTTTTTCTGATTTTTTCATAAAAATATTGG
>Ga0209119_1004123_pt1 | contig 12143 bp, 9 predicted proteins | sample COG_03_FD_184747 | JGI IMG/M metagenome (GOLD analysis project Ga0209119, IMG submission 184747) | Pelagic Microbial community sample from North Sea - COGITO 998_met_03 (SPAdes) (version 2) | ecosystem: Environmental > Aquatic > Marine > Neritic zone/Coastal water | place: Helgoland, sampling... | reverse complement strand
TCCATCTCTTTGGCAGCGTTGTTCTTTTATGCGTTGAACTATGCGGTAGAGGCCTCATGGTCGGCCATCATCAAGCGAACATTTGAAGCCATGTGGCATTTCTTGCCCATCGGTGGGGGCGTGATCATCTTTGTTTTGGCTGCAGGACACTTTTTCCATGCACACCATTTGTACCATTGGATGGATTCAACGCTATACCATGAATACATGGTCGTGGAGGGAGACCAGACGGTATACTTGGATGCCCCTGAAGCGGGAGCGGTTGAAAACCCCAATTATGACCACATCATTGCAGGGAAAGAAGCCTACTTCACCCCTTGGTTTTTTTGGCTGAGAACGTTGGGTTATGTGGCGACTTTCTTGATTTTCGCTCGTTTGTTCCGAAGATGGTCGTTGCTCGAGGATGAGAAGCCGGATTTGGATTTGCACTTCAAACAATTTCGCCGCAGTGCGGTATTCTTGGTGTTTTTTGCTGTTTTCAGTTCGATGCTCGCTTGGGATTGGGTGATGTCCATCGATGTCCACTGGTTTTCCACGCTTTTCGGCTGGTATTTGTTCTCGGGAATGTGGGTGAGTTTCATGATCATGCTCAATGTGGGTTTGATTTGGTTGCGTGGGAAAGGATATTACCAGGAGGTTACATCAAGTCACATGCATGATATTTCGAAGTGGATGTTCGCGATATCGATGCTTTGGAGTTACCTCTGGGTGAGCCAATTCCTATTGATTTGGTATGCGAATATTCCGGAGGAAGTAACGTATTACACCCAGCGCTTTTTCTCCGATTATCAGGTGCCATTCATGATCACCTTCTTCGTGAATTTCGCCATTCCGTTCTATACCTTGTTGCCGCGGGATACCAAACGAAATTCAAAATTCATCGTTCCTGTGGGGATGCTCATCTTCCTGGGGCACTTTGCAGACGTGTATCTGCTTGTTATACCCGGGACGATGTTCGACCACAATGAATTCGGTATTTTTGAGATAGGATTGTTTCTCGGTTTCCTTGGACTGTACATCAACCGCACATTAAATGCGTTGAGTAAAGCTCCGTTGATTCCCAAGAACCATCCGATGCTACAAGAGTCGAAAGAACTACACTATTGATTGCAAGACCCGTTAAGTGATGAAATTGCTCATTCTCCTCGTTGTTGTCCTTGGTTTGGTAGCTGCAGTGCAGTTGTCCAAAGTGTACCAGCTTTCCATCTCACTTCGAGGAAAGCGGGAAGAGGACATATCAGAAGCTGACAACCGATTGAACGGTGGTCTGTTCTTGGCCTTCATGGTCGCGTTTTACGTGTCATTTGTGGTGCTGCTGGTGAAGTATGGTTCATATGGAACGCCTCCTGCTTCGGAGCACGGAGCGGCAGTCGACCGGCTGATGGACTTTAACATGGCCATCATCTTCGTGGTATTCTTCATTGTCAATACCCTGCTGTTTTGGTTTTCTGCGAAGTACTATCACCGTGCGGATCGCAAAGCGCGTTTCATTGCGCACGACAACCGACTCGAACTGATCTGGACTGTGATTCCTTCTGTTGTTTTGGCTATCATTATTGCCTACGGCCTGCAGACTTGGAATGAAATGACCGGTGAGGCTTCCGAAGATGCGCTGCGTGTTGAGCTGTATTCCAAGCAATTCGATTGGACCGCTCGCTATCCCGGTGCGGATGGTGAATTTGGTCAAGCGAATTACAACCTGATCACTCCGATGAATGCATTGGGGATTGTAACCGAAGAAGGGGTAGCTGCTGCTTTGACAGAAATCGAAGAAAAGATTGCCAAGGTCGAAGAGGAAATCAATTATGAAAAAGGCCATTTGCTTGCGGAGTGGGCTGCGATAGAAGCAGAGTTGCATGACGATCATGGGCACGACGGCCATGGACATGACGACCACGGCCACGGCCACGACGCGCATGCGGACCACGGGGATGGCAAACAGGCTCTGGAAGCTCGTATGGCGGAAATTGAGCACATGTTAGAGTCCGATAAAGTCAACATCTTAACCGAAGCCGCCTATGAGGCGAAAGAGGATAAGCTCTACCGCTTGATTCGCCACCGACAGCGGATTCAAGAAATTCGGAACTTCGATTTCGATGGTGAACTCACCGCTTGGGAATCGGGAATGGACGATCAAATTGTAAAAGGCGAGTTTCACTTGCCTGTTGGGCGAGAAGTTGAATTTGTTTTCCGTTCACGTGACGTGATCCACTCTGCTTACATGCCACAGTTCCGCGCTCAGATGAATACGGTACCTGGTGTCCCGACGCGGTTCAAGATGACACCAACAATTACGACGGATTCCATGCGCACGGTTTTGGAGAATCCCGAATTCGATTACGTGCTGCTTTGCAACAAAGTTTGTGGTGCGGCGCACTTCAATATGCAAATGAAGATTGTGATCGAATCGCAAGAGGCATACGACGCTTGGATGTCGGAGCAAGGCGAGTTCATTGTTAAGGAAGGTTCTGAGGAGCCAGAGATGGAGCAAGCCTCCGAACAGAAAGAAAGTCAAACCATAACTGCATCCCTCTAAATCATGGGCGCACAAGCACATCATCACGAAGAGAGTTTCGTATCGAAATACGTTTTCTCGCACGATCACAAGATGATCTCTAAGCAATTCCTCGTTACGGCAATCGTAATGGGAGTCGTAGCTGTTATGTTATCGGTTTTCTTCCGATTGCAGCTGGGCTGGCCAGGAGAAAGTTTTGCCATTTTGGAAACGTTCTTGGGCAAATGGGCTCCAGGGGGCGTTCTAGATCGCAACGCGTATCTGGCATTGGTGACCATTCACGGAACAATTATGGTATTCTTTGTTCTGACGGGAGGGCTGTCGGGGACCTTCTCCAATCTGCTTATTCCGCTTCAGATCGGTGCCCGTGACATGGCATCGGGTTTCTTGAACATGTTGAGCTACTGGTTCTTCTTCTTCTCGAGTGTCATCATGATTCTGTCTTTGTTTACCGAAGGTGGTGCCGCGTCAGGTGGCTGGACGGTATATCCCCCCTTGTCTGCATTGCCACAGGCGATGCCAGGATCGGGCATGGGAATGACCTTGTGGCTAATTTCCATGGTCCTTTTCGTCGTGAGTTCTTTGCTTGGAGGATTGAACTACGTTGTAACGATCATCAATTTGCGGACGAAAGGCATGTCAATGACACGTCTGCCGCTCACGATTTGGGCGTTTATGGTGACGGCGATTCTCGGTGTCTTGAGTTTTCCAGTATTGGTCTCCGCGGTGGTTTTGTTATTGATGGACCGAACGATGGGAACAGCGTTCTACCTCTCAGACATCTTCATTGGTGGTGAAGCATTGGACGTAACGGGAGGAAGCCCCATTTTGTACCAGCACTTGTTTTGGTTCTTGGGTCACCCCGAAGTTTACATTGTCCTGTTGCCTGCATTGGGCATTAGTTCGGAGGTCATTGCCACGAACGCACGCAAACCCATCTTTGGTTACAAAGCCATGGTTGGCTCGCTCCTTGGCATTGGATTCTTGTCGTTCATTGTTTGGGGTCACCACATGTTCGTGACGGGAATGAATCCGTTCTTGGGATCCGTATTCGTCTTCACCACCCTGTTGATCGCAATCCCATCCGCTGTGAAAGCCTTCAACTACATCACGACATTGTGGCAAGGCAACATCCGGTTCACGCCTGCGATGCTGTTTAGCATTGGTTTGGTGAGCACGTTTGTCACGGGTGGTTTGACGGGAATCATTTTGGCAGACTCAGCGTTGGACGTGAATGTTCACGACACGTATTTTGTAGTCGCTCACTTCCACATTGTAATGGGCATGTCAGCCATCTTTGGAATGCTCGCAGGGATTTACCACTGGTTTCCAAAGATGTTTGGGCGCATGATGAACACCAAGTTGGGCTTTGCGCACTTTTGGGTAACCATCGTCTGTGGATACGGCGTATTTTTTCCAATGCACTTTGTCGGAATTGCTGGGGCGCCACGGCGTTACTATGAGTACAGTAATTTTGATTTCTTAGGAAGCGTGATGGACTTGCAGCCGCTCATTTCGACTTTTGCAATCATTGGAGCGATTGGACAACTGTTCTTCCTCTTCAACTTCTTCTACAGCATCTTCTACGGTCAGAAATCCGTGCAAAATCCATGGATGTCCAACACGCTCGAGTGGACGACGCCGGTGCGCCACGTGCACGGAAACTGGGACGGACCGCTCCCTGAAGTGCACCGTTGGGCATATGATTATTCGAACCCTGTGCATGACGCTGATTTTGTGCCTCAGACCACGCCCGCCTTGTCTGGCGAGGAGGTGCACTAGTCGTTAGACACACGCATTTGAAAAAGACCCCAAAGCCATGAGCTTTGGGGTCTTTTTTTGTTCGGACGGATTAACTTGCATCGCATATGGAAGACTTTGATTTGAGAAACGAAGCTGAGCAGCCGACCGATGGTGACATGGATCGCGTTTTGCGTCCAGCACGGTTTGAAGATTTTACAGGTCAACGCGCCGCCATGGAGAATTTGGAAATTTTCGTGCAGGCAGCAACGAGGCGGGGAGAAGCCATGGACCATACCCTTTTGCACGGACCTCCGGGATTGGGTAAGACGACGCTTGCTAACATCATTGCCAATGAGTTAGGTGTCGCCATCCGAACCACCTCAGGACCGGTTTTGGATAAACCCGGGGATTTGGCAGGTTTGTTGACCAACCTGGAGACGAATGATGTGCTATTCATTGATGAGATTCATCGTTTGTCGCCGGTGGTGGAAGAATACCTGTACAGTGCCATGGAGGATTATCGGATTGACCTGGTCATCGATACCGGACCGAATGCTCGAACGGTGCAAATTGAATTGAACCCATTCACCCTGGTGGGGGCAACAACCCGGTCTGGATTGCTCACGGCGCCGCTTCGTGCTCGCTTCGGAATCAACTTGAGGTTGCAGTACTACGATGCCAAGGTGCTCACCGACATTGTTGAGCGGAGTGCGGGGATTCTTCAGATACCGACGGTTCATTCAGCGGCGTATGAAATTGCTTCGCGCAGCCGAGGAACCCCACGAATTGCGAACGCTTTGTTGCGGCGAGTGCGGGATTTCGCGGAGATCAAAGGCACTGGCAACATCGATCAAGCCATCACTGAGTATGCCCTGGATGCCTTGCATGTTGACAAGAAGGGATTGGACGAGATGGACAATCGAATTCTTTCTGCCTTGATTGATAAATTCGGAGGAGGGCCCGTTGGCGCTTCCACCATTGCCACGGCGATTGGAGAAAATCCAGGGACGTTGGAAGAAGTGTATGAGCCGTATTTGATTCAAGAGGGATTCTTGATTCGTACCCCTCGGGGCCGGCAGGCAACGCCTGCAGCTTATTCACACTTGGGACGAAAGCCGGATGGTCGTTCAGGAAAGTTGTTTGCCGAGTAAATGGCACACGCGAATAATTTACGTTTGACGCGGAAGGAATGGCTCGTTCGAGAGGCGAAGGCTTTGGGTTTTGAAGCCGTTGGGGTGAGCAAGGCCCGATTCTTGGAAGAAGAGGCTGATCGGTTGGAAGAATGGCTCAAGCGCGGTTACCAGGGAGAAATGGGCTACCTCGAGCGCAATTTTGATCTGCGCTTGGATCCGAGCAAGCTGGTTCCAGGTGCCAAAACAGTTGTTTCGCTGCTTTTTAATTACCACAATCCTGATCAGCCTGCTCCGGATGCGCCTCGGATTGCGAGTTATGCATATGGCCAGGATTACCACCAAGTCTTGAAGTGGAAACTGAAGGAATTGATGAAGGGCATGCAGCGGGAATGGGGAGAAGTAGAAGGCCGGGTTTTTGTGGATTCAGCGCCCGTCCATGAGCGCGCTTGGGCAGCAGAAAGTGGTCTGGGATGGGTAGGAAAGAATAGCCTGTTGCTGAACCAAGGCATGGGCAGTTATTTTTTCATTGCTGAAATAATCATGGATGTGGAGCTCGAACCGGATGCCCCTTCTTCCGACCATTGTGGCACGTGTACCCGATGCATCGACGCCTGTCCAACAGGAGCCATCATTCAGTCCCAGGTGGTGGATGGTTCAAAGTGCATTAGTTATTACACGATTGAATTGCGAGGAGCGATTCCTGAGCCGGCTGCACAGCAATTATCACCTTGGGTGTTTGGCTGCGATATTTGCCAGGAAGTTTGTCCTTGGAATCGGCATGCCACACGTCATGATGAACCGTTATTTGAACCGCATCCGGATTTGCTGGGATTGGCCGCTGCGGATTGGCAGGAAATGACGGAAGAAGTGTTTCGTTCGGTTTTCAAGAAGAGTGCGGTCAAACGTTCAGGATACCAAGGCATTCTGCGGAATGTGCAGGCTGCATTTCCGTCTGGTGACGGAGAATGATGGCGTGGGGCCTGCGACTTCAATAGGCCGCAAATGTCCTGCGAATGATGTCGGAATAGGCTGGAGCAAATTGCACGCGACACCATGCTTTCAATTGCTTGATTTCAATGGGTTTGAGGCTTCTTACGGCCTTTCCAAGTTCCCGCGCGAATGATTCGCGGTTGTGGCTGACTCTCAGGAGGACTTTCTTGCAGAATTCTAACATGTTCGTGGCATTGACGATCGGTTCTCTTCCAAAACTCAGCGACTCGGTCTTTATTGCTCCAAGGGAAGCGATTTTACTCACACCCTGATGTTTCCGTATCTTTGTGCCTGTAATTAACGAAGGACCCTCCGCGCTGGAGAGGCACTGTGACTTGTAATCGCATGAAGCAACAACTGCGCAATTTGGTCGATCGAAAGGTGTTGTTGGAACGCATGGAGAATGGAGAAAATGACCGTACAACGGTTTCTTTCTACCAATATGCGCGCATTCTCAACCCCGCCTTCTTTCGAGATTATTTGTTCATCCATTGGAATGAACTTGGCGTGCTGGGCCGCACTTATGTGGCCCGTGAAGGAATCAACGCCCAAATTTCGGTACCTACCGTCGCCTTGGAAGCCTTTCAAGAGCACTTATACAGCATTGCTTTCTTGGACGGTGTTCGGCTCAATGCAGCGGTAGATGATGGGAAATCCTTTTTCAAGTTGATGATCAAGGTTCGGGACAAAATTGTGGCCGACGGATTAAACGATACGGCTTTTGATGTTCGGGATACGGGGGTGCATTTGGATGCGGAAGGATTCAATGCCCTGACGGCAAAAGAAGATACAATCCTCATCGACATGCGCAACCATTATGAGAGTGAAGTCGGTCACTTCAAAGGCGCCATCACGCCGGATGTGGACACCTTTCGCGAAGAAATTAAGTTGGTAGAGGACTTGTTGCAAGGCAAAGAGGAGCAGAATATCGTGATGTACTGTACCGGTGGAATTCGGTGTGAAAAAGCCTCCGCATGGCTCAAACACAAAGGCTTTCCCAAGGTGCATCAATTGGAAGGAGGGATCATTGAGTACACGCGGCAAGTCCGAGAGAATGGATTGGAGAATCGCTTCATCGGCAAGAATTTCGTCTTTGATGAACGAAGGGCAGAACGCATTTCAGTAGATGTGATTGCCGAATGCCACCAATGCGGGACTCCGTGCGACGATCACACCAATTGCCTCAACGTTGCTTGCAACTTGCTGTTCATTCAGTGCACCTCTTGCACGGAACAATACCAAGGGACGTGCAGTTCGAAATGCAATAGCATTATTCAGCTTCCAGAAGAAGAACAAAAGAAGTTGCGCCGCGGCGTCAAAGACAGCGCTAAAATTTTCAATAAAGCACGTTTGCGGGATGCCCTCAAGCAAGATCACCTGAAAAGTGGGCGGTCCGGCTCCATCGGAGTGCGAGCTTCCAATCAAGGGCCGTCTTCAGGCCGTCAATCGTAAATCAAAGTTCATATTCTACTGCGCCGTCCAAGATGTAGTTCATCTGGTACACATCATCCGCATTCAACCGGAAGGTGCCTTTGAAAGTCAATCGCTCATCCGTTTGATAAACGCGTTTTGATTTGCCCGGAAAGCGCAGATCGACCACGGACTCGGGCCCCGCCCCACCACAGAAAAAACAATTGGCAAAAGGGTAACGGCTCAAAACGTAGAAGTCTTCATCCAAATCAACCGGAATCATATACCCCGTGATGTAAACGTCTTTTCCTTCCAATCCCGTGACGCCTCCTCCAAAAGTAGGTTTCCAGTAATATGCGTCCAGCTCTTCCACGTAAACGTCTTGGAACTCGACGTCTTCCAGCGTGCGCCAAGTCAATTCTTCAGCCGCCTCGACCGCATTTGCTTCGGTGTTTGCCATGGCAAGCGCATGCCCTTCCGATGCCGCTTTCACCTGGCTAACAACTTGTTCCGCCCCCTCGGTGGGATGGCAATAAGAGCTTAAGTCTGTCATGCTCATTGCGATCAAGCCGAGCATTCCGATCCAAGATGCCGTCTTCAATGGTCGGGGTCTTTTTGGAGTTTTCATTTTTCAGAAAGGGTGCGTGAGATGTCGATTTTCAAAGCTGAAATGCCGGGGATCGCTGCTGCAATGAGCCCGACAAAGATAGCCATTCCAAATAGAGTCCATTCGCCGGGCAGAAGTCCAATACTGCTCCAGTCATAGCGGAACTTGTCCTGCACGAGCTCCGCGAGTACAAGCAACCCGACTCGGCTGAAGACCAGCCCCAGAGCTGCACCTCCAAAACTCAGCAATCCACCTTCCAACAACAACAACAAAAACACCCCTGATGGTCCGCTGCCCATGGTCCGCAGAAGAGCGAGTTCGTATTTGCGGGCGAGCAGGTTATCGTAGACCGAAATGAAGATGCTTGCGAAGCTGATGAGCATGATGATGAGCGCGATGGACCGGAGGGTGTTGAGTCCAATCCCGAAATTTTGCGTTAGGCGGTTGATTTCGATTGCGGGCAACGCCACCTGCATGTTGCTATCTCGGATCACATTGGGAATTGTTAGAACGGCCAACGGATTTCTTTTCTTCAGAAGCACTGCGGTGATTTCACGGTCACTTTCAGCCACCGTTTCGCCGTGGCCATCGTGCACCGCCCAAATGGTCTCGATTGAACAGTGCAAAAGCTGATCGATGACGGATTGACTTTCTGCCAGTAAACCGACGACCGTAAACGTTTTGTCCGTGTGCACATCGGTTTCGTCCTGAAGTCCGTGGGCACTGAAAAAGGTATCGCCTACTTTGAGCCCGGTTGTCTCCGCCACCTTTTGACCGATCACCACTTCAAATGGCCCCCCCATGCGCCGTCCTTCTTGGAGTGCAGCATTGTAATGATCCAGATAAGCTGCTGTGCTTCCAACAATTCGGAATCCGCGGTAATTATCGCCATATGCCAGCGGTATTCCTTCTTCTATGTAGGGATGGCGAATGACCTTCTGAGCGTCGACGAGTCGAATGTTTCCGGTTGGAGCGTCTACATGGTAGACATTGGCCAAAATCAATTGAAGGGGACTGCCTTTCGCTCCGAGCACGAGGTCGATGTCCTGTATGTTCCGGTCGAACGTATCGCTCAGTTGTTTTTCGCTGAGCATCAGCAAACTGACCATTCCCACTCCAAACGCCAGCAGAATCAGGCTAAGGGTGGTTTGAAGTTTTTTCAATCCCAAGTTTCGCCATGCCATGTAGATCCAACTCATGAGACTTGAGGTGTTCCGGGATCCAGTTCGACCCGATTGGAGTAACGTGACTTGAGCCGCTGGTCGTGAGTCACAACGATGAGTGCGGCGCCAGCTTGAGCACATTGTTCCTCTAATAAACCAATCACCGCTGCGGTTGAAGCATCATCCAAGGCACTTGTAGGCTCATCGGCCAGCACAATGCTCGGTTGATGGATGAGGGCACGTGCAATGCTTGCCCGTTGCTGCTCTCCAACGCTCAGGGCACGGGGTTTTGCTTGGGCTTTGTGGGCGATGCCCAAATTGCTAAGCAGCTCTTCCGCTTTCGATGCGGGGAATTTTTCACCCAATAAGAAATGTGGAATGGCGAGGTTTTCCATCACACTCAAGCTTTGGATGAAATGACTTTGTTGGAAAACAATGCCAAAATGTTTGCCCCGAAATCGGTCCAATGCGGGTCCGTTCAACGCGCTGATTTTTTGCCCTTGTACTTCTACGTCCCCCTGCTGCGGGTGCAGCAAACCACACATCAGATGCAGCAGCGTTGTCTTCCCACAACCGGAATTGCCCAAGAGAAGTAACTTTCCTTCCCGCGAGCAAGCCAAATCTGGAAACGAGAGCACGGGGGATTCCGGATGGTACTGGAATTGAATGTCTTTGCAAGCAATCATGGAAACCCGAATTTACGAAGGGAGGGCACACCACTGTCCTTTGCTTTACTTTTGAAACGTGAATTTTCGTCAACGCTTTTTTCGCTACGGCATCGGAGTCTTCGTAGGACTGTTGCTGAGCATCTTCTTTTTTCAGGGCCGTGGTTGCAACGATTGGCTCCCTGAAAAGCGCATCAAATCTCGCATGCAATTGGATGGCGTCCTTCCGTCTGAGGCCCTCGCGTGCTGGATGGAATGCGCAGATGGCCCTGCCCAGGCATCCATTTCAACCATGATGCAATGGCTGTTGGAGTCTGAGATCAACTGGTCAGAAAGCAGGCCAAGGCAAGAACCGCCATGCTACATTCTGGATACGGCTCCGGGCTGCCCGTTGCGGCAATTGGAAGTCTGCTTTGGTGTGAAAAGTGGCGTTGTAAACCTCACGTCCGGATCTGGATTGCCTCCGACCGGGTGCGATTGCCCTGGAATCTAAGTGCTTTAGCGACCAATGACGCTCAGCTTTCCCCGACTGGGTTGGGACACATTCAAGACCCAAGCTTCGATGATGTACGTACCGGATTTCATCCCCGAGGTGTTCATTACATAAGGCGCAGTCGCTGTTTCAAGGTTCACATCATGCACGAGCCTGCCACTGGAATCGGTGATTCGCAGGCGACTTAAGATGCCCTCGCTGCCCACGTCAAGGGTCACATCGGAACCGATGGACACAGGGTTTGGCGAAAAGCGCAACGCCTCATTCACCATTGGCGTTTGTGTTGCATCAGCAGGGTCGTAGCTGAGGCGATAAACAAACTGTTGGGTGCAGAGGTACAATTCTCCCTGGTTGTTCTCGCCGAAACCAAACCGCGTCTCTTCCCAAGGAACAAAGCCTCCAGGCACTTGGATGTCGAGTCGTGCTCCGGTCCAACTGCCATCGGCTTGTTCAGAAAGGGTCCAAAATTTGTGGTCATAAAAACCACAAGCATCGGTGAAGACATAGCTGCTGTAGAGGGATGGAATGTCTTGCCCTCGGTAGCGATAGCCGCCGATGACGGAACACCATCCGTTTTCGTGGGGATAAGAAAATACAGGCTGCTCCAAGGTGCCGTCGGGGTCGCAATCTTCGACCGGCTCGTAACACATCGGGCCTTCCATGAGCCGCCATCCAAAATTGAGGCCGCCTTCGGAGTCTGCGCGCTCGATGCTCACCTCTTCCCAATCGACTTCTCCTACATCACCGATGAATTTGTCTCCCGTCAAGCGGTCGAAACTCCAGCGCCACGGATTCCGAAATCCGTAAGCCCAGATCTCATCCAAAGCGTCGGGGTTGGAGACGAACGGGTTGTCTTCAGGAATTGTGTACGGTGCCAACCCATTGACTTGAATGCGAAGCAGTTTTCCCAGAAGCGTTTCGAGGTTCTGTCCGTTTCCAATGGGCCCATGGTCGTCTCCTCCGCTCGCGCCGCCGGTCTCTCCGGTGCCCGTACCTCCTCCATCGCCGGTGCTGATGTAGAGGTATCCATCCTGAGGGCCAAAATGCAGTTGGCCACCGTTGTGACCTCGCGCAGGCTGCACCAATTCAAGCACTTCGTACCAATTGTCGGGATCCGCTTGGGTATGATCGGGATTGGTCCCAAAGCAAACGAGCCGCTCATCAATGAAGGTTCCAGTGCCATCCGGCCGGTAGCCGTTGTAGATGATATAGAAGAGCCCATTCTCTTCAAAGTTGGGGTCAAGGATTAAGTCATTCAATCCTTGCTCGCTCATGATGCCATAATCGACCAGGTCCAAGCCTGTAGAACTGAGGTCGAGGAATGGTTCCTCTCGCACGATCCCCGTGGATTCATCAAACCACATGACCAAGCCGCTGTGGCAGACAATAAGTAGGTTAACCTCCTCTTCCGCATGGCTGGCGGG
>Ga0209119_1004121_pt1 | contig 12149 bp, 15 predicted proteins | sample COG_03_FD_184747 | JGI IMG/M metagenome (GOLD analysis project Ga0209119, IMG submission 184747) | Pelagic Microbial community sample from North Sea - COGITO 998_met_03 (SPAdes) (version 2) | ecosystem: Environmental > Aquatic > Marine > Neritic zone/Coastal water | place: Helgoland, sampling... | reverse complement strand
CAGTAGTAGATCCAGTAGTAGATCCAGTAGTAGATCCAGTAGTAGATCCAGTAGTAGATCCAGTAGTAGATCCAGTAGTAGATCCAGTAGTAGATCCAGTAGTAGATCCAGTAGTGGAACCTGTCGCAATAGAACAAATAAATACTATACGTAAATCTCCATTCTGTATTGCTTTAGAAGAACTTTCAGACACCCTTAAAAAAGATGCTTTGAATGTACCCGTTGCGCCCTCTTTCCAAGATAAAGTAGTAACATTTAAAAGCGTTTTGAGACGTGAAGGAACAGATGATCAATTATACACCGTAAAAGAATCAAAAACATGTAGTATTTTTGAAACATTTTCAAGTAATAAGGATTTTATACGCTTTGTGCTTTGTCCAAATCTACAATCATGCTATAATATAAATGTTCTATGTGGTCCTTTATGGGTTAAACTATGTACAACAGGTGATTATGTACATAGTAAAATTTTCCAATTGGTTCCCAAAGCTAATCAAGAATTAGAAATAGTATATGTGATATCTAATAAAGATTATGCAACAGCATCTAAACTTGTTACTCTAAATAAGGAATCATTAAGAATATCTAAATATTTAAATGAATGTAATAAATTATAAGATAAAACATGTTTTATCTTATGTAGTAAAAAAATGAAATAATTGTAGATGATATAATGGAAACATCTACAATATTACCATTCTGTCCTCGCTGTAAATCTCTGATGACCTATTCAGGTACAGAACTTACATGTGAGTTATGTGAATATAAACAAAACTTAGCTAAACGAACTAAACTTAAATCAACCATCTACAAATCTGTAATGGATAAAAAAATTAATATGTCTGTTGTATATGATCAAAGTCTTCACAGGACCTCAAAAATAGATTGTATAAATGCAGAATGTCCTACACATGACATTGAAAAATGGGGACAACATACAGATGATGGATTTTTGATTCAACCTGATATGGTAATGATGAATTATTATGACAAAGAAGATAGAATAAACACATATGTTTGTTGTGTATGTAAACATACGACATTACCACAACAAAATTTATAATTTTATATTTATTAAGAGTTCAGAAATAGGAATAATTACTGATTCGCCGTTAGGTAGAGGTCTTTTTATCATAAGTGGTAATCGATGTGACCTTAGTTCCATTAAGGCTATATCTTCAGTATCCATTGGATATTTATTGTCTTCAAAAAATGAGGCTGGTACTGTAGGAGGGGCATGCTTATTTAACATTTGAACTCTTATAGCTAATGCTTTAACCATTTCGTATTTAGTTAAATAAGGAGTGGTTCTAATAACGTTTGACTTTTCCTTATCAATGGAATATACATGTGTTAAAATTTCTATATCATCGGTTATATCTGTGTCATCCTTAATGTCATATATATTATCCTGTTCAATAGTATAATCCTCAAGGTCATCATCCATATCATCCTCAACTTCAATATCATCGGCGTCATTAATATCATCATCATCTTCATCTTCATCTTCGTAATCCTCTTCAATTCCCGTACCAATTTCGTCATCTTCTTCCTCAAATGTATCATCAATATCCTCTTTCTGTAGTTTTTTTGACATATATACTAAGTCAATTAATCATTTTTTCGACAGAAAAAGACAAATTACTAAATCTTACTTAATTGATATTCTTTTACCCTTTTACCGATACGTGTAATCACATGTGTCTTTAATGTATATCCATATGTTTTAACTAATTGACGTAATACGGTTATTGCTACTTTATCGTCCATATCTGTTAAATATGATCTGGCTTTACATTTAATATAAATGGTTTTTAGTTCGTCAATCACTGCAGAATTGTTCTGTATATTGATATGTTCTCTACTAAACCACTTACGGTGCTGTATTCCTGATAATCCAAACAATTGACAATATTGATATATAATTTTCTTTGATGGTTGAACTCTAAATAGTTGATTAATCATCTTAATATAATAAATTAAATATATGTACATAATGAACTATTAATTGATCAAGACTTTAGATTAATGGACCTTCATCTTAAAGAACAATACGGCTTTACTTCATTTCGTAGCTCCCAACGCGAATCTATCAATGCCACTATAGAAAGCAAAGATAGTATAATTTTGTTTCCCACAGGTGGAGGAAAATCTATATGTTATCAATTCCCAGCTACATATTTAGGTAAAATCACCGTCGTGATTTCACCATTAATATCGCTTATGACAGACCAATTACTTGGGTTAAAACAACTAGGTATTAAATCGATGACATTAAACAGTGCTAACACTATGGATCAGCTTGAAATCAGCGAACTACTGTCAGATGTTAGTATAATATACTGTACTCCAGAATATTTAACTATGAACAATGATATTATAGACTCTTTACAATGTCTAGATATTTGTATGTTTGCTATAGATGAAGCACATTGTCTAAGTGAGTGGGGTCATGACTTTCGTCCTAGTTATCGAAAATTATCTATTATAAAAGAACATTTCCCCGATGTCCCTATATCAGCGCTTACCGCGACTGCAACACCATTGGTAATTAAGGATATATCAAATATTTTAGGTTTATATAATCCAATTATACTAAAAAAGAGCACAAAAAGACACAATCTACGCTTATCAGTGTATAAAAAAAGCTCAATAGCGAGCGATATAATTCCTTTATTAATTCCGAATACTAGCATTATTATATATGTTCAAACAAGAGATAGTGCTGAAAAAATACGTTCAGTCCTTGCAGAGGAAGGGTTCAAAGTTGATAAGTACCATGGTGGTATGTCAAATAAAGATCGTCATACAATACATACAAATTTTATAGAAGATAAAATTGATATTTTAGTTGCAACCATATCATTTGGAATGGGAATCGATAAATCAAATATACGAAAAGTAATAGTATATGGTGCTTCAACAGACTTAGAAACTTATTACCAAGAAGTTGGTCGTGCAGGTAGAGATGGTATTGAAAGCGATGGAATATTATTTTATGGACCTAAGGATTTTATAACTAATCAGTTCTTATTATCAAAATCATCAAAATCAGTATATCGTAATAAACTACTCGAATTATTCAAAAATTATATTGCTGGTTCAATGTGTCGCCAGGAAATGATTGAACATTATTTCCATACCGGTTCATTACCAAAAGATACTGCAATAAATAAAAATAACCCAAATTGTCTCTGTGATAACTGTAACTCAACAGAAAATACTTTACAACAAAAATGTATTTTAACTGATATGTCAAAAGAAACACGGTTAATTGTAGATTTATTAGGCTCATTAGATAACGATTATGGAGCGACCAAACTTATATTGACACTTACTGGTTCCACAAGTAAATCTCTGTCAACTGAACTCCGTAATAATACTTACTATGGTAAAGGAAAGTATCATACAGGTTCATGGTGGAAAGAATTTTTTATATTATTAACAGATAAAAAATACCTTTCATATAAACTATATGCAAATAAGTATAAACTAGTAATTCTAGGTAATAAACATAGAGTTTACCCCATTATGTTGGAATTATCAGAGGATATGCAATTATTAGCAGTTGATCAAGGATATTTATTGAGACTAAAAAATGTGCGTACAGATATTGCAAATAAAGAAAAGGTTGCCCCATATATGGTATTATCTGACACCGTGCTATTAAATATTGCTCAGATACGTCCAAAATCAATTGATATGTTACTTAACGTCAATGGTATTACCAAATTATTTGCACAGAAACACGGTAATTGTTTTATTAATATGAAAGTTTCTACCTCTCGTTATATCCCTCCTAAGAAAACAGGCTCTTCGTCAAATGAATCCTTAAAGTTATATAAATCTGGAAAATCGTTTGATGAAATAGCTAAATGTAGAGGAATTAAAACATTTACAGTAGAAAATCATATATCCTATGAATTTTCTAACGATTTAAGTCTCATCGATCGTGAAAAAATAGGCCTAACACCACAAATATATAAAGAAATTAGCGAGGCTGTAAAGAAGGCAGGTCGGTCTAAATTAAAACCAATAAAGGAACTTGTTGGAAAACATATCTCTTATTTTCACATCAAAGTGGCATTATTATTAATGTAATGAATTTTATATATTACAAAAAAACGCTTTCAATACTTTAATAATAACCATAATGCTTTGACTTTATTTCTGTTGTAATTACCTTAGTTTTATAACGTCTACCACACCGGCCTACCCCCTCTGTTTTTATATATTTATCTGATTCATATATCATAACATTAAGATCCTTATAATATTCAATGATTGCATCTAAACACTTATCTTTGTCTTGCGACAAACCTATATATGTATTTGATTCCTCATCGAAGTAGCAAGGTCCTCCTCCTGTGGTATGTTCACAATACCATGTAAGGGGGATTTTACATTGGTATTGTTGTTCTTTCACAGAATACTTTATTTTTGGGCTTACCATCAAGATGCCATGCAACAAGGATAGTACATAACTCCTTGTTATCAGTTGATTCCAAAAGAGAAATAGTCTCTCTGTGTTTTATATCTTCAAGTGTCCTCTGTTTTTTATCCATTTCTTCTGGATGGTATTCACCTATTTCATCTTCAAACAATATATTACCATTTTGAAAAATAATATAATCATGCTTTGATGCTTTAACTTTAATAATTAATTGTGGATTTTCGACGAATAGATTAAGTAATCTATCTGGCTCTGCACGACTTTTCATGGATATGGCGTTTCGTAAGTGTTAATGGTAACATATGGTATGTTTTTGCCTAAATATAAAAGTTGTCATTGTTCATACAATATAATTGAATTATTGTTTAGCTTGTTTAACGGTGGCCCAAACTCGCCATAATATCTATAATATATATTATTTACAAATATTAAAGAACTACCACACAATTCTTTATCGGGATTATCTATATAATATCTAAATCCTCTTTCGTAAAGAAATTCCGCCGACCATAGGATGTTGGTCGTCATCCATTCCCACTTTTAAGAACTTATGTCCGTCAAATACATGGGTAATAACCGTGCTTGTGACCCCAATTGGCCTGAGTAAAAAGTAATAGATAATGTCCTGGTCGAAAAGTCTCCATTAACACTTTTCATCCAATCATTTTATTTTTTTGTAAAATATGTTTGATATTATGTCCTTCCCGTCTAATTGTTAAATTTTAGCATAGTCAGTTGTCCACTTTGTAGCAATTGCATTAAATCTTTCACGGTTGTTTTTGTATAAATTTGCGGCTTCTGTATTTAAAGGATCATTGGGATTTGATTTTTCCATTAAACTATGAATAGATAGCAATACCGCACCCAATGTCCATGCAGAAGACCAATCGCCATCTGGTTTTCTCTTTAGTATATTTAAACATATCATTCCACAAGAAGTCATATTTGGATGATATATTTTGCAATTAAATTTTATCGAAGGAGGCTCTATTGGATATTTAGTTGTAAATTTAATATCTATTGGAAAAGCACCATTTTCATAAGGGGTATCTGATGGACCATATATATGCCCTCCCCAATGAAACATATCGGGAAGCTCAGATATTTCCCCATTCTCATCAAAATCACTAGTATATATAGGTGATACCTTAAAACTATCGTCATAATCATCGCTATTTTTAATGTGTTTATAATCCTTAACTATACGTTTCAATGCTCTTGCTGCTGATGAACTCATTATATTATATATATTGTCAATTTTTAATTAATGAATATTGAATGAATATGTAACTCAGTTATACAACTACAATAATATTGTGTGCACAGACAAATGAACAGCTCAAAATTTTATATGTTTGTCAAATGGATTAATCATGATATGTGTAACAAAGGGTTACAATTAAAAATAGGTTTAAATACAGATACAATTCCTTTCAGTCCAACAGGTGACTGTGTACCAGGAGGAATTTATTATTGCCTTGCTAAAGACGCAATGATATGGACAGGATTAGGATATACTCATTTATCTACTATTGAAGTCCCAAAAGACTCACAAACAGTACACTTCTCTAGTAAGTCTCGTTCTGATAAAATAATTATACTTGATACCCCTGTACCATTTAAAGAACATAAAATGTGGGAAGACATAGATATATGTAAACTTGTACTTCAACAAAGTGCATGGTCATTAAAATATGTAAAGATACAAACTGATGAAATGTGTAAACTTGCTGTTAAGGAAAATGGGCTGACATTATATGATGTAAAAGTTCAAACTGATAAAATTTGTAAACTTGCACTTAAACAAAATGGATTGGCATTAGAATATGTAAAACTACAAACAGATGAAATCTGCAAACTTGCAGTTCAACAGGATGGACTGGCATTAAAATATGTAAAACTACAAACAGATGAACTCTGTAAACTTGCTGTTAAACAAAATGGATATGCAATTCAATATGTAAAGATTCAAACTAATGAACTCTGCAAACTTACAGTAAATCAACATGGTTGTGCATTATATTATGTAAAGATTCAAACTGATGAACTCTGTAAACTTGCTGTTAAACAAAATGGACATGCAATTCAATATGTAAAGATTCAAACTCATGAACTCTGTAAACTTGCTGTTAAACAAAATGACAAGGCATTAAAAGATGTAACTAAAATCAATAAACTTGTAGTTCAATAATGAAGATAAGAACAGACATATTCTTATTTTATTATTTACTTTGATAATAATCTAAAGTAATTTCTTCATGGAAAAATGAACAGGTCAAAATTGTCAAATGGGTTAATCGTGATATGTGTAATAGAAGTTTACAATTAAAAAATAGGTTTAAATGCAGATACAATTCCTTTCAGATGAACTCAGTACGTTGTCCTCTACATTTAAAAATTACCCACACAGTACATAATACATCATGTGCCAACGGATAATGAACATTCTGTAGTCAAAAAGTTACTTGAATTATTTCCCTCTGGAATATTTACAAGTGAATGCCTTGATCAGGAAAAGGATTTTGATTGCAATCATATACATTTTCATGTAGATTTACCAGAAAAATGAGTGTATTACAATTTACCTGCATTTGATTCTCATATCTCAGCTGGAACGATATTTTGTTCTGAGTCGACGAACAGGAAAGATAGATGTCAGACCACATAAGGATATGTTCATTATTATAGGTTATCATAATTGGACATGTCCAGGTATGTTAATGAGAATTAAAGAGTTCACTAAAATTGCATTATATGATGAAGTAAAAAAACATTTAAATGTATGTTGAAAAGTTTTTTGAATAAACTCAAGGTGGTTATGATGAAAGTTACTGGAAGATATTCATAGACAATTTAGCCTAACAGGACATAAATTCACCATAGATACAATAGACCACTGTTAATACCGGAAACAGCCGATACTGGACGCCGTATAAGTTCTAATATAATTAGACCTGATTATAATCATTTCTGCAATACAGGGATACTTATTTTAAAGTGTTCTAAAGAAATTTCAGATGACACTGTACTTGTTAGCGAATTCAAAATAGAAGAAGCCGGTCATGTACATAGTGTGTACAAGAATTTAACCAGATCACGAAACAAGGATGGTGACATGGCTATCCAATTACCATGTCTCATGTATGGACAATGTACTTATCTTCTAGATTATTACGAGATAAACTATAATATTACCTTTGTTAACATAGATCCCAGAGTAACTACACTAATATTGGATTTTCTTAAGATCATGACTAATGACGGAATGGAAGCAGATTATAGTGATTTTGACCAGAGGGTTGCTTACTCTGATACATTGTATCCATTAACTTCGGTACCAAAGCTATTACGTTCGTTTTGTTCGCACTTTCAATAGAAAAACGTAAAAAATAAAGAAGAATATAGGGAATTTAAGACATAACTGGATGATATATTTATATGATTTTCATCTATTTAGATGAAACTATATGAATATTTAGTTATCTATTATATATCATCAGTGGATTAATGTATAATTTATGACCCTTTAAAATTAGAGAAAAGTTTAAGCATACATGTTCGCATGTGACTGGTTTATCATAACCAGAATTTGCCTTCCAATATATATTTTCTCTATCGTCATTGTAGCCATCTTTGAATTTAGTGTCAGGATTAGATATCATATGTTTTTCTATATCTGTAGCATATTTATAAAACATACGCTATATTCTCTTAACCTTATCATTAACAATACAATCATAGCTTTCCGTTTTAAAAATTGATTTTTTAAAGGTACCTATTCCCCCAAAGGCTGAGTATATCTCTATTAATTTGTCATGTGGTTTTATATTTACAGGTTTAAGAGTTTGCCAAAATGTTTCACCTATAATTTCTGGTCCAAACAAGGAGGAACTGTGTCGTATAGCATAGAGATCATAGTAATGATTATTTTCTAGTCCGTTGGCATACATTACGTCCCATCCTTTATGGGTAAAACTATTAATTATTCCATCAATATCCCATCCATTACTGTCCATATCTATCCATATCACATATTCATATTTATCATATCGTTCTTTGTTTATTTTACACAATACTTTATTGCGAGCATTACATATTTGTTCAACTCTGCAGGGATGGTCGCTCCCAGTAACCGAAGTATATGTCCATATTTTACTATGTTCTTTAATATATTGCTCAGATAAATCTTCAGACATGACAATAATATTAGGATTATCCGTATGAGATTTTAGTACTTGTTTGGTATTATCCGTGGAATTATTTCATATATTACAATTTTATAATTCTTGAATTTCTGTCCAGTGGATACTGCTAACGATATATTTTTATCCAGTACATTTCCACAATTTTTAACAACACTGTATATTATTACATTAAAAAAACTCATTAATATAATTAAATATCGTGGCTGTTTTTAAATAAATTGAAGATACATAGTATAAATTACAGAATATCACCTTTGAGTTAAAATACAATTGAATTTAGTCCATCCAATGTCTTTCATATTATCTAGATCGTAGCGCGACCTGACATATTTAGGTATCAATAGATGTACGCGTTATACGATACACATGTGATGGTAGTCCTAGTTGTTTCCCTATATCATGAACAATACCCCGTACAAATGTACCACTGGACACATGTAATTTTATAACAATCTTCCATACCATTAGGTTCGGTTGACGATTACATAACTCATGCCATTGGCTTACATAGAAAGAACCACTAAATGTTGATTCTCCACATATATCATTTACATCATCTATATCAGAAACACAATCCTTTACATATTTGTTTATAAAAATTTGTATTGGTTTGTTTACATGTATAGAATGTATTTCACGTTCCATTCCAGGCATATTTTCTGGTAATGTACCATTCTTTGCATGTTTCCATAATGGTAATCCTTTATGGATATGACCTGATACTGGTGGAAATTCTTGCCAAAATTTCCCCTTAAGTGCCTTTATAGTAGATACATATTTATCTATCTGTTCAGAAGTAACATTACACGTAGCCACAATATCACCTAACGGGTCATATGATGATGTACTTACACCTATTATTGCACTAAAAGTATAATATTTACTACGACAAGTATACTTATCCATATTTAATACGTTTTTTGAACCAACAAGAACACATGAAAGTCCTTGTGCCATAGGATCTAAACGACCTGTATAACATGATTTGATCTCTTGTGGAATACTATGCTCCTTTAGAACACGTTGCATCATAGTTAATGGAGTTTCCCCTATTGTTTTCCAGGCATACAGAACTCGATGATATGCTTTCAGATCAACATTTTTATATACAATGCAGTCTGGAGGATATATACCATCTTGTATTTTATTAAGCATCTTACGTACTTTATTCACTATATGTGACGTATATATATTATGCAAAATGGAAGTTTCCTTTTTATTACTATTCAAATCTATATGATGGCTACAATATATTGAACTTTTAATTGGTTTATAACAATCTCTTACATAACAGAATTGTGAATCAGTTAACTTAGCAATACATTTAGTAGTACATGCATTTTTATAACATTCAATTACTTCGTTATCAACTATAAATTCAATGAGGATTGATGTAAAATTAGTAGATGGGTTTGTGTAATAATCAAGGATTATTGGTTTCATAAATGGCTGATATTCCCTAAAAGACTGGCATAATTCATCGTTATTATGATTGTTTGGAATTTTATCAGTATTATAACAATACGTTATATGTTCCGACATTACTATTTTTTTCTAATCAATTTAAATTAATATATCGGGATTCTGATTGTATTGTATTGGACTTTGATTGTCTTGTAATTAAATAAAAAAATGAATGTAATTAAAGTAATAATGTCAACCACCATACAGATTATAAAATATATTCATAATAACATTCCCATTTCAGTATTAATTGGAATGAGTATGATGAATCGTTATGTTTTCGAGGGAACTACATGTTCAAAGGCGCTAAAAAACAGTGCTATTATTACATTTATTGTTTTATCTATACTTAATTTCATATGGACAGCTGTTCGCTGTAAACATGATTTCTTATTAAACTATCCTCATACTGGAAATAAATGGAAAAATTATGCTGTTTTGCAATGTATTATATCAATGCTAAGCTTTTTTTCGTTAAACTACTATATCCATAAAGGTGTTCCATTTAATTGTTTTATACCATACAATAAAACACTGGCTGATACTTTATTTTATCTATCGTTTTCTGTAATTATAACTATTTCATATGTAGAACATATATCCTGGAAAAAAATACCAGGAGTTATATTTCCTTATATTGCCGACGATGATACTGTTATTGAAGCAAATTTATAAATATCAGCTGATATAATTAACATTGTGTTAAATATAACAAATGCAAAGGTGTTATTCAAGTCATAGGGACTATATTGTAATTCCTTGGTGTGAAAATGATCACGTGGCGCCCTGAAGGTATCAACATAGTTCCAGTGTCACAATGGAGTCAACAACAACAAATGTACTTAAATCAAACTCGCTTTTTGAGCGAGCAAAACAGGCTAGATCGGCCATCACGGACAATCGTCAAGCTGATTATGAAAAGCGTAAAGCTGCTCATGCCGAAAGGGATGAGAGACAAGAAGAGCATATCGCTCTCTTTACTGCCGAACTACTTGCGACGACTCGCGACAGTGTCGCTTCTACAGAAACTGGACCAGTCGCAGACGCAGTCAAGAGGGGATTTGACGGCGCTGAGATTGACCGGTTCTATCTACCAGCCATCGTCGCGAGCGATGATGGCTCACGAGAGTTGCTTGTACCCCCAGATTCTACATACTTCTGTTCTCCTGGCGCAGATGAGGACACTAAAAGCACTGCAATTGCCACTCTTCTTCGCGGGTTTTATGACTGGAAAACCAAGACTAACCAACCGGAAAAACTGCCCGGTGGCAAGACGGTCATTCGCCTCATTAACGAACTCCTCGAGAAGGAGCCTCTCGGAAGCAACTTGTACAAATGCGTACTCGTTGTCGAAATGGGAGGCGACCCGGATTACAAGGTTCCAATTGCTTCCAGTCCAGGAAGGACTAAGCCTGCCACATGCCTGAAAATCATGCTTATATGGGACATTGATTCCTACACCAAGCGCCGAGCCAAGATTGCTGCTACTCGAACGACGTCACGGGACGCCCGGGTGGGACACAAGAAAGCAATTACACTTGAAGAGCATTTGGCTCGCAGGGCCTCCTCGCCATCTAGTGGCAAGGCTACTAGATCTCCTCGTGTGGTCGAATCAGAAGGGTTTACTGTTGTTACAGCGAAGGGACAACGCAAGCTTAAACCACCATAAGATTCTAAGCAATTAAATAATACTTAAATATTAAATATTTACAGGCGATTCTAATCGCCACTTTGTTAGTCATGTTTAATAACTGAATAAGGGAGTTGTTATTCAACTTATAATAACGCTCATATGAGCTCACAGTAATGGTTCAGGGGGAAACTGAACACTGGGTTCCCTGTGGCCCTTACCAACATAGATCCAGCGTCACCATGACATCAACAAACACATCAACTGTACTTACACAAAACCCGCTTCTCAAGCGGTCACAAAAGGCTCGAGCGTCCGCCCAGGACACCCGTCAAGCTGATTACGAAAAGCGTAAAGCTCTTCGCGACACAAGGACTGGCAGACAAGCAGAGCATCT
>Ga0209119_1004117_pt1 | contig 12158 bp, 10 predicted proteins | sample COG_03_FD_184747 | JGI IMG/M metagenome (GOLD analysis project Ga0209119, IMG submission 184747) | Pelagic Microbial community sample from North Sea - COGITO 998_met_03 (SPAdes) (version 2) | ecosystem: Environmental > Aquatic > Marine > Neritic zone/Coastal water | place: Helgoland, sampling... | reverse complement strand
CACAAATGGAAAGCGCTGCTTTTGCTCGCAACGCATTAGAGTTTGGTTCTAGCTTCCGCTTTTTAAATGGTCGCTTCGCTAGTTTGGGTAAAGCCATTAGCGGTAACTGATAGAAAGCCATTAGCGGTAACTGATAGAAAGCCATTAGCGGTAACTGATAGAAAGCCATTAGCGGTAATTGATAAAAAGCCATTAGCGGTAACTGATAAAAAGCCATTAGCGGAAATTAAAAGAAACCCAGTTTAAAAAAACACAGTAAGAGATTTGAGTATGAGTTTAGGCAATGTATTTGATATAGCAGCGATGGGAATGAGCGTTCAAACGATTCGCTTAAATACCACTGCGAGCAATATGGCTAACGCAGAAACCTCTGCCAGCTCTGAGGCTGAGGCTTATAAAGCACTTCGTCCAGTCTTTGTGTCTAGCAATGAAAAAAATGCAGCTAACGGCTCACTTAATGGTTCAAGCCCCGCTGATTTCGGTGTGATGGTGCGAGAAATTGTTGAAAGCCAAGCGCCGGTTAATAAGGCCTATGAACCGAATAACCCGCAAGCTAATGAAGAGGGTTATGTTTTTTACTCTAATGTGAATTCTATAGAAGAAATGGCCGATATGATTTCTGCTTCACGGTCTTTTCAGATGAATGTCGAAATGATGAATACCACAAAATCCATGATGCAGCGTTTGCTGTCCATGGGTCAATAGTAAGGCAGGTCAGTAATAAAGCAATCAGCAGTTAATGATGACTGATTCTCTAAAATTAATGATTAAGTAAAATTAGGTACATAGCATGAATGAAATTAATAGCTCAACATCCGCCGAAATTATTAATTCCTTAGGCACTAAGGCTAACGCGCCAACAGAAGAGCAGGATTTAGGTAAGGATGCTTTTTTGCAGCTGATGATTGCACAGTTGCAAAATCAAGATCCTTTAAGCCCCGCTAAAAATGAAGACTTTATTGCACAGTTAGCGCAGTTTAGTTCGGTTGAAGGCATTCAAAATATTAATAATTCTATGGAAGAGTTAGCAAGCTCTTTCCGCTCTAGCCAAGCACTGCAGGCGTCTTCTTTAGTTGGTCGCCAAGTGCAAGTGAGTACGGATACTGCAACCTTATCAGCGGTAGGCCCAGTTCGGGGCACCATTGATTTAGATACCAGCTCCGCCAATATTAAGCTGTATATAGAAGGCCCTGATGGCCAAATCGTTAAAACTGAAGAGCTGGGTACTCAAGAGCGAGGCGCTATTGATTTTGCTTGGGATGGTACCGATGAGAGTGGCTTACGGGTTGCTGATGGCGCTTATCGTGTTTATGCCAGTGGCTTAGTGGATGGAGAAATTGCCGATTTGCCCGTGGCAATTGGCGCGAATGTTAACAGTGTGACGGTGGGTCAAAATAATTCCATGGTATTAAATATTGAAGGTGTTGGTGCGGTGCCGCTTTCAGAAGTTAGCCGCTTTTTATAAACGCTACTTTTAACTCAGTGCATTGTGAATTAACCAATGCGCTTGTAAACCCAATTAAATATGACAGGCAGGAGATAGACAATGACTTTTAATACAGCATTAACAGGATTACGCGCAGCCACCAGTGATCTAAATGTCACGGGTAATAATATTGCTAACGCCAGCACTGTGGGTTTTAAACAGTCGCGTGCAGAATTTGCTGATGTTTATGCCAGCTCTGTTGTTGGTGGCGGTACTAACGCTATTGGTAATGGTGTACGTGTCTCTGATGTGTCACAGCAGTTTTCGCAAGGCAATATTAGCTTTACTGAAAACGCTTTAGATTTAGCGATTAACGGCGGCGGATTTTTTGTCTTAAGTGATCAAGGCTCGCAAGTGTTTACTCGTGCAGGACAGTTTGGTGTAGATGACACAGGTTATATCACCACTAATGATGGCGCTCGCTTACAAGGTTTTCCCGCGAATACTTCAGGTACGGTATCGGATGTACTTGGTGATTTGCAATTAAGTACGGCGGATATATCACCGCGTCAAACTACTTTAGTTGATATGTTATTTAATTTAGATGCTGATGCGGCTGTGCCAGAAAGTATTGTGAATACTGCTATTTCAGAGGGTGCTGTTGAGCAAGCCGCACAGGGTGCAACTAATGGCTATGCCTCTGGCACTATTGATATTAACGGCACTACTTACAGCATTCCTGCGAGCGCTAACCAGTCGGCCAGCGTTATTGCCGGCTCTCTTTCAGCAATTAGTGGTGTATCTGCTTCAGCGATTACCCGTGCCGATATAGTCATTCCTAGTGGCTCGGCAACAACTAACCAATTACGTATAAATGGTGCAGAAATTTTAGGTGCCGATATTACGCAAATCACTTCAGCGATTGATGCATTACCGGGTATTACCGCCTCAGAAGCTGGCGGTGTTATCAGTGTCGTTTCTACCTTAGGTGATGATTTAATGTTTACTGCTGGCGCCGGTTTAACCGCCAATGTTACGGGTGCAGGCGGTGGCGGCACTATCAATATTGACGGCAGCTTAACTAGCCCAGCTAACCAAGCGACAGTAGGCGGTTTAGTTAATTTAACGTTGGATGCTGGCCTTTCAGTTAGCGCAGGAACAACAACTTCGGCGGGCACTAATTTATTCCCTACAGTGCCAGCATTAACCTTGGTGCGCACAAACTCTTTTGATCCTGGTGATGGCAATACTTATAACGATGCAACATCAGTTACCATTTTTGATTCGCTGGGTAGTCGTCATGTGTTATCGCAATATTTTGTTAAAGAGCCAGCCTCATTAACTGCGCCTAATACTTGGAGTATGTACGTACAAATTGATGGCGAAAATGTTGGTGATCCTGATGTGTTAGCGCCAAATGTTGCGACTATGGAACGTTTTACGCTTCGCTTTTTTAATGACGGTACATTAGATACGGCTAACAGTGATGAGCTGTTAATCTCTAACTGGACACCTTTAGATGCCGATGGCAACCCAGCCGGTGCCTTGGGTCCATTAACGGTTGCTAACGGTGCATCAACGCCTATTCCTACGCCTCCAGTAAGCTCTAATTTTGTTTTAGATGTGAATGGTTCATCGCAGTTTAGTGGCGGCTTTTCGGTAAACGAATTAGACCAAAATGGTTTTGCTCGCGGTCGTTTGTCGAGTGTTGATGTTTCTGAAACGGGTGTTATTTTTGCGCGTTACAGTAATGGTGAAGCATTAACGTTAGGTCGAGTTGCACTGGGTTCGTTTGCTAATGAGCAGGGTCTTACGCCATTAGGTGATTCTACTTGGGGTCAATCGTTTGAATCGGGTGAGCCAGTTATTGGTGCGCCGCGAACAGCTTCTCTAGGGTCAGTTACATCCGGTGCATTAGAAGATTCTAATGTTGAGTTAGCAGAAGAGTTGGTGGCTTTGATTATTGCGCAAAGAAATTTCCAAGCGAATTCACGAACCATTGAAACCGCTAATGAAATTCAACAAACCATTATCAATCTTCGTTAATTATTTTTTAATTTTTTATAACAGCTAAATAGATAAACGAACAGGCGGGTTAAATAGTGGATCGTGCATTATACATTTCAATGACAGGTGCCAAGCATAATATGCTTGAACAGGCTGCGCGTTCGCATAATTTGGCTAACGTCTCAACCGTGGGTTTTAAAGCGGATTTAGCTAACGCTATGTCTATGCCCATTAAAAGTGGTGATGGTTATAACAGTCGTGTTTATGCAGTTACACAAACGCCGGCTGTTGATTTAAGCAGCGGCCCGTTAATTGAAACTGGTCGTGAACTTGATGTTGCTGTCGATGGTGATGGTTGGATTGCGATACAAACCAATAATGGCGATGAGGCTTATACCCGCGGTGGTAATTTAAGTGTCGACAGCTTTGGCTTGTTACGCAATGAGCGAGGCCTGTTAGTGATGGGTAACTCAGGACCTATTGCTATTCCTGAAGCCGAAAAAATAGAAGTAGGTGTCGATGGCACTATTTCAGTTCGTGCTTTGGGGCAGGGGCCAGAAACACTGGTTGCCGTTGATCGTATTAAATTAGTTAATCCCGACACTAGCGCATTACAAAAGCAGCAGGACGGTTTAATTTATAGTCGTAATGATGTCGAAGCCTTGGATGCCAATGTGCGCTTACGTTCAGGTTTTTTAGAAAATAGTAATGTCAATGCCGTTGGCGAACTCACGTCAATCGTGGCATTGGCTAGACAGTTTGAAATGCAAATTAAGATGATGCAAACCGTCGCTGAAAATGCTGAATCGAGCGCGCGCGTATTGCAGGTTCAAGTTTAAACATATTGAACAATTAATTTAAGCGTATTGAGATACTAAAAACAGATTAAACAGTAGAGGTTACACCATGCACGCAGCATTATTTGCCAGTAAAACAGGATTAACTGCACAAGATAAGCAGTTAACCACTATCTCTAATAACTTAGCGAATGCTTCGACCGCAGGTTACAAACGTGACCGCGTTATCTTTGAAGATTTACTCTATCAAATTCAACGCCAACCGGGTGCGCAGTCATCGCAAAACAATCAATTACCTTCGGGCTTGCAGTTAGGTACCGGTGTACGTGTTGTGGGAACGCAAAAGCAATTCACTACTGGTAATTTACAAGTGACCGATCAGCCTTTAGATATGGCGATTGATGGTCGTGGTTTTTTTGAAATCTTACAGCCGAATGGCAATACCGCTTATACCCGCAATGGTGAATTTCAGTTAAGCGCCGATGGTGAAATCGTGACAGCGGGTGGTTTAGTGTTAGAGCCCTCCATTACTATTCCTGAAGGCGCACAAACAGTCACCATTGGCCAAGACGGTACCGTCTCTGTTTTATTGGCGGGTGAGACTGCTCCTACGCAAGTCGGTAATGTTCAGTTGGCAGACTTTATTAATCCTGCCGGTTTGCAGGCCATGGGTTCGAATTTATTTTTAGAGACAGCCTCTAGTGGTGCCGCTCAACAAGGTACGCCGGGCCTTAATGGCTTTGGCAGTATTCGACAAGGCAGTATTGAAAATTCAAACGTTAATATCGTTGAAGAGTTGGTCAATATGATAACCACTCAGCGTACCTATGAAGTGAATTCAAAAGTATTACAAACCACTGATCAAATGCTGCAATTTATTACGCAGAATATTTAGATTGTTAGGGTGATCGCCATGAAAAAAATAGTAATCAGAATATTTTTTATTAAGCGCTTTCAGTTAGCGCTAAGCGCTTTGTTATTGCTGAGTGGCTGTTCCGTTACGCCGCTATCTGAAAAGCCTGATACAGATGAATTTGCCCCAGTGTCTGTGCCGAGTAAAAGTAGCTTGCCGTTGAGTGCTGGCAGCTTGTTTAGTAATGAAGTGGGTGTGAATTTATATGATGATCGCCGTGCTTATCGTGCAGGCGATATTATTACTGTCACGCTAAATGAACGCACAGTGTCGAGTAAATCGGCCGAAACAAAAATAGATAAAGATGGCAAAGTTGAATTTGGTGAAGATACGATTCTAGGTAAGCTGGTCGACATTAAAGGTAATTCTTTACTGACCAATGTTGAGCAGTCACGTAGTTTTGATGGCTCTGGAGAAACTGATCAGCAGAATCGGTTACAGGGCAGTATTGCTGTCACTATTGCCGATGTATTACCCAATGGTTTGTTAGTGATTCGCGGTGAAAAATGGATGACATTAACCAACGGCCAAGAGTTTATTCGCATTAGCGGTTTAATTCGTCCTGATGATGTTGCTTCAAATAATACGGTTTCTTCGACCAAAGTCGCTGATGCACGTATTTCGTATAGCGGCACGGGTGATCTCGCTGCAGCAAACAAACAAGGTTGGGCTTCGCGCTTCTTTAATTCTTCTGTCTGGCCTTTTTAGGATGCCATTTATGAATCATCAACATTATTTCATTAAAAAACTTAGCCAAGTATTACTTATGGCCAGTTTGTTATTAGTCAGCGTTATTGCGCAGGCAGATCGCTTAAAAGATATGGCATCGATTGCAGGTGTTCGTTCTAACGCCCTAGTCGGTTATGGCCTAGTGGTTGGTTTGGATGGTTCGGGTGACCAAACCTCACAAACGCCTTTTACTACGCAGTCATTCACTAATATGTTGAAGCAGTTTGGAATTACCACGCCAGAAGGCGCGCGATTTCAGTTAAAAAATGTAGCTGCAGTAGCAATTCATGCAGAAATTCCAGCGTTTGCAAAGCCTGGGCAGACAATCGATATTACGGTGTCCTCTATTGGTAATGCAAAAAGTTTACGCGGCGGAAGCCTGTTGATGGCGCCGTTAAAAGGCATAGACGGAAAAACTTATGCCTTAGCCCAAGGTAATCTTGTGGTTGGTGGTTTTGGTGCACAAGGCAATGATGGTTCAAAAATTACTGTGAATGTGCCTAGCGTTGGTCGTATTCCTAACGGTGCAACGGTTGAGCGAATGATTGATAGCGGCTTTGATACAGCCAGTAATATTATCTTTAATTTGCATCGCTCTGATTTTACTACAGCGAAGCGCGTTGCCGATAGAATCAATACGGTTTTTGGTCCTGATGTTGCTCAAGCTTTAGATGCAGGTTCAATTATTGTTTCGTCACCCGCAACCGCTAACCAGCGAGTGACTTATGTTTCTGTATTAGAAAATCTTGAAATAGAGCAGGGGCAGGCCTCGGCAAAAGTTATTATTAATTCTCGTACTGGCACCATTGTTGTTGGCAGTAGCGTAAAAGTTTCACCGGTTGCCGTTACGCATGGCAGTTTAACGGTGACCGTTGCAGAAAGTGCTTCAGCAAGCCAGCCTAATGCACTAGCCGGTGGTGAGACCGCTATTATTGCTGACTCGGGAATAGAAATTGAAGAAGAGCGTAATCGTATGTTTTTGTTTGATGCGGGTACGCAGTTAAATGAAATTGTTAGAGCGGTTAACTTAGTCGGCGCAGCGCCGGGTGATTTAATGGCCATTCTTGAAGCTATGAAACAAGCGGGTGCACTGCGCGCTGAGCTTGTAGTTATTTAACGGCTATTTAACGGTTATTTAACAGCTATTTAATAGTTATCTAGCTGTTATTTAAAGGTCATTCAAAAGTCATTAAGAAGTCATTAAGAAGTCATTTAAAATTTATTGAAAGCTATTCAAAAATAGATAAAAAGGTTATTTAGGTCAATTATGTCAGCACTTACATCCACCCATGCTAGCTCGATGTCTGCGTCACCCGCAGCGTATGGTGGTGGTCATAGTTCTGTGTACAGTGATCTGCAAGGTTTGCAATCAATTAAGCAGCTTGGGCAGGTTGATAAAGATGCTGCTTTAACTGAAGTCTCCAAACAATTTGAATCTATTCTCGTCAATATGATGTTAAAGAATATGCGTAGTGCGACTAACGTATTTTCTGAAGGCAGTTATCTTGGTGGTGATCAAGTCAGCTTTTATCAAGAGATGCTGGATGATCAGTGGAGTGTTGAATTAACGCGTGGTGCTGGCTTGGGTTTCGCTGATCCGATGTCTCGTCAGTTGAGTGGTGAAAAACGTGATAGTAAAGGTGGTGATGTAGCGGCGTCTTCTATGTCAATTGAGGAGGTCTTGTCTAGCGCTAGAATCACTAATCAACGCAGTGAATTTATTGCCCCCGTGTCTGCTGGATCAGCGCTATCGAATACCAACGCATCATCAAGCGCCACGCCGCGTTTTGATTCGCCAGAAGCGTTTGTTAAAGGGCTTTATGATAGTGCTCAGAAAGCGGCTAAGACTTTAGGTGTTGAACCCTCTACGTTATTAGCGCAGTCGGCATTAGAAACCGGTTGGGGGCAGCATTTGCCGAGTGGTAAAGATGGTCAGCACGGTTTTAATTTATTTGGCATTAAAGCCGATAGCCGATGGGATGGTCCAGTCACGAATGTTGATACCTTAGAGTATTTTTCTGGCCAGCCTATTAAAGTGAATGCGAATTTCCGTCAGTACGATTCCTTTGAACAAAGTTTTAATGATTATGCTGAATTTGTGAGCTCGCAATCTCGTTATCAGCCAGCCTTAGAAAAAGCTTCGGATGCTGCTGGTTATATTCAAGCGCTACAAGAAGCCGGTTATGCAACCGATCCAAAATACGCTGAAAAAGTGCAAGGCATTCTTAATCGTGATGTCTTTAAAAAGGAATCATTAGATGCCACCTTGTTTTCATTGTCCGAGCAATTGCCTCATGGATAAATCTTATTTAGATAGTCAGGATAGAGGTCAGTAATGGGATTGCTCAATATCGGAGTGACAGGTTTACTTGCTAGCCAAACGGCAATTAATACGACCGGTCACAATATTGCTAACGCTAATGTTCAGGGCTATAGCCGACAAGAGGTTGTGCTTGAAACAAATACGCCTAAATTTGGCGGTGGCGGCTTTGTTGGTAATGGCGTTGAGGTCGAAACTATTCGACGCATTACTAATGAATTTATTACTCAGCAGTTGCGAACGGATACGGCCAATTTTGCTGAGTTAGATGCCTTTGCCACGCAAATAGCTCAATTAGATTCGGTTATTGCTGGTGCGAATACGGGTTTAACGGCAGCGTTAGACAGTTTTTTCTCGTCACTACAAGCCGTAGCAGATTCGCCGACCTCTCTTCCGGCACGGCAGTTAGTATTAAGTGAAGGTGAGCGTTTAGCGCAGCGATTCAATGTCTTGCAAGCGGGCATTTCTGCGCAGACTGATAATGTGAATAGCCAGATACGTTCAATTGGCTCTGAAGTTGATCAGCTTGCGCAGAGTATCGCAAAATTAAATGGAGATATTACTGCGGCACAAGGTTTTTCAACGTCAGATCAAGTGAATGATTTATTAGATGCTCGCGAAGAAGCATTGCGTCAACTGTCTGAGTTAGTTTCATTTAGTACCTCGGAGCAAGACGGTAATATAATTAATGTCTTTGTCGGTGGCGGACAACCTTTGGTGTTAGGTAGTAATGCTAATCGTGTAGTGACAATGGATAACCCCTTAGATCCCAGTCGCACAGAGTTAGCCATTAATGTGAATAACAATTTGCAAATGGTCACCGATAGCTTTTCTGGCGGTAACTTAGGAGGTTTGTTACGTTACCGTGATGATATTTTGGATAAGGTTCAAGGTAATGTCGGCGTATTAGCGATTGCAGTTACCGATATGTTTAATGCTCAGCATCGCGCGGGTATTGATTTAAACAGTAATCAAGGTATCGATTTTTTTACACCCATTAATACCGATGCTTTAATGCGAGAGCGGATTAAAGCCTCCAGTAATAATGGCTTTCCGAATGATCGTGATGCATCGGTATCTATTGATAATGTGTCACAGCTAACAGGCAGTGATTATCGATTGAATTTAGGTGGCTCTGGCACATTGAATTACACTTTGGTGCGTGCCAGTGATCAAGCCGTTGTCTCAAGTGGTATGTTGTCGAGCAGTTTTCCGCAGACAATAGTCACTGATCAAGGTTTTTCTATTAACTTAAGCTCAGGCAGCTTTCAAAATAGCGATAGTTTTTTGATAAGCCCAACACTGTCTGCGGCTGAAAGTATGGCTTTGAATATTCAGGACACGGCATCATTGGCGTTAGGCTCACCAATTATTGCCGGTGCCAGTTTAGGGAATTCCGGTACAGGGGTTATTTCGCAGGGCGGAATTATTCGTGTCGGTGATATTGATTCACAAAGCTTACCGGCTTTTGCGACAGCGGGGCAATTATCACCACCTTTACTGATTCGTTTTACTAGCGCCTCAACTTACGATGTGTTGGATAATACTGACCCGCTTAACCCACAGAATTTAAGTCCGCCTTTACGTAATCAAACCTTCGCGCCTAATCAAAGTAATAATTTATTACCGCAAGATTTAAGTGCTACCTATATATCGACATCGGCAGCGCATGTTTTTTCTGCACAGATAGGTATTATTGGCAGTGGTGTCAGCAATGGTTATCCTGATCCTAACCCACTAATAACCTCTGAGACTATTACCGTTAACACGGTTAATGCGGCGACGGGATCTACCAGTGTCACCTCAGTGAATTTGTTAGCCGGTGAGTCGGCTGCCACGGCTGCAGCGCGTATTAACACTTTGAATGGTGTAACAGCAACGGCTAACACTTCGGCTACGGTGAATATTGTCGATGACGGCGATGCTGGTTTATTGCGCATCCGTTTTAATGGCGTGACATTAACTGATCCGGCATTAGGCACGGTGCCTAACCCTCTGACGAGTGATTTTCTTGCTGAGCGAATCAATCAAGTTTTTGCGGGTAGTGGCACTAGCGCGAGTAGTGACGGCACCTTATTAACCGTGCGCTCAGTCAGCGGTGCAGACTTACGCTTTGAAGAGTTTGGGACTGATGCGAATGATCGCCTCGAAATCGTTAATATTAATGGCGCGGCAACGAATATTTTAGTTTTTAATAATCAAGAAGCTGTTGTGGGCGGCACCATAGATATCATTACTGATGCGGGATCGACTATCAGTACATCGGGTGGTTTATTTACTAACCCAACCCCGCAGCCATTACCTGTATATTTAGGTTATCAAGTGAGTCTTGCTGGTTCGCCAAATGTGGGAGATACTTTCTCGATTGGTTTTAACGATTCAGGCGCAGGCGATAATCGTAACGCCTTAGCTTTAGCCGGTCTGCAAACGGCCGATATTCTCGATAATGGCACACTGAGTATTGCGCAGGGGTATAGTCAGTTAGTTGCCCAGGTTGGCTCACAAACCGGTGCTGCAAATATTGATCGAGAAGCGGTACAGTCGCTATTATTCCAAACCACGGCAAGACGAGATTCTGTGGCCGGTGTGAATTTGGATGAAGAAGCTGCGCGCTTGATTCAATTTCAGCAATCTTATACGGCTTCGGCGCAAATCATAACTGTAGCAAGAGAGATTTTTGATACCTTATTAGGGGCTTTTCGTTAGCCTGTCGATTACTGAATTAATAAGCACTTAAATAGTGGGTTTTATGCGTTTATCATCATCACAAATTTATACGACAGGATTGCGAGGCATTACTAATGCTTCGGCCGAAGTTGCTCGTACACAAGAGCAAATTGCTTCGGGTAAGCGCGTGCTAAGTCCATCGGATGATCCTGTCGCATCGACGCGTATTATGGCGCTAGAATCTGAATTAAGCATGAGTAAGCAATACCAGAGCAATATGAATAATGTCGAAGGTCGCTTACAGCGAGCAGAGACACAAATTGCGAATGTTGAAAACGTGATTGATCGTGTACGTGAGCTGGTTATACAGGCAGGTAGTGGTGCTTTAACCAATCAAGATCGCCAGCAAATTACTGTTGAGATTAATCAGCGACTTGAAGAATTAGTTGATTTGACCAATGCGCGTGATGAAACCGGCAGTTATATATTTTCAGGTTTTAAAACCAATACGCCTGCTTTTTCATCGGTAGGTGATAACTTCGCTTTTGAAGGTGATGAAGGTGTGCGTTATGAAACAATTGCTAATGGTCTGAAGATGGCCAGCAGTGAAAATGGTAAAGCGCTGTTTGCGGATATTGCCACGGTCAATAACAATGTATCGGTTGCGGCTAGCGTAACGAATAGTTCAGATGTTCAAGTGGGTCGAGGTTTAGTGGTTGATCAAGCGGCCTTTGATGCGGTATTTCCTGAAGATTATGCGATTATTTTTAACGATACAACCAATGTGTCGCCGGTGGGGCCTAATTATTCGGTGCAGCGTTTATCGGATGGTCAGTTAATAAGTACTAATGAGCCTTATGATCTGGCGACGCCAATTTTGATTAATGGTGTTGAGGTGACATTGAGTGACATTCCTAATCCAACCGATTCTTTTGTTATTCAATCGACGAATAAAGAAAATATGCTCAATACTGTGCAGCGTATAAGTGCGAGCATGGCGAGTTTTGCTGATCCGGTTGAGCGCAGTGCCTTTATTGGTGATGCCTTGGATAATCTGAGTAATATTCAAGAGAGTCTTTTGTCTGGGCGTGGACGGATTGGTGCACGGTTAAATACATTAGAGTCGGCTCGTAGTAGTCAGCAGAGTTTGGATTTGATTAGTACGGGCGTGCTGGATGAGTTACAGGGGCTGGATGATGCCGAGGCGATTAGTCGATTGTCGTTTCAGAGTTTTATTCTGGAGGCGGCGCAGCAGAGTTTTGTTAAAGTGGCGAATTTGTCGTTGTTTAATTTTCTTCG
>Ga0209119_1004108_pt1 | contig 12174 bp, 6 predicted proteins | sample COG_03_FD_184747 | JGI IMG/M metagenome (GOLD analysis project Ga0209119, IMG submission 184747) | Pelagic Microbial community sample from North Sea - COGITO 998_met_03 (SPAdes) (version 2) | ecosystem: Environmental > Aquatic > Marine > Neritic zone/Coastal water | place: Helgoland, sampling... | reverse complement strand
TCCGTCCATGAATGCCGTAGAAGCGTTCAGGCAATTATCCGAGCAAACATCTACCGAGTTTCTTTTTCCTTACGATCTTGCTGAGTCGCGTACTACCCAAGCGGTAGTAGGGCGACACACTGTATTAGATGCGTTAGATATTATGTTACGCAACACAGGGCTTGCCTGCGGTCTCTCCGAGAAGGGGGCTATTACGATATTTTTATCGGATAGCGCTTTTGATTCTTTAGAGGGGAGAAGAAATATGAATAGCAAAAAGAAATTATTAGCGGCTACGGTTGGGTTTTTTATGGGGGCCGGTGCGAGCGGTGTTATGGCGCAAGAAACAACCGGTGGTGAGGAAATGGATTGGTTGTTGGAAGAGGTGGTGGTTACCGCGCAGAAGCGGGAGCAGCGCTTGGTGGATGTGCCGATTAGTGTTTCGGTGATGGGGGAGGATGAGCTTAAGAAACGGAGTATTCAGGATTTGCGGGATTTGAGTTTTCATGTGCCGAATTTTACGCTCCAAGGTCGTGGCAATGGGCAACAAATTCCTGTGATTAGAGGGGTTAGCAATAGTTTAGGTGGTAGCTCCTCACTTGCCGGTATCTATTTGGACGAAATAGCGCTCCCTACTGTTAACGGGAATGGGTTTGATCTGCAAACAGACGATATACAGCATGTAGAGGTTTTAAAGGGGCCTCAAGGTACATTGTTTGGTCAGGGGGCAATGGGGGGGGTTGTTCGCTTTATTTCAAATAAACCTACATTCGAAGGCGTTGAAGGTCTATTGCGTACATCTGGCTCTGCTACGAAGGGTGGTGACTTTAGCCAGGAATATAGCGCGGTCGTCAATATGCCTATAGTTGATGATGTGTTTGCCCTACGGCTTAACGCCACCTATAAAGATCTTGGGGGGTGGATTGATACAATAAACCCTACAACAGAAGAAACTATTACCGAAAGCTCGAACGATAAACAGGTCTCCAATCTTCAGATTAAGGGTTTATGGCGACCAGTAGAAGACTTCAGTGTTGATATGTTGGCCATTCAATACAAAAATGATGTGGGCAACGAAAATGTTGGGTCGCAGGACTCTAAGTTTCCTTTGATTGTGCGAAATGCATTGCCTTTCTACGATACAGACAGTAATTACGATTACAATATTTATGGTTTAACCGTAACTTATGAGCTGGGTTTTGCTACCTTAACCAGTGCGAGTTCTAGCTTCGATACTGTGCAAAAAAAGTCATCGATATCAGGCACTGCAACTTTTGCATCCGGCGCGACCTCTGCTGTGTTAAGTACTGGTGTTAATGCCGAAATTGAGGGTATTGCTCAAGAGTTTCGGCTCGCTGGCGCTAACATGGATACGGGGTTTAATTGGGTTGCAGGTGTGTTTTTTAGCAAATATGAATCTGCTATCTCTTCGAATGTAGTTACACGATACCTAAGTGGTGATGTCCTTTTCCAGTCTGTAAACGGCCAAGAATTAGATGAATCAGAATCAATGGCATATTTTGTTGATACCTCTTATGTCATTGGTGATCATCTTACTCTGGATCTTGGGTTGCGCTACTTTGAAGATGATAGAAAAATCAATTCGGGGTTTAACCTAGGTGCGGGAAACAGTGTAGATCCCGCTAACTTAAAAAAAGCAACCTTTGATAAGGTAAGTTCAAAAATAGCACTCTCTTACGCCCCCAATGACAATAGTAATATATATCTTAGAGTTGCCGAGGGTTTTCGTAGCGGTGGGTTGAATTCAGGTGATGGCCTTCTTTATGACCCAGAATCGCTGATCGCTTATGAGCTAGGTTTTAAAACAGCCGCTGGTCGATTAAATGCAGAGGGTAATCTTTATTATTCTATTTATGATGACTATCAAGGTTTTGTGTTTGACCCATCCCTCCCAAGCGGGTTCGGAACGGTAAATGCGGGGGAGGCTGAAATCAAAGGATTTGAGTGGTTGCTACAGTGGCAGCTTGACGATCAATGGTCTTTCGCTTTTAACGGCCATGTCACCGAGTCAGAACATACAAGTTTACGTCCTGGGTTTTCTGGAGCTCAGGTTGGCGATCCTTTGAATTCTGTTGCAAAGTATAGTTATGGGGCTTCGGTGGATTACATATTTAATTGGGCATCTTCGGTGGCAGGCTCTGCTCATCTGGCATATAACCGACAAGGCCCTAGTAGCACCACCCAGCGAGGTGTCTTTGCTAGGGGGGATTCAGTTGAAAGTGATGCCACTGGTTATCTTAATATGCGCATTGGTGCCGAGTGGGATGCTTTTACGTTAAGCATTTTCGGAAGGAATTTAACTAATGAGAAGCGGCCGAATATCCTTGTTTTAGCTTCTGTTTTTAGTGATACACAAAGTAGGCCTCGCGAGCTCGGTGTTGACCTGTCCTATCGATTTTGATACCCGTTTATAGGCAGTTATTAATCATTACCAAACAACGAAGGTCTATTTTATAGACCTTCTAGTTTTTCACTTGAATAATTAAACACGGGCTTATATGAGCCAAAATATAGTCACTTATACATGATGACGTAAGCATTTTACAGTAGATGTCAGTAAGAGAGAAATTCACAAGGGCCGATTAGGCGCAGCATAAAAAATCTTCTAATAATGAGAGGATTATACAAGACAAACAGGAAATAAGATGTTATGAATAATGTGATTGACGACATTAAGAATCGCTACGAAAATGCAAAATGCATTTATCGCGGCCCGCAGCGAAATGATACCGTATTTCCTCACTGGATTGATGAGGGCCATCAGTTTTGGTATTTAAAGGACTTAAAAAACGGTAAGCAATTTAGATTGGTTGATCCTGAAATAAAGAGTAATGAGCTGGCTTTTGATCACAGTGTTTTGGCATTGGCGCTTGAAGAAAGTACGAATAAAAAAATTGATGCTAACAATCTCCCCATTAAAATTATTGAGCTGAGCTTGCTTGAGCGGCAGGTTCACTTTATGGCGTTTCAAAAACACTGGGATTTTTGTTTGGACAGTTTAACCTGTTCGGAAATTAAAGAGCCCAAAAAAGGCGTGGGCTCCCCGGACGGGAAGACAAATTTTTTTTCACCACCCAAGGAATTGTTGTCTCCCAACAAACAAAAGGTGGCCTTTACGCGTGACTCGAATCTATGGGTGCGAGATGTACTGACAGGCCAGGAAAAAGCGCTGACTGGTGATGGCTCTCATTTGTTTGGGTACGCCCGTTCAAGTTTTATCGCTGAACTCGATTTACAGGCAGTTTGGTCTTCAGACTCAAGGTATCTCTTTACCTTTCAGTTAGATTACAGGGCTGTATCGGAACGACTTACCATGCGTTATGCCCCCCTTGATGGAAGCCTGCTGCCAAGAACGAGTAACGCAAGAATGCCGTATCCTGGGGATGAAAATATAGGGCATTATCACTTGAAAGTGATCGATAGTGAAAGTGGGACTATTCAAACACCCAATTATGACGCTTTGCCAATCGTTACTCCCATTGGGCGATTTTTCACCGAAAAAAAGGGCTGGTGGTCATCCGATAATAGCCGGGTACTCTTTGTTGATGAAGCGCGAGGAGCAAAAACGGTTCGCCTTTTATCTTGTGATATTAAAACCGGGGAAACGCAACAACTTTTCGAAGAAAAATCGGACACCTTTGTAAAGTTATATCACTCATCTGAGGAATTACCTGTATTTCTTCCTCTTCCAGAAACTGATGAGCTGATATGGTTTTCAGAACGTAACGACTGGGGGCACTTATATCTTTACGATACCAAAACAGGTAAAGAGAAGGCTGTAATTACTGGCAGTGGTCTCCATATCGCGTGGAATGTCCGTAGTATTTTGCATTATGATGCCTCCCTGCGTGAGATAGTCATCCAGACATCCGGCAGAGATAAGCAAATCAATCCCCATTACTCTGATATTTGTAAAGTCAATATTGACACCGGTGAACTCACCCCCATCGCGGCAGGCAACTTTGAATATACTGTATTAAAACACCGGTCTCTATCAGCTGTATGTATTATAAAGCGTGATGCTTCGGGTATCGATAACGCTGATGTTGATGGTGTGTGTCCCGACGGCCAGTATATTGTCACCACCAAGTCGCGTGCGGATATGGTTCCAGTCAGCCTGCTACTGGACCGGCAGGGTCAAACAATTCTTACGCTTGAAACGGCTGATTTATCAGATATGCCGGAAGGCTGGCTATGGCCAGAACCGGTAATGACTAAAGCAGCTGATGGTGAAACGGACCTCCATACCATCATCTATCACCCTCCAGGTTTCTCATCAAAACAGAGTTATCCAGTGATCGATTTTGCTAGCAACACACGAAGTTTCGCATCAATGCCTATTGGTTCGTTCACCAATAGTCCGGTATTTGGTTCCGGCTACCTGCTCTGTTTATCAATGGCCGCATTAGGTTTTGTCGTGGTCTCCATGGGCGGACGAGGAGGTCCTAACCGTGGCAAAAAGTTCCAGGACCACAAGTTTGGTGACCCCGCTGGCACGAATGATGGCGATGATCATGTGGCTGCGATTCAACAGTTAGCCAAGACGCGTCCTTACATGGATCTCAATAGAGTGGGTATTGCTGGCATGGATGTCCAGTCTGCGGCGGTCTACCGCTTTTTCAAGCGCCAGGACTTCTATAAAGTCGCGACATTCATCGCGCCTGTAGATATTCGGTGTCAGGTGCCGGGTGCAGTTGAGCAATACTATGGGTTGTCTACTTTTTTGCCTAAAGATACTAATGGAGGTAGTCAGTCCCCCTGTAAATTTATTGAGGATTATGCTGAGTCTCTTGAAGGTAATCTACTTCTGATCGTTGGGGGTTTGGAGGACTATACTCCAGCAGCTACTTTGCGGTTAGTGGACGCGTTGCAGGCTGCCAATAAAGATTTTGACATGTTGTTTTTGCCTAATGGTATATGCAACCCTACGGGTTATACCACTCGGCGCGAATGGGATTATTTAGTCAGGCATTTGCTGCACATAGAACCACCCAAAAACAGTCAATTGAAACTTTTCGCTGATGATAGGATGGCTGATTTGGATAAAATGCAAGAAGCAATGGCTGATTAAGGTTTCATGAATGGAATTTTCACTTGGTCATGCTATTTTTCTTCTTCCGAGGATTCTTCTCTCTAGACGTTTACGCAAAGTTTTTTAGCTTAGACCGATGGACTTGTGAAACTTAAATACTGCCCCTAATATTTTTCTCGTATCGCTTATCACGATCTTAGGCAGGCTTCACTTACTCAATTGTATTGATAACCGTCAGCCAAGGAAAATATTTTGGTGCAGTCTAACAGTATGAACATATGGCAGAAAAGTCTGGCCTATATGGCTCCTAGTTTTGGTGTGGTGCTATTGAGTGCCCCTTTAGCGGTCCTCGGCGGCATCTACGCCAAACATTACGGCCTGTCATTAAGCACTATTGGCACTGTGATGCTTTGCGCACGTTTATTTGACGCCATTACCGACCCGTTAGTGGGCTATTACTCTGATCACCAGCGGGTAAAGATCGGCACCCGTAAACCTTTGATGCTAATCGGTGCGGCTGCGCTGGTCCCCTGTAGCTACTTTCTTTTTGTACCTCCAAAAGACGTAGATATCGCGTACTTTATGTTTTGGTATATGGCCTTCTATCTGGCTATGACGACTTATAATATCCCTCACCTTGCTTGGGCCAATGAGTTTACCAAAACCTCAGAAGAAAAAACGCTAGTCTTTAGCATAATGGGGATCGTTGGTTCAGTAGGCAGCGCACTGTTTTATCTATTGCCGCTGTTGCCATTTTTCGTTACTACTGAGGTCACGCCCGCAGTGTTAAAAGTGTCCGTCTATCTGGGTATTGCGCTTTTAATCCCCGGCATTTTTTTTGCCTTAAAGCTTGTTCCGAATGGCCCTCCTCACAATACCTTATCGATACCAGAAAAGGGGCTTGGTTCCACCTTAAGACAGAAAATTAAAGCCCTACTGCTTGCCTTGTATAAAAACAAACCCTTTATCCTTTTTTTGCTAACTATCATGTGCTCCGGTATCGGTTTTGGTATGTGGGTTGGTTTGTTTTTTATCTATGTGGATACGTTTCTGCACTTGGGTGCAGAATTTGCCGGGCTGTCGATGTGGGGCATGGTAATGGGCGCCTTGGCCATTCCAATCTGGTATCGCTTAGCCATTCTTTGGGGTAAACGCCCAACGTGGTTGGTTGGAATGACGTTATTTATTATTGTATTTTTTGGTACCGGGTTACTGGAGCCAGAACCGGGAGGATTTTATAAGCTCTTTGCATTAAATATGCTAATGACTTTTGCCAGTGGTAGCGCGGGTGTCGTGGCGGCGCCCATGTTGTGCGATGTGATCGACTATGGTCGATTAAAAGATGGCGTTGAGCGTAGTGCGGTCTATTTTGCTATCAACGGTATCTTGGTGAAAGTCCAAGCCGCAATGGGTGGTGCTCTCGGCTTTATATTGGTCGGTTTGTTTGGCTTCGATATGAAAGCCACCGAGCAAATGCCATTAGCCATAACCGGATTACGCCTTAGTGTTGCTTGGGTGCCCATGTTTTTTATGGTGATTGCTATGTTCTTGATCGCGAGAATGCCGCTGACTGAAGCACGAATGAAAGTCGTGCGTCGCCGACTGGGCCTGCGCGACAATCGACTACAGCATGCAGCGTCTGAATTGATTAACCTCGAAAGTTTGGGCACACATGCAAACAACGAAAGCTCCATTGATTATCTTCAACAGAATCCTAAACCTAGCAGGACACGCGCATGACTAATAAACTTTCGAACACCATTCGAGCCGTTAATGGAGTACCGAGTGGTGAAGTTTCCCCCAAAGTCTACGATTTTACTGTTAAAAAAGACCTACTTTGCCCCATGCGCGATGGCGTCCAGTTAGCCATGGACTTGTTAATCCCTGAAGGAGATGGCCCCTTTCCGGTGATTCTCGAACGTACGCCTTATGACAAACACAATTCACGCAACTCTAACACAGAAGGCTATGCTCAACGTGGTTACGCGGTTGTATTGCAAGATGTGCGAGGTCGCTTTAATTCCGATGGCGACTTTAATCCGTTTTGCCAGGAGCACAATGATGGCCACGATACCGTTGAATGGATTGCCGATCAGCACTGGTGTAGTGGCAAGGTGGGCATGATAGGTGGTTCCTACTGTGGCCAAACACAATGGTTTGCTGCCAGCCAAGCGCCAAAGGCTTTGAAGGCGATTATTCCTATGGAATCACCGCCCGGTAGTCAGTTTCTGAATGAGCCGATGTACGGCGGCGTTATGAGCCTTGGCATCATCGAGTGGATGTCGCTGCTCGGCAGGCGCTCTTTTCAAGTAGATGCCTTCAAAGGTATTCATACTGAACATCGAGATTATTTTGAGCAGCATAGTGTTGAAAAAGTGGCCGTTGCCAGTGGCACTACCTCACGGTGGTGGCGCGAGGAATGGCTCAATCACCCGACCTTAGATGATTATTGGCAGTCTTGCGGCTACGAACAGTTTTGGTCAGAGATGACCGTGCCAGCGCTTAACGTCTCTGGTTGGTGGGGGCTTAACTTTAACGGCGCACCTCGAAACTTTGTCGGCTTGCGCGAGCAAGGTGCTTCGATGGATGCGCGAAAAGGTCAGCGCCTTGTCATAGGCCCTTGGCCGCACTGGGTAAACAATAAGCGGTACTTAAATGGACTTGATTTGGGTGCCGATGCTGTCACCGGATTGCGGGACTATTGCCTAAAGTTCTTTGACTATTACCTTAAGGACAACACTCAAAATAGCTTGATGGGGGATGCGTTCGTGCATGTGTATGTTGTCGGCGCCAACGAATGGTGGCAGGCCGATACTTGGCCGTTACCGGGCACTAGATCCACGCCCTTGTATTTGCACAGTGATGGCCAAGCCAATTCTCATCGAGGTGACGGGTTGTTAAGCTTTGATAAACCGGGAGTGGAGCCTGTCGATAAGTATCTTTCGGACCCACTGGATCCCGTGCGCATGGTGTGGGACATGCATGGCGGCCCCGTCGATGACCGCGCAGTAACGGAGCGCCCGGATATTTTATGTTACACCTCGGAAACCCTTATCGAAGCACTTGATGTAGTCGGGGATATCAGCGCCGTGCTATACGCGTCCTCGTCAGCGAAAGACTGCGATTGGCATGTGCGCCTGGTTGATGTACACCCCGATGGCACCGCTCGGTTTTTGTGCCACGGGGCCCTGCGGGCGCGTTTTAGGAACGGTTTTGAGCAAACGGCATTGCTCACCCCCAATGAAGTAACACGCTTTATCATCGATATGACAGCCACTGGTATCCGTTTTTTACCGGGTCATAAAATTCGCATTGAAATTGCGTCGAGTTGGTTTAATCGTTTTGATCGTAATTTACAGACCGGCGCGGAGAATTGGATGCGTGATGAGGGGGAGCCGGTGGTGGCTACCCAATCGATTTACCATGACAGTGATTACGCTTCTCATATTGTGCTGCCCTTAATACCGGCGGGTAGTTTCAGTGAGGGGAGTTAGTTGGTAATTGCCATTAACAAGTGGCACCCGAAACTGTATCAAGCGTTTTAACCGCCGCGAACGAATGATTAAACCCAATACCGTACAAGTCAAGATTGGTGAAGCGGTGAAGCGGTGAAGCGGACGATCGTGAATACACAGAATCCGCAAAACTTTCCCAATCCTGAACTGCCTGAGGAAATAGTTTTAGAGCTTCAGTTTTTACAACGGCAAGCGGTGGAGCTGATTGCCTACTTGCCCTATGTCGAACGTTTGGATGCTTATACTTTTAAGTTTGTCGCTAAGGATATGGTTGAGGCCTGTAAGTTTTTTCGCTTTGTTTTGAAAAGTGGGGCCTTGACATTAAAGGCTTAGGGGAAATTTTTATCTACGTTTCATCACTACCACCTTCACAAACAAGAGAAACCAAACCTATGTCTACTCCTATCAAAGTTGTTCAAATGGGCTGTGGTCCCATCGGTTGCCGTATCGCTGCACTCGCCGCCAGTAAAAACCACATTAACGTGGTAGGCGCTATTGACCTTAGACACGCAGGCCGTTCGTTAGGCGAGCTCACCGGCTTAGAAAGTTTACAGTCCATAATTATTTCAGACGATGCCAATGCCGTGCTTAAGGCTTGCCAGCCTGATGTAGTGATGCATGCGACGGGCTCCACCTTTGAGGGTGTTTTACCGCAACTGCAATTGTTGCTCAAGGCTGGGGTTAATGTCGTCTCTACCTGCGAAGAACTGTCTTATCCGTTTTATCACCAACCTGAACTATCGGCTCAGCTAGATAAGTTGGCAAAAGACCACCAAAAAACCGTATTGGCCTCAGGGGTTAATCCGGGCTTTTTAATGGATGCCTGGCCAAGTTTTATGACCGGTGTCTGCACAGAGGTTGAAAGTATCAGCAGCCTACGTCGTCAGGATGCCAGCTTTAGACGCTTACAGTTTCAACAAAAAATTGGTGCGGGTTTAAGTGTTTATGAATTTAAACAGCGGGTAGAGCAGGGGCAGCTGCGTCATATGGGATTGCCCGAGTCTGCGGCGATGATTGCAGCGGCCATGGGCTGGTCTCTAGAAAAAGTAATTGAAACGGTTGAGCCGGCCATTGCTGAGCAGCCAGTAAGCAGTGCGGATATAGATGTACAGGCCGGCGATGCTGCCGGTGTTATACAAACCGTAAGGGCTTATGTTGATGGTGTTGAGCGTATTACTTTGGATTTTCAGGCGTATATTGGTGCTCAAGACATGCAGGATAAAATCACCATTAAAGGCTCACCGTCATTTGATGTGGTGGTTAATGAAGGTGTGCAAGGCGACGATGCAACCGCCGCGATGATTGTTAATGTAGTGCCTAAGGTTATTGATGCAGGCGCTGGTTTGAAAACCATGAAAGATATTGCCATGGCGGTTGCTGTGAGTTGAGCTTGCTGTGTGGTTGTTCTGCAACGAATAGGATACACGCAGTAAAACACTACGCCACCGCATAACATATATAGAGGCCCTATTTCTAGAAAGGTGGGCTCTACCCAAAGTACCCTCCCCACAAAAAGGAACAACAATGACCACCGCAGAGGCCAACGATCAAAAAATAATCCAACTCGAAAGTGCTCTGAGTGCACCTATTTATTTCAAAGGTCTACCCAACAATAAAACCAGCCTACCCAAGCGCATGGCCCACTATAAGGTACCCGGCGTATCCATCGCGCTTATCGAAAATGGAGAAATCGCCTGGCTCAAAACCTGGGGGCTAAAGAATGCAGAGGAACAAACCACACTCAGACCTGACACTCTATTTCAAGCCGCCTCCATTTCGAAACAGGTGGCAGCGTTTGCGGCCCTTCAGTTGGTTGATTCGGGACACCTGCCGCTGGATCAGCCCATCAATAATTTCCTCAAGCGCTGGCGCTTGCCAGAGAATGAATTAACCCAACAAGCTCCCGTCACGCTGGCGCATCTGCTTAGCCACACTGCCGGGACAACCGTGCATGGTTTTAGAGGCTACGCGCAAAGCGATGTGCAGCCGACTGTTATTCAGGTCCTAAATGGCGATGACTGTGCTGTATCTGCCCCCGTCATAGTTGACACGCTACCGGGCACGCAGTTTCGCTACTCCGGCGGTGGCACCACCATCGCCCAATTGGCAATGGAAGATGTGAGCGGTAAGCCTTTCGCCCAGATTCTTCAAGAACAAGTACTCGACCCCAGCGGCATGACAAAGAGCACGTTTGCCAACCCATTGCCAGCTGCCTTTCAGCAAGATAGTGCCTGCGGACACCTCTCGGACGGCGAGGTAGTACCGGGCCGATGGCATAACTACCCTACGCAAGCGGCGGCTAGTCTGTGGTGCACACCCAGTGATTTGGCGAGATTCTCCCTCGCGGTATTGGCGGCTTGGCGCGGTGAAGAAGGCGCTTTGTTGTCAAAGGCGCTTGTTGACCAATACCTCAGCGAGCAATTAAACGCCTGGGGCTTGGGTCCTCGATTATTTATTCAAGATGGCAAAACCATTGGCTTTCATCACGGCGGCGCTAATGAAGGTTTTCGCTGCAATTCAGTGATGTTTTTGGATGGTCGCGGTGCCGTTGTAATGACCAATGGGGATCAGGGTGATCCGCTGGTGGCCGAGATAATGGCGACTTTAGCTACAATTTATGATTGGCCGGAATGCCAGCCCAAAGAACAACCCTGGTTGCCTTTGGCTGCGGAAGAGCACTCTCAACTGAGCGGTACCTTTGTTTTAACACACGAGGGTCAGCGCTACGAAACACAAATCGCTTATCAAGACCAAGGCCTAAACATCCAGTGTCCAATCATGCCATTCCCGAATCCCTTTTATTGCATTGAGCGAGATGGTGATAGCCGAGTGTTTATCAACTCAATCGGTGCAAAGGTTCAATTTACCCTGAGTGAAAAAGCCGAGGTCGTAGTGACAATATTGGGTAATGCGTTTACGCGCGAGAAGGCATCAGTCTTATGAAAATGAGAAAAAAAAGGGTCAGGCACTTTTAAAAAGGATTCAACATCGTAATTGATGAAGTTTAGCTTTTTGATTTGTTTTATCGAAAAAAAGTGATTTTTTAGATTTAAGGTTGTAAAAAGCTGTTTATGTAGGGCTAAAGTTTGGAATTATTTTTTTGAATCCATAGCGCATCACTGAGCAACGTATTTTGCTCAGGTTTATATCTTTCGTATTTGCACGAACAAAAAAAAGGTCAGGCACTTTTAAAAAGGATTCAACATCGTAATTGATGAAGTTTAGCTTTTTGATTTGTTTTATCGAAAAAAGAGATTTTTTAGATTTAAGGGCTGAAAAAGCTGTTTATGTAGGGCTAAAGATTGGAGTTATTTTTTTGAAACCATAGCGCTATATTGAGCAACGTATTTTGCCCAGGTTTTTATCTGTTGTATTTGAATTAAGTGTTTAGCTAACCCGTATCAGCCAATAAGTGATCTCGCTTTCGACCAAAGCGTTTGTGTTGCAATGCTTCAAATTGTGTTGCGCCACTTAACCAACGTTTACCGCTGATATTAAGTCGCTCAAGAATGGGCGGTAAGTCAGCGGGTATAGCACCACGTTTAGATTCTAAAATCGCTCGTCCAGTCCAATCCACTAATTCAAGATAAGCAGAGTAGGGCATAGGTATACCTTCTTCTTCATCCT
>Ga0209119_1004096_pt1 | contig 12211 bp, 9 predicted proteins | sample COG_03_FD_184747 | JGI IMG/M metagenome (GOLD analysis project Ga0209119, IMG submission 184747) | Pelagic Microbial community sample from North Sea - COGITO 998_met_03 (SPAdes) (version 2) | ecosystem: Environmental > Aquatic > Marine > Neritic zone/Coastal water | place: Helgoland, sampling... | reverse complement strand
GTTCGAAATCCAAAACCACAAACCGAAGCAATGGAGGAAGTAAAATTATTGCTTCAGATTGTTTCAAATACCCACGAAAAATATAAAAGTAAAGATCTAGTAAATGTGATGATAGGTCAAGAGAATGCACTTATAAAGTCGCACCGTACCAATGAATTGCCCTTTTTTGGAAAAGGAAGTAATCATGATGTGATTTATTGGATGGCTCTGGTTAGACAGGTGCTTGTTGCGGGCTATTTACGCAAAGATATTGAGACCTATGGCGTGTTAAAACTCACTCCTACTGGACGTGAATTCATAGAACATCCAAAGTCATTTATGATGACGGAAGATCACACCTATAACGTACAAACGAATCGTAATTATAACAACGCTTCCGATATCGTAGATGCAACTCTGATGCGAATGCTCAAAGATCTTCGAAAATCAAATGCTAAAAAACTTGGGGTTCCTCCATTTGTGATTTTTCAAGATCCATCTCTAGAAGATATGGCACTTAAATACCCAATTACGGTTGAAGAACTTTACAATATTCATGGAGTTGGCGAAGGAAAAGCAAAGCGGTATGGAAAAGATTTCGTAGCACTCATAAAGCGTTATGTCGATGAAAATGAGATTGAACGTATGGAAGATATGATTATCAAGTCCACCGGTTTAAACTCTTCGTTGAAACTATATATCATTCAAAATATTGACAGAAAACTTCCCCTAGACGATATATCCTCCGCTAAAGGAATGGATATGGCTGATTTTATTAGAGAATTGGAAGCCATTGTATTTTCGGGAACGAAATTAAATATTAATTATTGGATTGATGAATTATTTGATGAAGATCAACAAGAAGAAATTCACGAGTATTTTATGGAATCTGAAACCGATGATATAGAATCTGCTATTGAAGAATTTGACGGTGAATACGACGATCAAGAATTACGCTTATATCGCCTTAAATTTATAAGTGAAGTGGCAAATTAATAAAACTATTCCTTAAACTTTTTTGTTTATAATTCCTTCTTATATTTGCAGCGATTTAAAAACAATAAAATTACACTCATGAACGAAGGCTTATACGCAAAATTCAACACCTCTAAAGGTGTCATTTTAGTAAACTTAGAATATCAAAAAACACCTGGAACTGTTGGAAATTTTGTAGCGTTAGCGCAAGGAAACTTAGAAAATTCTGTAAAAAAACAAGGAGATCCATACTACAATGGTCTTAACTTTCATAGGGTGATTCCAGATTTTATGATTCAAGGGGGCTGTCCTCTCGGAACAGGGACAGGAAATCCAGGTTATAAATTTGAGGATGAATTTCATCCCGATTTAAAGCATGACAAACCTGGGGTTTTATCCATGGCTAATGCAGGCCCAGGAACGAATGGAAGTCAGTTTTTTATTACACATATTCCAACGGATTGGTTAGATGGAAAACACACGGTATTTGGAAACGTGGTTGAAGGTCAAGATGTAGTAAATACCATCACTCAAGGAGATGTTTTAGAAACATTAGAAATTTTGGCTATTGGTGCAGATGCAGAAGCATTTCAAGCGGTAGAAGCATTTAGAACTTTTGAAGGTGAACGCGAAAAAAATATCGAAAAACAAAAAGCGGCTATAGAAGCAGAGTTAGACAAACTAGCTACAGGTTTTGAAAAAACAGAAAGTGGTCTTCGCTATCAAATACTTCAAAAGGGTAGTGGTTCAAAAGCAGAGAAGGGTGCTACCGTTTCAGTACATTATAAAGGTCAATTAGCGGATGGGACTGTATTTGATTCTTCTTACAAAAGAAAAGAACCAATTGAGTTTGCACTCGGAACTGGCCAGGTTATTTCAGGATGGGATGAAGGTGTAGCGCTTTTAAATGTAGGGGATAAAGCACGTTTTGTAATTCCTAGTCATTTAGGTTATGGGGCTCAAGGTGCCGGTGGAGTGATCCCTCCAAATGCTAGTTTAATATTTGATGTGGAACTAGTAGCCGTTAAATAAGTCGATTTTAATTTTATTATTACAGATTACTTAGATACTTTTTTTTGTTATATAGAATGTGTTTATAAACAACTCCTAATAATACTAAATATTTCAATTCTTATTTGTAAATTTGTTCGCGTTTAACAACGCATAATGACAGACACAACTACGAAATATATTTTTGTTACTGGAGGTGTAAGCTCTTCGTTAGGTAAAGGAATTATTGCTGCATCTTTAGCAAAATTACTTCAAGCCCAAGGCTACAGCACTACAATTCAAAAATTAGATCCTTACATTAATATCGATCCCGGAACTTTGAACCCCTATGAACATGGGGAGTGCTATGTGACTGATGATGGTGCTGAAACCGATTTGGATTTAGGGCATTATGAGCGTTTTTTAAACGTACCCACTTCACAAGCAAACAATGTAACTACAGGGCGTATTTATCAAAGTGTAATCGATAAAGAACGTCGTGGGGAGTTTTTAGGAAAAACAGTACAAGTCATTCCTCATATTACAGATGAAATCAAACACCGTGTTCAGATTTTAGGGAAGTCGGGAGACTATGACATCGTCATCACCGAAATTGGAGGTACCGTTGGAGATATAGAATCCCTTCCTTACGTAGAAGCCGTTCGTCAGCTTAAATGGGAAATGGGCAATGAAAATGCTCTGGTCATTCATTTGACTTTGATTCCTTATTTATCTGCTGCAGGTGAGTTAAAAACAAAACCCACACAACACAGTGTCAAAACCCTGATGGAAAGTGGGGTACAAGCCGACATTTTAGTCTGTAGAACCGAGCATAAACTTAGTGACAATATTCGTACAAAACTGGCACGTTTTTGTAATGTTAAAAAGGAAGCAGTCATCGAATCCATTGATGCATCTACCATATATGATGTTCCAAACTTGATGTTAAATGAAGGCTTGGATAAGGTCGTTTTAGAGCAGTTAAAACTCGAAAACAAGACACCTGATTTAACGTCTTGGAACACTTTTTTAGAAAAACTTAAAAACCCAAAAAGTGAAGTCGCTATAGGGTTGATTGGTAAATATGTAGAACTTCAAGATTCCTATAAATCAATTCTTGAATCCTTTATTCATGCAGGCGCAGCCAATGAAGTAAAGGTTAGAGTTGAATCAATTCATTCAGAATACTTACAGCCAGAAAATATTGCTTCAAAACTTTCTCATTTAGATGGAGTGTTGGTCGCTCCTGGTTTTGGTGAGCGAGGTATTGAAGGAAAAATCGAAGCCATTCGTTATGTAAGAGAACATCAAATTCCATTTTTTGGAATTTGTTTAGGAATGCAAATGGCAACCATTGAATTTTCGCGAAATGTTTTAGGGTTGGAACAAGCAAATTCGTCTGAAATGGATCCTCAGACGCCTCATCCTGTCATTGATATCATGGAAGCTCAGAAAAAAGTCACTGAAAAAGGAGGCACCATGCGATTGGGTGCTTGGAATTGTGACCTTCTAGAACATACAAAAATTGCATCGGTTTATAAAACCACTTCAATAATGGAACGTCATAGACACCGCTACGAGTTTAACAATACCTACAAAACACAACTTGAAAATGCTGGAATGAAAGCCACTGGTTTTAATCCCGAAACAGGACTTGTTGAGGTCATTGAAATTCCGTCGCATCCTTGGTTTGTTGGCGTTCAATACCACCCAGAATATAAAAGTACCGTAGCCAAACCACACCCGTTGTTTTTGGCGTTTATAAAAGCGGCTCTCAAACATAAAACAAAAAAATAATAGTAGTGATCTGGCAACCCTTTCTTTTGTGGGAGTCAATTAAGATTTAAAAGATATGGAAGAAAAGAAATTAGACATAAATTCAATCATTGGGTTTTTACTTATAGGCGCTATTTTATTGTATATGTTATGGCAAAATCAACCCACGCCAGAACAACTCGCTGCACAGGAACAAGCAAAACAAGAGCAATTAACATCTGAAGCTGCCAATAATGCTGCGGAGCAAATGAACGTAACCGACAATTCTAACGGTAAACTTCCAACAGACTCGCTTGCTTTGGCAGGTTTAAAAAATAAGATCGGAGATTTTGCTTATGCCTTAACCTTACCTTCAGCGACGGCTACCACCACCACTTTTGAAAATGAAGTTTTAGCACTTAAAATTGATAATAAAGGTGGGTTTATTTCAGAAGTAAAACTAAATAACTATGTCAATCACGACTCTGTTCCTGTATATTTAATTAAAGATGGCAGTTCTGTTTTTAATTTAAATTTTGCAACTTCCGATAACCGTACGCTCAATTCAACGAATTTATATTTTCAGCCAACGCTTAGTACTTCAGGAGATAATCAAATACTTTCCATGCGTTTGAAAGTTTCGGAAACCCAATTTTTAGAATACCGATATGAATTGAAACCAAACGACTATATGGTGGGCTTCTCTGTGAAATCACAAGGACTCTCTAACGTTCTAAACTCTTCTCAAGACGTTCAGCTCGATTGGAAATTTAAAGCCCATAGACAAGACCAAAGCATTACGTTTGAAAATAGATACACCCGATTAACCTATCAACACGAAGGCGATAAAATCAATAAATTATCACAATCGGGGGACGATGATGAGACCGAGTCTGATTTGGCTTGGCTTTCTTTTAGACAACATTTTTTTAGTACTATTTTAGTACCAGACACCCCCTTTAAAACCGCCGATATAAAATCGTTTGATCTGGTAAAAGATGAAACAGTAGATACCTTATTTACCAAACGTTATGAAGTCAGCCTTCCATTATCTTTTTCAGGTGGGGAGTTAACCCATAATATGAATATCTATTACGGTCCAACCTATGATGATATTTTAAGTCAATACGATCGAAATTTAGAAGCGAGTATTCCTTTTGGATGGGGCATTTTTGGTTGGATTAACAAGGCGATTTTTAGTCCGTTATATGCTTGGTTAACAAACTATTTATCCTACGGAATTGCTATTATAGTGATGACTATTATGGTCAAAATACTCTTGTCATTTGTGCAGTACAAGCAATTCTTGTCGCAGGCAAAAATGAGAATCCTAAAACCTGAACTTGATGCAATTCGTGAGAAATACAAGAACAACAAAATGAAGGCACAACAAGAAACCTTAGCCGTTCAAAACAAGGCTGGTGCAAGCCCACTGAGTGGTTGTTTGCCAGGAATGTTGCAAATGCCCGTATTTTATGCCTTGTTTATGTTTTTTCCAATCGCCTTTGAATTGCGTCAAAAATCCTTTTTATGGGTCGATGATTTAAGTTCATATGACTCCATTGCAGAGTTGCCGTTTAACATTCCTTTTTATGGCGATCACATTAGTTTGTTTCCTATTTTAGCGTCTATTGCCATCTTTTTCTATATGAAGATGACAACCGGACAACAAATGGCAACACAACCCACACAAGAAGGTATGCCAGACATGGGTAAGATGATGAAATATATGATCTACCTTTCTCCAGTCATTATGTTGATTTTCTTTAATAATTATGCGTCTGGATTGAGTTTGTATTATTTTGTTTCCAACCTTATTAGTATCGGAATCATGTTAGTTATCAAAAACTACATTATTGATGAAGACAAAGTTTTGGCTAAAATTCAAGTCAGTAAGGCAAAACCAAAAAAACAAAACCGTTTTCAGAAAAAAATGGCGGAGATTATGGCACAAGCAGAGGCACAAAAAGAAGCTCAGCAAAAACGTAAGAAATAGAACCGTTTAGACCCTGAAATACTTGCCCGCCATAGGTGGGCTGAAGGTGAGGATGACAATCGATTCAGTTGTTGCAGAATAGTCAGGTATAAATGGATTTGAATTCCGATGAACTAGTTTCTTCTATTCCGACTAAGTATTTTATATTCTTCGTAGCATTCGCTAATAGCATCTAGTATTTGCAAGTCATTAGCAGATCTTATGAAGTCCATGGAGTAGTTGCATTCACTTATTAGAAGATCTAAATCAATTTTATCAACTTGTAGTAAAGCGATTAACATTTCTCTGTCAAAACGTGAAGCGAGTAAATCTCGAATCTCATCCTGCTTTTTCATTTCTCTGAGCTTTCGCATTTCGCGCGGCTTTTTGCCAAAAATATTATGTAAAAAATCTGCAGGATTAAAAATCGCTCCCAAAACTTTAGTCACCATACTTGGCGATCGAGAGCTGGATTCATAACCACTATTAAGCCCTGAAATGCTGTAGCGAACATTTTTTTGAATTGGAACCTGTTTAATATCAACTTCTAAGTAGCCTGTAAGTTTTAACTTATTAACATTCACTTCTTCAAGAGCTAAGGCAAGTTCTGTAAGCTCAATAGTTGTAGAAGTACCATATTTAATCCAGTCATTACTCACTTTGACTTTGATGGATTTGTACCCTAAATAGGAGAGGTGCAGGGTGTCATTGGCTTTCGCACGAATTTCAAACTGCCCTTCAGTGTTGGTCGTTGTTCCAATCACCTGATTTAGGTTTACAATATTCACACTTTCCATGGCTGCTAAGGTCTCTGAACTTACAATCTTGCCTTTGACCGTATTGTAAATTTGAGCCATTCCAAAAAATGGAAAAATTAAAACTATTAAAAGTGTGAAATATGATTTCATTAATTCGATTAAGGATATAAAAATAGTAAACAAATACTACACTCATATTGTCAATCCAAAATTTGACTAAAAATTAACAAAGTTATTTACTTTCTACGATTTTTTCTTGGTCTTGAAAAATCGCCTCCACCACTCGGTTTAAAATCTGATGAACGTCTCGGCGATCTTCCAGAAGCATTGTTGTCGCTTCTGCGTCCTCTATCAGATTTAAATCCGGATCCTTTAGAACGGTTCTGACGTCCTTTTCCGCGACCACCATAGCCACCCCCACCACGGTTGCGATCGCGACTCTTTTTCTCTGTGATTTCAACGTTGATAAAACGTCCGTCTTGTTTAAAGTTTGTAAAAAACTCCAAGACTTTATCTTTGTGAGCAACATCCGTATTAAAGAAGGCAAAACTGTCTTTAACATCAACTTTATAAACATCATCTTGACTCAGTTGTAAGGTGTCTCTAAGAAAATCCTTTAATTTCATCCAATCGTATCCATCTTTATTCCCAATATTAATAAAGAATCGCGTTGAGTTGTCATCTGCACGATAGTTATCTTCGGAATGGCTTCCTGATTGTGATTTTAAATCTTTCGATTTTTTATAATAATTAAAGAATCGTGTAAATTCAGCTGAAAAGAATTTTTTAATCAATTCGTCTTTTGAAACATCTTCAAATAAATTATTAATATCATTCAAGTACGGCTCAATTTCCTGATTAATTTCTGTATCATGAATTTTATTTGCGAGTGCTTTTAGCTGAACTTCACAAATTTCCATTCCGCTAGGCACTTCTTTTTTGATGAATTCTTTTTGAATAATTCGTTCGATACTTTTAATTTTTCGAACTTCACTTTTAGAAACAATCACCATAGAAATTCCAGATTTTCCTGCACGCCCAGTTCGTCCACTTCGGTGGGTATAGGTTTCTATTTCATCTGGTAATTGGTAGTTAATAACATGTGTAATGTCATCAACATCAATTCCACGAGCGGCAACATCGGTTGCAACGAGCATTTGAATTTGCTTAGCTCTAAATGATTTCATCACTACATCACGCTGATTTTGACTTAAATCGCCATGCAGTGCTCCTGCACTGTATCCATCTTCAATAAGCTGTTCTGCTACTTTCTGAGTGTCTCTTTTTGTTCTACAAAATATCACAGAAAAGATTTCTGGATTGGCATCAGCTAACCGTTTTAATGCTTGGTAACGATCGCGTGCGCCTACGAGGAAATACTCGTGAGATACATTTTTGCTCCCCATGTTTTTATGACCAACCGTTACTTCCAAAGGACTGTCCATAAATTTTTTAGCAATTATGGACACTTCTTTTGGCATGGTAGCCGAAAAGAGCCAGGTGCTTTTTTCTTGCGGGGTATATGATAAAATCTCAGTAATATCTTCAAAGAACCCCATGTTTAGCATCTCATCAGCTTCATCCAAAACAGCATATTCAATTTTAGAGATATCAACCAACCTTCGATTGATCATGTCTTTCATTCTTCCTGGAGTCGCTACAATAATTTGTGCCCCTCTTTTAACTTGCTTGGCTTGATCTGTAATGCTTGCACCACCATAAATAGCGGTCACATTGAGTCCTTTACAGTGCTTGCCATACAATTTCATTTCGTTGGTAATCTGTAAACAAAGTTCTCTAGTCGGAGATAATATAAGACCTTGAGTTGTACGACTGTTGATGTCGATTTTTTGCAGCATTGGAAAACCAAAGGCGGCTGTTTTACCAGTTCCTGTTTGTGCCAAAGCAACAAGGTCGCTCTCTTGATCTAATAAAAGGGGAATCGTTTTTTCTTGTACTTCACTTGGGGTTTCAAAACCTAAGTCTGTAATGGCTTGAACTAGATGATCTTCTAGTCCAAGTTGTTTGAATGCATTCATTTTGTTAATTTAGTATTCGATAAATTTCTAAGTGTTACTTAGAGGGGTATCGAACATACCTAAACCAAACTCTTTGTAACACATCCTCACCCTGAGGAATTTCAAGCGGCAAAGATAGTACTAATTAATTTAATGGGTTATAAAGTATGTGACTAGCTTCGAAACGGCTTTTCCTCGGTGTCCAATTCGATTTTTTTCGTCCAAAGAAATTTCAGCAAAGGTCTTTTCAAAACTCTTAGGTTGAAATATGGGATCGTAGCCAAATCCTTCCGTTCCTGTTTTGCTTTTAGTGATTTCTCCCTCACAAATCCCTTCAAAAGTTATAAATTCTCCTTGAAAGTGCATCGCAATGACCGTTTTGAACCGTGCGGATCGATTGTCTTTTGAGGCTAATTCAGACAATAATAAGTTCATGTTATCGTCTGCATTACGCTGAGGACCGGCATAGCGAGCAGAATACACACCCGGTGCTCCATCTAAAGCCATGACTTCCAATCCTGTATCATCGGCAAAACAATCAAGTCCATAATGCGTTTTAATATAATCTGCTTTCTGAATGGCATTACCTTCAATAGTATCTTGGGTTTCGGGAATGTCTTCCACGCATCCAATTTCTTCGAGACTTACTAGCTTTATGTGGGAGGGAAGGAGGGCTTGGACTTCTTTAATTTTATTGGAGTTATTAGTAGCGAATACAATATTCATAGTATATAGGATTTATTAACGGTGATGATAGGGTTCATTTTTCAAAATCGTAAATCCTCTATAGAGTTGCTCAATTACAAAGAGACGCACCATTTGATGTGAAAATGTCATTTTTGAAAGTGCTAAGGATCCAACAGCTTTTTTGTAAAGGGCTTCCGAAAATCCATAAGGCCCTCCAATAACGAATACCAGTTGTTTGATTCCTGAATTCATTTGTTTTTGAAGAAAGCTAGAAAACCCGATAGAATCCATTTCTTTACCATTTTCGTCCAACAGGATTAATCGGTCTGTGGATGTGATTTTATCTAAAATTAATTTACCCTCGGCTTCTTTTTGTAGTTTTTCAGATAAATTTTTACTGTTTTTAAGGTCAGGAATGATTTCAAACGAAAACCGAACATAATGAGACAATCGATTTTGATAGGTAGAAATAAGCCGATCCAGCTGTGGAGAATCTGTTTTTCCTATGGCTATGAGTTTAATTTGCATGTCCCAAAAATAATTTTTTTTAAATAAGCTTTTAGAATAGTGAACGTTTTTGCGCTACAATTCATATTTTAGCTACAAAGTTACAAACATGATTACGAACGAACAATTTAAAAACGAAGTACAAATAATAATAGCCAACGCAATCCGTGAAGATGTAGGAGATGGAGATTACAGTTCTTTAGCATGTATTCCTTCAGATGCTTTCGGAAAAGCGAAGTTATTAATCAAGGATAATGGTGTCATCGCTGGGGTTAATTTTGCCAAACAAGTGTTTCATTATGTAGATCCTGAGCTGAATATAGAATTACTTATCAACGATGGAGAAGAAGTTAAATTTGGTGATATTGCTTTTTATGTAGAAGGATCTAAACAATCCATTCTCAAAGCGGAACGTATTGTCCTAAATGCGATGCAACGTATGAGTGCAATTGCTACTAAAACCCATTCTTATGTTGAAATTTTAAAAGGAACGAACACCAAAATATTAGATACACGTAAAACTACTCCAGGATTCAGAGCCTTAGAAAAATGGGCTGTGGCCATTGGAGGAGGAGTAAATCATCGTTTTGCATTGTATGATATGATTATGTTGAAAGATAATCATATTGATTTTGCAGGAGGAATTACCAAAGCAATTTCAACGACAAAAGACTATTTGAAAAAACATGATTTGGATCTTCAAATCGTAGTTGAAGCCCGTGATTTGGATGAAATTGAAGAGATTTTAGAGAATAAAGGTGTCCATCGGATTTTAATTGATAATTTTAATTATACAGATACACAAAAAGCAATTAAACTTATTGGAGATCAATGTCAAACAGAATCTTCTGGAGGTATCGACGAAGTCACCCTTCGATTTTATGCAGAATGCGGGGTAAATTATATTTCTTGTGGAGCTTTGACCCATTCTGTTTCCAATATGGATTTAAGTCTCAAGGCGGTTAAATGAGTCAATCGATTGAAAATAAATTAGATAAAATTCCAATTGTAAGTTGGATTGCAAATCTTTTAAAGCGTGTCAATCTTCCTGGATTTAATGGTTTTACTGTATATGACCTGTTGGAAATGTATGTGATTGGGATTTTTAAAGGTGCACTTACAACACGCGCCAGTGCCATTGCGTTTAGTTTTTTTACAGCGATATTTCCTTTTTTGTTATTTATTATTATCCTAATTCCATACATTCCTGTTGCTAATTTTCAGGTTGATTTTTTAGGATTTTTGGATTCTTTTTTACCTCCACAAACCTCGGATTTTTTTAATCAAAATATTTTTGAAAACATCAACAATAGAAGCACAGGAGGGTTGCTTTCAACCGTGTTTTTAGTCTCTATGTTTTTGATGGCCAATGGTGTAAATGCTGTGTTTTCAGGATTCGAAAACTCCTACCACCAACAACTCAATCGCAATTTTGTGAAACAATATTTTTATGCTTTTGGAGTCGCTATCATTCTTGTTATTCTATTGATACTAACAGTTATTGGGTTTGGCTATGCTCAAATTTATTTGATTCATCCCATTGTCGAAAGGTTTGGGTCAGGCGATTCTAGCAACGAACTTTTTTGGATTACACAAGCTAAGTATTTCTTTTTTATACTTATGATCTATCTCAGTATGGCCAGTCTTTATTACTTTGGAACTAAAGATGGAAAATTATCGAGTTTCTTCTCAGTAGGTGCTTTGTTTACGACTTTGTTGATTATTTTAAGCTCTTTTCTTTTTGGTCTGTATATAGAGAACTTTTCTACCTACAATGAGTTATATGGATCAATAGGGGCCTTATTAATTCTTTTATTTTACTTTTGGTTGAATGCCAATATTATCCTACTTGGTCATGAATTAAATTCGTCTCTTCAACTTCTAAAGAAACAATGCACGCCATAGATGTTTTTTTTATCGATGTTATTTTACCGCTTTCATTAGAGCGTAATTTCACCTATGCCATTACCAAAGCGGAAGTAGATTTTATTAAAAAAGGGGTGAGAGTCGCTGTCCCTTTTGGGAAAAATAAAGTTTACACTGGGATTGTTTATAACATTCACCACAATGCCCCTACAGCTTATGAAGCGAAGTCGATACACAGTATATTAGATGAATTTCCTGTGATTAACCCATTTCAGTTTAAATTATGGGAGTGGATGTCCAGTTATTATTTGTGTAGCATGGGAGAAATTATGCGTGCTGCAATGCCCAATGCGTTTTTATTGGAAAGTGAAACGATTATTTCCCTAAATCCTTCTGCAAAATTTGAAACAAATGCCCTAAAGGATGATGAGTACCTTGTAATTGAAGCACTGCAACAACAAACCAGTTTAAAAGTTGATGAAATCAATGCGATTATAGATCGAAAAAATTCGTTTCCAGTTTTAAAACGTTTGTTAAATCACAAAGTGATTGCTTTAGAACAGGAACTGACTGAAAAATACAAACCAAAATTAATTCGGTGTGTTCGTTTACATCCCAATTATCAGCATGAAAACGCTTTACAAGAACTTATTGAAGCACTCAAAAATGCGTCAAAACAACGCAACATTGTTCTAAGTTAT